>Ga0307380_10009916_pt1 | contig 12054 bp, 15 predicted proteins | sample UN3MG_FD_202239 | JGI IMG/M metagenome (GOLD analysis project Ga0307380, IMG submission 202239) | Soil microbial communities from Risofladan, Vaasa, Finland - UN-3 | ecosystem: Environmental > Terrestrial > Soil > Coastal area > Acid sulfate soil | place: Finland: Risofladan, Vaasa | collected... | reverse complement strand
GGAACAGCGGCTACCGCTGGCCGGACTTCGGTGAACTCAGTCGAACCGGGCCGAAGGTCACGATCGACCTCGCCCCCGCCGACGTCAAGAAGGACTCGACCGCGGCGGACCATGCCAGTGGGCGCTCCCCTCGCAGGCCGGGGAATCGGGCGAAGTCGGCGTCGGCGGAGCAGAGGAGCAGAGGAGCAGAGGAGCAGGCTCGCGTCGACGAGCCTCACTTGGAGCCCCCCCTCTCCGCCACGGCCAGCACCTCGGCCACGTTGTCGATGCTGCCCACCAAGCATCGCCCGACGTCCTTCAGCGCCTGTCCAGCCAGTAGCCCGGGGCGCGGTGGAGATGCATGACGGCCAGGATGAACACGCCATTCGGCTCGATCGTGTACAAGACCCCGTACGGGAACCGGTTCGTCAGACAGCGCCGGACGTCGCCCCCAAGGACCGGCCAAGCCCTGGGGAAGCTCACGATCCTCCGGACTGTCGAGTAGACTTGGATTGCGAAGTCCTGTCCGAGTCCCGGCTCGCGGGCCTCGTAGAAGTCGATGGCGCCCAGGAACTCAGCCTCGGCCTCGGGGTGAAAGGAGCAGGTCATCGCTTGAATCGCTCGTCGGCTTTGGCGAAGACCTCATCTCCAGGCACGGCCTGCGCGCGCCCTGATCGCAGCTCCTCCAGGCGGCGCCTGGCGACCATGAGCCATCGCTCGTCCATGGCCGGATCGGGCCGATTGAGCGTCCGGAGGATGGAATCCGCCAAGGCGGCTCGCTCTTCGACCGGGAGGGATTCCGCTTCGTGGATGATGTCCTTGACGTCTGCCATGTTGGCGACTCCTTCTCTGTGCAGGTGTATTATACCGTGTACGGGGCGAGCGTGGGACATGTACGGGCCCGCCTCGTTTCCTCGCCCAGGAGCGGTGTAGCGGACCAGCGATCTTTGCGCCCTGCTTCCCCATGATCCACCAGGGCTTCTTGACAGCGTGATGTCAGGTGGTAAGCTCAGTGATGACCAGAAATAACGCAGCTTGAAGACCTGCCAGTGTGCGACGAGCTTGTCCCGGATGTTCCGCTTGTTTCAGGATGGCCAAAGAGCGTCAGGTCCATCGTTCTGCACGTCATCTCCATGGCCCACTACGCCATCGTAGCGGCCCGCGGCTGGGCCGCCAACAGCATCAACGCTCGGGTCCGGCTGTCCGCCGAGAACGACCGGCTCAAGCAGGAGATCGAACTGCTTGGGGAGGAACTCCGCGTCAAGGACGCTCGGATGGCCAGGACCCATCCTCGCCATCGGCCGCACTACCGCCCGACCGACCGCATGGCCATCCTGGAGCTCAAGGCCGTTCGAGGCTGGAACACCGTCCAGGCGGCGCGGCACTTCCTGATCGAGCCGGCCACGGTTGCTTCCTGGCTCGAGCGGATCGACGAAGATGAGCCTGATGCCTTGGTTCCGCTTCGAGAACCGGTCAACAAGTTCCCGGGCTTCGTCCGCTACATTGTCCAGCGCCTCAAGACGCTTTGCCCTTGCGGAGCTTGGGCCGCTTGACGGAGCGCTGGAGCACAACCAGTTGATGCCGCAGCGCCAGGCTTTCGGCCAAGCCCCCAAGGGCATCGCTTCCTGGGCGGATGGCGTTCTCGGTAGGGACAGCCTCAGGAATTAGCTTGTCGGAGCCCTCCAACGCCCTGTAATCTTGGAACCGCTGACGAATGTCGTTAGCGGGAAGGCATATGGGAAATGTCGCCTTGAACTCGTTCGATCCCGGTCCTCGCGAAGGGCCGGATTCCCTATGGGTGAGTCCCAATCAATAGGAGTGGACATGAACAAGCGGATGACTACCGGCGGATTGACGACAAGGCGGGATTTCCTCGGCGGCGCGGCGGCCATTGCGGCTGGTGCCATCGTGACGCGGCGTGCACTGGCAGGCGAAGCGCCATCAGGAGCTTCCGGCGGGGTCCCTGCGGCCACGCCGAAAGGCAAGCCCAACTCCGTTTTCAACGGCGTGCGCATCGGGTGCATCACCTACAGCTACCGCGGCGGCATCAGTTCCGCCGAGGATACGCTCAAGGCCCTTATCCAGGATGGCCTCAGCGAAGTCGAACTGATGGGTGGGCCGATCCAGGCGTTTGCCGGCCTGAGGGGTGGAGGCGGCCGCAGGGGCAAGGCCTCGACGCCGCAAGCGAAGACATCCGACGCCCAGCGCGAGGCGCAACTGGCCAAGTGCGTGGAGCTGCGCAAGATGTACAACGACGCGGGCGTCAACATCCACATCCACAAGATCGGCTTCGGCGGGTCGGACGAGGAGATCGACTTCAACTTCCAGGTGGCCAAGGCCCTGGGCTGCGTGGGCATCACCACCGAGCGTTCGGACGCGATGGCCAAGAAACTCGCGCCGTTCGCCGACAAGCACAAGATCTGGGTCGCCTTCCATAACCATACCGGCAACTATCCGGTGATGGACAAGAAGGACCCGATCCTGGAATACGGCCAGTACATCGGCTTCAACTTCGACATCGGCCATTACTTCGCGGGGACCAAGGGCCTGAGCCCGATCCCGGTGCTCGAGAAGTACCACGACCGCATGGTCAGCCTTCATCTGAAGGACAGGACCGCGGAAGGGGGGAACCTGCCGTGGGGCCAGGGAAAGACACCGATCAAGGAAGTTCTCCAGTTGATGCGGAAGGAGAAGTGGACCTTCCCGGGGGACATCGAACTGGAGTACAAGATCCCGCAAGGCTCGGACTCCGTGGCGGAAGTCGCCAAGTGCGTCCAGTACTGCAAGGAGGCGCTCGCCTGAAGAGCGAAGCCGCGCCAGGCTTGTGACGCTGGCGACCCCATTCGCTGAGGTCTTGCCTTCCTCCCCAGGCGGGCATACATTCCGGCGCGTCTGTTGGGCTGTTCGTGGGAGTGGGTGCTGGCGGAACCGGCAGATGATCTCTCGCGTGCACAGTCCGATCCTCCAGGGCATCGACGCGGTGGGCTTCCTGACCGACGAGCTGCCCATCGAGCCCTGCGTGGTGGACCTGGAGGAGGTCTTCGCCGTCGCCGGCAAGTACGACGTGGACTTCAGCGACGTCCGGGGGCAGGAGTCGGCCAAGTGGGCCCTGACCGTCGCCGCCGCGGGACACCACAACATCCTCACGTTATAGACGGTTGTACACGCCGCGCCCAAACCTCGTACTGCCTACGCAATTCATCGATATTTGGCCTCACCACCCGCCAGCCGACCCTTCCGTCCTCGTCAACCTCAAGCCCATGGCCGTCTGCGATGCTTCCCGCCGGCACCACGTCCCGCGTCGCGCCCGTCTTGAAATGAATCCGTAAGAACCGTCCATCCTTGGACATACGGCGTTCGGTCACGTACCGTAGGAACTCATGGAAACGCTTGTCTCGCAGCTTCGCCGGGTCAAGCTCCGCCACAACCTCGCAGATGTACTCCGCAAGATTCTCAACGTCCTGTTGCTCAGCGGCATCCGGAGCGATGTCGCCACGCTCCTTCTGACCGCGGCGCCGTGGCCGACTGCCGCATCGTCCTGCCGAACGAATCCCATCGGGCCCTGATCGTTGGGTGAAGCCTACTGCGAACACCTGCACCTTGTCAATGAGCTGCCGCAAATGCGCCCGCAGACGCAGGCGAAACTCAACGCCCCCCTCCTTCAAGGCCTTTCGCAGATCCGCCAGCCCGTGCTGCCACTCCTCAAAGGACTGAAAGCTGCTCTCGGCCTTCCGCAGTTCTTGCTCGACGCTCTTCCGCTCCGCCCCAAACTGCTCCTTCTTGGCGTCCAGCGCCACGATCCGAGCTTCGTACCGGTCGCGCATCTCCTTGGTGGATGCCCGCTCAATCTGGTCCATCAGGTTCGCGCAGCGACTGCCGATGTCCGCCAACAAACCGTCGATGGCGCTCAACCGACCCCGAAGGGCCTTACATCGCTGGGCCTGCTCCTCGGGGGCGGGCAGCACTTGCTCGGGCCGCAGCCCGAGGCAATTCTCAAGGACGGTGACTTCGCACTCGTCGTACCGTATCCTGTGGCTCCTGCACTTGACCCCACGCCGCCCGTTGTCACAGACAAGGTAGGCCGCGCCCTTGGGCGGCTTGCCCTTGCTGATGAAGGCCATCGAGCCGCTGCAGTAAGCACACTTCACGAGGTGTGTGAGCAGGTTTTTTGCCTGGCCCGTGGGGCCGCCTGTCCCTCTGTTCTCTCGGAGCAGCGCCTGCACGGCATGAAACACGTCCGGCTTGACTATTGGCGGGTAGTAGTTGGGAATCAGGTCTCCCTCCGGCTTTCGGGCTGCACCCCGACCCTTGCATGGCTGGTACTCGCCGAGAACCCCTCGGTTGCTCAGTATCTTGGCGACGTAGCTCTCCCGCCAGCCTTCGCTCGTCCGCTTGCAGCTCTTCGGCGGGGTCCACGGTGCTTCGGCATTGAGCGTTCGGACGATGCTCCCCTTGCCCATGCCGCTCAACTTGAGCTTAAAGATCATCCGGACCGCTTCGGCGGCCTTCGGGATGACCTCAAAGTGGCGGTCCCTCACTGCCAACCAAGCGGGCGCCCGAGCCGTCAGGATGGATCCGTTCTCGTTGGCCTGCTCCCGCTTATGGTTCCAGGCGGCCTGCTGCAGTTTACTCTTCCGTTCGCTCTCCCGATGCGCCCTCTTGATCTCTTCAAGGAGCGACGTAATGCCGCCATCGTTGAGGCTGTCCCGGTCGTAAATGGCAAATGGATCCAACGTTACGACTGCGATGTCGTGCTCGATCACGCCATATAGGATCGTCTTAAGCGCGTCGATAGGTGCCTCCCGGCTCAGCCGGTCGATGTTCTCCACGACCAACCTGCTGCCGTGGGGCACTTGGCCGTAATCGGCAAGCTCAAGGAAGCGGCGTAAGGCGCCCTTTTTACGGTGCTCTCCGCGGTAGGCGCTCATGCCTCTGTCGGTCATGCAGAGGGATTCATCGAACGGTAGCCCATTCTCCTCGGCGAAGGCTCTCGCCGCCGCCAACTGCCGGCGTTCGGAGTCCCCCAGCGATTGTTCCGACGTGGAGAAGCGAATGTACGAGTAGACCAGGGGCGAGGCCGGGCTTGGCTGTGTTCTATCCTCTTGCCTTGCCATGCTTGCCTCCCTTCGGGGGCCTTCCCGTCGGCCGGTTGCGGATGGTATCCAAGTCGCGCGGCAGGATCAGCCATGTCCGGCCGATCTTCTCGGCCTTGAGCCGCCCCGCGAGGATCAACTGGCGGAGCCGGCCCGTCGAGAGCCCCAGCTCCTTAGCCGCCTGCGTTGTCCCAATGTACTTCATGCGGTGTCTCCTTCAGCCGTCATCGCATAAAATCTAACGACGACGTTATTCTTTGGCAAGGGAGAAAAGCCTGGAACCGGCAGAAAAACCGCCACCCGAACGGGACAGGCAACAGGCATGATCCCGGAGCCGGGGTCGGTGCAGGGAGCGTCTTGGCATGCGGCCGTGGGAAGCCAAGCTGAGCCCTCGTATCGCCCCCCCTGTAGCCGCGTTTGCAGGAAGCTCGGGCCTCAGCGAACGGGAAGGAGGCTACCCGTGCGTGACGCGCCAGGAGAGAGAGAAGAACTCCCAGCCTACTTGGCGAGCCCAAACGTCGCGGGTCCGGTCTTTCGGAATCGGCCTTCGCTGCCTTTGGAGCGGATCTCCGTCAGGATGGCGGCGTAGATCGTGGCCTGCGGCGTTAGGCCCTCCGAAGACCAGTACCGCTTGGCTTTCATCCCCTTGACGAGGTCCTTGATGTGCATCGGCTCCCCGGCTTCAGCCAGAACCTTCGCGGCGGCATCTAGGCCGGACATCCTGCCCTCGTCATCGTCATCGGGAGGACCCACGGGCGGCCAGTCGATCTGTGCCGTCACGATCCGCCCCAGCGAATCGGCGATCTGCCTGGGCCGGAGCTTGGGCGCTCTATGGCGGATCAGCGTGATCAGCCCCTTGTCCTTGGACTTGAGCATCCCCAACAGGGCGTGCTTGACCCGACGGTCCACGAAGTGGACATCCCACAGGTCCTCGAGAAGGCCGCCTTCGGCGTTCTCCCGGGAGAGAAGCGACAACGTCTCGGCGGCCTCGGGGTGGCGCCCCTCCGTGATCCGAACTCGCCAGAACAGCTTCTCCTCGGCAGGGACCAAAGCGGCCGCGTCATACACGCAGTACTCATCGCCGTTGGTCAGAACACCCCATCGCACGCCAGCCACGGCGGCATAGCCCAGGACCTGCTTGATCCACTTCGAGTCCGAGAGGTCGTGCCCGATGGCTTTTGCTTCCACGAAGAGGGCGGGCCGGCCGGAAAGCTTCAGGGCATAGTCCACCGGGTTGTCGCTCGGGTGGAGCTTGAACTCCAGCTCAACGTCGTCGCCTTGGACGTCCCAGCCCAACGCCTTGAGGACCGGGTTGATCAGCTTTGCCTTGGTCTCAGACTCGCCCATGCCGCGCTCCCGGGCGGCGGGGATCCGCTTGGCGACTGCCTGGAGGCATTCCTGGAGCTTCTGCACCGGGCCAGGGGCGGTCTTCCTTTGAGCCATGGTCGGTCCTCATGCAGGCTGATCGGGCGTTGGTGGGCCGAGCGCGGCGGCGCGAAAGGAAAGGGAGCCGCCGACTACTACCCCGACGGAAGGCCTGCGACGGCCCTGGACGAGGGTTCACCGGCAGGCTCCCAAGGCGGGAGCCTGCCCAGTGTCCGCTTCGTCCACAGGAAGGTCGCAGTTCTCCGTCGGCGCGAACGCTTGGTCAGACCAAGTTCATGTTTTTCAGCGGGAACCACCGTAGCAGGGCGCGATGTCCCGGTCAACGGCCATTGCCCGGCCGAAAGGGCGAGATCCGGGGGCCGGAGGGCTGGCACGCGCGAGGAGCAGATCCGCGTGGTCTCCGGCGATTCCTACAGGCTCAGCAGCGGCAGGATCGTTGGGACGCGCTTCGCCAGCATCGTCTTCCCCAAGCCCGTGTACGTAGGCCTACGCGACGCCCAACGATCGTACCGCTCATCGGTCAGCATGTCCCGATTCTACCGGCTTCCGTGAGCGTGTCCACCTTCTGTGAAGTGGCGGCCAGAATGACCCAGTGAGGGGCGGGTGAAAAGTTCCCAGGTGATGCGGTGAGTGGGCGGTAGTCTCGTCCGCTTCGGCGGAGCAGGAGGCGGACGGAGCCCGCTAGTGGTGAACCATTTCACGATGGCCAACACCCAACCAATCCTGACGTTGCATCAACGCGGCTGGTCGAACCGTTCAATCGCCGAGGCCCTGGGCGTCCACCGCAAGGCGGTCGGGCGGAACGTCAAGCAGACCCAGGCGAGCCAGGCAGAAGTGCCCACGAACCTGCCCCCGAGTCCGGGCCGCCGTCGAACCGTAGCACTGCCCCGTCGCTCGGCCCTGAACTCCGAAGGGCACGCGACCAGAGCGCCACCACCGACGCCGACCTAAACCGCCTCGCCCAGCGCCTGACCGATCCCGACCTTTCCGAGCCAGCGACCATCCGCCCCAAGCAAGCCCCGGTTCCCCGGGATCAAATGGCCGAGGCGATTTGCACACGGGGAATCCTGGCAGCAGCCTTCTGGCAGCGCCTGCAATCGGCAGCATAACCCGTAAGTCCACAAGGTGATGCAGGCCAGGCAGGCGTCGGTCACCGGCGACGAGTACATCAACGGCACGGAGTTGGCCAAGCGGCTAGGCATCAGCCGATTGACGCTGAAGCGGTGGGTTGAGGCAGGGAGCTGCCGGAACCGAGGAATAGCATCTCGGGGATGATGCTGTTTGACAGGGTCACTGTCAGCCGCTCAGGAACCTGACATTGGCCCCGGCAAACCGACACGATGTTCCCACGGGGGCGGGCGACTGCATGACGTTCGGGAATACGCCGAAAGCCCATGGTGGTCCGCTCCTCCTTTGCCGCAATAGCCGATGCTCGTGGTTCACGCTCTTTCGACAGAATTTTCGCTTGCAGAGGGCCGCCCACCTCGGCAAACTTTAGTCGTGAATGGATTTCGAATCGGGACCGGTGGCGAGCCCCTGAACTGGATCAATGCTCGTCCGGGGCCACGGACTTACGCTCGCACGCACATGTCTCGGACGCTCAGCCTGTGCGGCTAGTTCCCACTGGTTGTGCATGGCAGGCAGGGGCGTTACGGATACACTCACGGATGGCGGCTGGGCCCAGAGGGTGCGTGGGACGCTGGCGCCCGCAAAGCGATGGCAGGTGAATACGCCAATGAAGCAGATGCGAGCGGACCTTTCCGACATCATCGATGCAAGCTTCCTCCAAGCGATCCTGAACGTCTTCTCCGCCAGGACCAAGATGGCCTCAGCCATCCTCGATGACGACGCCAGGCCGATCACTTTCGAGCTAAACCACTGCCAGTTCTGCCGACAACTGCGGCGGACCCCCGGGGGCCTGCAGCGATGTCGCGCAAGCGACGCATACGGCATCGAGCAGGCACGGATCCAGAGGAAGCTCGTGTTCTACGTCTGCAGGAACGGCCTGGTTGATTTCTGCGGACCGATCACCGTGAACGAGAAGGTCCTTGGCTACTTCTTTGGGGCTCAGTTCCGTTGCTCACGTCCAGACCTCTCCACGCCGCCCAATCCAACACTTGGCGATATATTCCCCCTTGAGCCAAGCCCGGCTGAACTGGCAGCTCAGCGCAGCTTAATCGAGCAGTTCCATGCAACGCAACTTGTGGAGTCGGAGGAAGAGCTTCGGCAGATCCGGAAGCAGGCAGAGGACCAGTTGGCCCAGATCAACGGGATTGTGCAGAATCTCCACGAATGGCACTCCGTGGAGATGGTTCACGACTTCATGAGAAGCGCCACGCAGGCCCGACGCGTCGATGATCTCCTCAGCTTGATTGTCGATGGCTTGCCACGCATGATGAACGCTGGTGCTTCCTCGATCTTCACTGTCCATCGCGACGAACCAAACGGGTGCGAGCGACTTGTCCTTCGAAGAACTAGCTATCTTCCCCTGAAGGGACAGGAGGACAGCGCCTGGTATGACCGCGGAGAGGGTCTGACCGGCTGGGTTTGGAAGACTGGCAGGTCTCTTCGAATCACAAACTTAGAAGACAAGGCGGAGTTGTCGCAATATGAAGGACTGGCATGGAAACACAAATACGACGACAGTGAGGAGCATACGAGCTTCCTTGCAGCGCCGATTTTTACCCCTCTTTCCGAGAACGTGATCGGCGTCATTCGAGTCCCGAGGAAAGTCGGCCGCCTGCCATTTACTCTGCATGACGAGATCTTCCTTAACTTCTTGGCCAGGCACCTTGGGTGGGCAATGCAGTGTCAGACAATCGAAGAGAGTCGGGATCGCGCATTGGGACCCGCGAGCCTAGCAAGCGCCGCAACGCAACTGGCAGGAGGGCTTTCCTTCGACCAGGTCCTAACCACAGCTTTGCAGAGTTCGCTGACTCTCTTCGGACGCGAGGACAGACTGCACTTTGTCAATATTCTGGAACGTGATGGCACCCGATGGCGGATTCAGCGCACTGGCGGGGACCTTTCGCTACAGGCCGGATTCACTCAGCGCGTGTTCTCCAGAGATCAAGGCGCCACCGGCGTTGTACTTCGTACCCAGATGCCCTATATTTCCTCCGATCTTGACGAAGCTCTCAGGAAGGGCGAATATGTCCCTGCCGCTGACCACGGGGCCTCTGTGATCGCGGCGCCAATCATCCACGACGACGAGCTCTACGGCGCAATCGCCGTCGTTAGTGCCCGGAAGTATGCTTTTGACCCTGATCGTCACCTATCCCTCCTCACGAGTCTCTCCGTGCTGACTGGGGCCGCGATCCGGAACTCACGCATGCACGAGTCAATGGCCAGAGAATGGAGCACTGCCTATTCCCTGTTCGCTCGTGCCGCTTTACACTACCTCCGGAACAAGAGCATTCCTATGGAGCGTCAGGTCGAGGTGCTGGGCAAAATAAGCAACAGGCCTGAATGTGCGGATCTCAAGGAAGTGACCGTGTCTCTTCAACGGTCGCTGGACCAGATCAAGGACTTGTTCAGCAACTTCAAGAACGCTGCCGATCTCTTTGAGACTCTTGGAACGCCTCGGACGGAGGACCTCAACCATGTGGTCAAAGAGGCTGTTGACTCCGTGAACGACGAGAGAGTTAGCCTAGTCCTCGTAGCGCAGCCCCTTCCTGTCTCCGTGGATCGCGCCGCCGTCGGACATGTCCTCTGCGAGCTACTTGGCAACGCACTGCGCCATGTGCCCCAAGATTCCGGACGTGTATCTGTTACCACCCAGTATGTCGTCGAGCAGCGGCGCGGGGCTTCGGCACGTGTGGTCGTTGAAGACAATGGTCCTGGCATCCCTATGGAATGGAAAGACGTGGTGTTCGCAGATGGGTACACGACCGAGGCGCATTTGGGCCATATGGGCTTGGGACTGTTCTTTGCTCGGTTCGTGGCGTCCTTCAGCCGAGGACGCATCTGGGAGGATGGAGCGCACGGGCACGGCGCGAGGTTCACTATCTCTCTGCCGGTAAAGGAGTAGAGGGTATCCGAACTATGGAAGCATATACTGTTTTGCTAGTCGAGGATGATCCGGACGTAAGGTCAGCCTTGCGGGACGAGTTCAGAGATTACGGCTGCAACGTCCTCGAGGCTGGCAACGTCGAGCAAGGGCTAGAAGTCATTCGGGATTCAGTCGTCGACGGGGTGGTACTGGACATGCGGATGCCCGAGGACCTCGTGGGGGGACTGCACTTGCTTCGATCAGGCCTTTATTTTGGTATCGCTAAGCCATCCGTGCCCATCCTTGTCTTCACAGGATACCCTTCATACGACAATTGCGTGGCAGCAATCAAGTCTGGGGCATGGGGCTACCTTCCCAAAGGTGAGGCCCGCAAGAACACGTTACAGGCAGTAGTTCTGCGGTGCCTGGCCATGATTGATGAGGCCAAGCATCCAGTTGAGCCCATAGACCCAGACTGGCTTCGGACGAACTACACAGAATTGGTGAATCGGTTCGGCGGGAAGAGGATCGCCGTCCTTGCTACGGAAGTCGCGAAAGCCCAAGGATTGGCCGACGGAGAGGAGATTGGAGGGCGCGTCGTGCTTGCCGACGAGAGCTTCCAGAAGCTGAGGGACAAGCTTCTGAGCCATCCGGCGGCGCGCGATTCCCTGCCCTTTATAGCCCTCCTGCCGGAAAAGGAGCCGAGGTGATATGTCAGCATTTGTGGACGCGTATGTCGTAGACCAGCGCTTGTATGTACCCCACCGGAAGGTTGGCTTCTTGCCATCGACCGCGGCAGGAGGGTTGAGAAGGCCCTGCATCCGCATAGGCATTCCAGAACGTAGGCTCTGGGCGAAATTGCGTCTTCTCTTCATGCATCCTGAGACTGTCTTAGTCCAGATTGATACGGGCGCCGACACAACAGCGATGAATCGGGATACTGCTGCGAAATTTGGGGTCAATCTGGACAACTACAAAGCGGAAGAGGTCGAAGTTGTGACACTCGCAGACGGCTCTGTGTGTGTGGCCGTACGCCGACAGATGGACTTGGTCATCTGTAACTGGGTGCTGGAGGACGTCCCTGTTCTGTTCCCCTTGAGAGGAGACCAAGCTGTCGTCGAGCTGATGCGGTTGCGGCCAGATCCCTTCAAGAGGGCTGGTCTGCCGTTGTCGCCTCGGGAGCTCCGGGCCAACGTACTCGGAATCGAGGGGGTGCTGGACAAGGTCCTTCTCTGCCTCGACTCGGAGAATGTTTACCTTTTCAGAAGACGCTAGTTTCGACCCATTCTTGGAACTGACCTGACTGAAGAGGGGATGATGCACTTCTTGCTGGTGTGTCATTTGTCCAGGCCCCAAACAGGCGTATCCCTCAGCCTGTCCCTGCCGGAAACCTGATCCGCTAGAGAAGCAGCAGCCGTGTTGAGTTTGCAGCAGGTCCGGAGAGGGCTTCACGGCGTCCTGGAAGCCGGCAGGCGCACCGTAAGCGCCCTGTGAAGTGCACCTACCGTCTGGCGGGGGGATAGCGACAATGCGGCCATGGTCGAAGCAGAGGAGACGATCATGGCCGAGAAGACAGACGACCGCGGCGTGGGGCGGCGGGGGTTC
>Ga0307380_10009915_pt1 | contig 12054 bp, 11 predicted proteins | sample UN3MG_FD_202239 | JGI IMG/M metagenome (GOLD analysis project Ga0307380, IMG submission 202239) | Soil microbial communities from Risofladan, Vaasa, Finland - UN-3 | ecosystem: Environmental > Terrestrial > Soil > Coastal area > Acid sulfate soil | place: Finland: Risofladan, Vaasa | collected... | reverse complement strand
CACCCACTGGGTAACAATATCGAATTTCAAAGACTCATGTCTTATCCCAACGATTCGGATTTATCTTGGCACGAGGAATGCCTTGTTCGGTACATTTATTTCAATTGCTTTTTGAACTCCTCGGTCAATTTGGTTTCTATAGAAGCTGCCAACAGTCTGGCTTCATCTGCGAACATAGCAAATGCTTGGAGTTTGTCCGGTCTAAAACTATAACTGCCGTTTTCAATTATGTATAGCGGTCTAAGCTGTGCATCTATCAAATCAACAAACTCGGGGGTAATAAAAGGAATAAGCTCATTTCGTAGACCAAAAAGCCTTACCATTCTACCCGTCAAAGACTTTCGAAAATCGTCATCATTGCCTAATCGTTCAATAATGTCCTCTTTGTTTAGGTCCGGCGGGATGTTTCCTGTTACGGACTTTATTTCGCGAAGTGCGTCAAATTTGTTTTTAAGGGAGTCTACCAGAAGTTGCCTGACATAGGTTTTCTGGCTGAGCCTCCATCCTATATAGACAGCGATCAGAGGGACAACTAATAGTCCTAGTTTTTCAAGAAATCCGAAGAAGCTTTGCCAAAAAACATCCAATTCATTTGCCTCCATCTTCTACCGAACAAAAAACTCAGTTGCCGGTGCCCGACGCGATTTCGCGGCGGGTAACGGTCAACTGTAGTGACTCGTTATCTGTTTTTATTAGTTTTTTCCATATATAGAATTTTTATATGGCCACACTCATAGTCACCAGTTTTATAAATATTATATCCTAACTTTTGGTAAAGATGTATATTGTTATCGCTTTTCGAACCAACAAAAAGCTCAAATCGTTTTGGGGTAAAATGCTTTTCGAGTTCTTTCATTAAAGCGGTTCCGATACCTTGATTTTGCTTATCAGGAAGAACTGCTAATTTACCAACATAACACGTTCCATTTTCTTCATGCGCTCTTACTGTGCCAACGATTCGTCCTTCACTAACAGCTTTTAAGAATATATGTGTTTTGAATTGTTCTTTTATTTCAGTGATTGTCTGTTTGAGGGGAGGTATATTATAATCATTGTAGCGTTCAGCCTCAATTTGATAAGCCAGTTTCTGCAGTTTTAAAATTTCTTCTGCATCGGTAATTGTCGCTTGTAGGATTTCCATTTCATTTATTTCTTATTTTAAAGATCGCTCGGCTTCACGCGCGGCGGCTTTTTGCCGTCGCCGTGAAAGCCGTTGTTATCCTGTGAAATTTTCATTTTTTATAGCAAGCAGATAGATACGGTAAAAGGTCAACCTTAATTGTTTTGATTCTGCTACCTGTTTTTCAAATGAACCTCTTACAATATCTCTAAAAGCATCAATATATTCTTGAGTCAATTTTGTATTATAATATGTTTGATTCAAATATCCTGCAGCCGCACCAGATTCAAAAATCTTGTAAGCTTCTTCTGCGGTGTGATGGGTAACAACCTCTTCAATAGTTGATTTTTCAACATTGAAGCCTGCACTCTCGAATAATTCTGTATATTCTCTCGCTTTGTTTCGAAAAAACCAAGGTGAGGAAAAAGAATCAAAAATGTTTTTCGTAGCTTTATGATTTTTCACTTCAGCAATGGCACTGAGAAAATTTGGACAATAATTATCTTTAGCTGGCGCTTGAATTGCCATTTTTCCATTTATTCTTAGGGAATTGTGACATGCCTTGGTAGCCTTGACTGGATTGACAAACCACTGAAAAGCTGAGTTGCAGAAGATTATATCAAATTCATTTTGGTAATCGATCTGTTCGGCAGGACAAACACGAAAAACAATATCCTGATTTGAAAATTTCTCTCGCGCCTTTTCAATCATCCCAGCAGATGGATCAACTCCTACAATTGTTCCGCTTGTTTTATCTCGGATCAATCTTGATATGTGCCCTGTGCCACAGCCTAAATCCAGCACGTCGTCTTTTGGCTGTATTTCAAGAAGGTCAAAAAGTATTTCACTTGCTGATTTTTGAACTACTGAATCATTTTCGTATTTTATTGAAATTTCACTAAAATTTGACATCTTCCTTCCTATGATTTTCAGGATAACAATTAATATACGTAATCTTTAATATACCGGTTTAAAAAACTGTTCAAGGAAGTTTGCTATTTTTGTATTCGCTCGCTATTACGGTTCAGATCCAGGGCTGTGAAGCAAAAAGCCCCATCCTTCATATAACTGAAGAAATGGGGCTTTATTTGTTTGTAATACAATTATTGGTCACCTGATCCTCCTGTTTGAGGTTCAAAAAACAGACCGAAATTAATCTAAAGTAAAATATATTAAATGAACATACAAGTCAATTTAATTTGTTATCTTTTCTATGGGTTATCAGTAGAACCTTTTTATATTATTGCCCCTTGTTTTAACTATTAAATGGCACAAATAGGGGGCAATATCAATCATTGCTTTAAATTCTGCCCCCCTTTTTCGAAAAAGAAGGTTGTGCTTTCACCAAGAATTGCTGATCTATCGTATTGAGGTTGTAAATTTCTGATTTATTCTTTTGTTGCGAGTAGCACAATATGATATATAATCACACTTGATTAAATCGTTTGGGCGCAGTTAATCTCAAATAATGGCACAACAAACTATGTGGACTATATGGTGAGGATAACACACAGGGCGGGATGGGTACTGGTTGACCCGTGGACAACAATACAAAACGGATATGTGCGGGTCTGCAATGGACTGGTTGAAGAGGTCGGCAAGGGGCATCCAGGCGGCAACGATCATGTGATTGATCACGGCCCCGGCGCTATTATGCCTGGTTTTGTCAATGCGCATACACATCTTGAGCTGTGCGGTTTAAAGGGACGGGTGTTGTGTGACAAGGGATTCAGGCCGTGGGTTAAGCAATTAATAAACCTGCGTGATGCAGAAGAGACGGAAAATCTGCTTGCAGGCGCAAAACAAGGCATAAAGGAGGTGGTTGAATCAGGCACAGGGGTTGTCGGAGAGGTATCCACCCTGGGCATTACAAAAGACATTTTAGAAAATTCCAGCCTGGCAGGTATATGGTTCAAAGAATATCTTGGTAACAATTCTATTGTAAAAACAGGATGCAATGAAAAAAAAGGGCGGATTGCAGTCTCGTTTGCTGCGCATGCTCCACATACCACGGCCCCTGAACTTCTCGTAAATTTAAAAAATGCCGCCCAAAAAAACAATCTACCATTTTCAATGCATGTTGCAGAGTCGGAAGATGAAATCCGGTTTTTATCAACTGGAAAAGGCGAGTGGGCGGACTTTCTCTCAGAAAGAGGAATTGACTTTTCAGGCTGGGGTTTGCCCGTGGAAAGCCCTGTAAAATATCTTAACCGCCTCGGACTTCTTGATAAAAAAACAATAGCTGTCCATCTGATACATGCTGATAAAGATGACCTTGAGATACTTTTGCGTTATAATGTTTGCGTATGCTTATGCTTCAGGAGTAACCATTATCTTCATCAAAGGCTGCCCGATCTTACAGGGATGCTTGGCGCTGGATTAAAACCATGTCTTGGCACAGACAGTTTGGCCTGTGTGGATTCATTAAATATGTTCGATGAAATGGCATTTATAACCAATGCATTTCCTTTGGTCCCGCCGTCTGAAATATTAGCGATGGCAACAATAAACGGCGCCAATGCTTTAAACGTCGAAGACAGGTTCGGCACGCTCGATCCCGGAAAATGCGGCCAGTTTATCTATGTGCCAGTAAATCAGTCAAACAAATCAAGTCTTCTGGAAGCGATCGTAAACAATGAAAAACAAACCTGAACAATACAATCAAAAATCACCGGTCAAGATCGGACGGATAAGCTATGTAAATGTTGCGCCTGTATATTATGGGCTTGACAAAGGGTTAAAACCTGCGTGGATCAATATGGTCACAGCGCCTCCGTCGGTTCTAAACAACATGATGGCAAATAGGGAAATTGACTTAAGCCCTATCTCTTCCGTGGCTTATGCGCGGCATCAAAAGGATTGGCTGCTGCTGCCCGATCTTTCAATCGCATGTTACGGAGATGTAATGAGCGTTATCCTTGTCAGCAGGTATCCGTTTGATAAGCTTAATAATAAAAAAGTAATTCTAATCGACGAGTCAGCTACCGCTGTTGAGCTTTTAAAGCTTCTTTTCATCATAAAAAAGGTAAAACCGATTTTTGGAATCAATGCCATCGGGCATCCCCGCGATATCCCAAAAAATGCTGACGCAGCTCTTATCATAGGAGATACGGCACTTAAGGAAAAATGGAGCGATCACTATGATTATATATATGACACAGGGAATATGTGGATGGAATTGACCGGCCTTCCCTTTGTATTCGCCGTGTGGGCCGTACAAAAATCATTTGCGCACAAAAGGCCGGATACGTTATCTGCAATAATCGACCTTTTTCATATTTCAAAAAAAGAAGGGGATCAACATCTCAAACAGATCGCTGCATCAGCTTCATCAAAGCTTGGAATCAGTCTTGATGTATCTGAAAAATATTATGACAGGCTGTGCTGCGATCTCGGACCAATGCAAATAAAAGGGCTTGAAAGCTTTTTTGCCCGTCTTTACAAGGAAAAAATACTTTACGAAAAGATAAGTCTGTCCTTTGTTGATGAATTCGTAAAAAGCCGAATTCATAAGGGTTCAGGGTTCAGGGTTCAGGGTTCAGGGTTGCCTTAATCTCTTCATATTTTATAACTGTTCAGGTTCACGGTTCCGTGGTTCACGGTTCAGGGTTAAACTGATGAAAGAGAGGTTCGCTTCCGATTTCATAGCTCTCTAACCCTGAACCGTGAACCCTGGAACCGTGAACCTGAGTAGTTAACATGCAAAAACAGACAATTTTCTTTTGATTAGTAACATGGTCAACAACGTTATATATTTTACGTATATTTTCGGGTTCTTGGAATGGAAAATCTTGCAGGGTCTTTAAAAACGATGAGGAATAGGAATAATATAGACATCCTGATAACAGGCGGCATCCTGCTGACCATGTCGAATTCAATGGAGGTTATTGAAAATCCAGCCATCGGTATCAGGGATGGGGAAATAGTTTTTGTTGATACTGATTACGATCCGCAGTCAAATCCTTATAATGCCGGAGAGGTTATAGATGCTGCAGAATCGATTGTCATGCCGGGCCTTATCAATACTCACACCCACCTGCCAATGACATGTTTCAGAGGGATTGCCGATGACATTCCTCTGAAGGACTGGCTGGACAACTACATCTTTCCGGCAGAATCAAAACATTTAAACAAAGACACGGCCTATTACGGAGCCATGCTGGCAATAGGGGAAATGATTCTCTCCGGCACAACAACCTTTTGCGATGGATATTTTTTTGAAGACAGCGTTGCTCAGGCGGCAAAAGATACTGGAATGCGAGCTGTTTGCTGTCAGGGATTTGTCGATTTTCCCGCGCCTGACAATCCTGATTCCGCAAGCAACATACAAATTGCGGAATCTTTTATTGAAAGCTGGCATGATGTTTCCAGCCTGATTTCTCCCGCGCTGTTCTGCCACGCACCCTACACCTGTTCCCCTAAGACGCTTAGGGATATCAAACAGATTGCAAGAAACAGCAAAGCTCTTTTTTTAACCCATTTGTCTGAAACCATGAGCGAAGTGGAAGAGCTCAAACAGCAATATGGAAATACACCTGTGCGTCATCTTCACAGCCTGGGCATATTAGACGATTTTACAATCGCTGTTCACTGCAATTTTGTTGATGAAGATGAAATCAAAATGCTTGCTGATTGCGGCGTAAAAGTATCGCACAATCCGGAAAGCAGCATGAAACTTGGGGCGGGCGTTGCGCCTGTTCCGGCAATGCTGAAACAAGGGGTTATAGTGGGGCTTGGCACAGACGGCTGCGCAAGCAACAACAATCTTGATCTTTTACTGGAGATGGATACAGCCGCCAAGATTCATAAGCTTAAAACAATGGATCCCACGGTCATGGATGCGGCAACTGTACTGAGGATGGCTACTATCGATGGCGCGAAACTGCTCGGCCTTGAAGGCAAAACCGGCTCCATTGAGGTTGGCAAATGCGCAGATATTATTATCCTGGACACCAATAAACCTCACCTTACCCCCATGTACAACTGCTATTCACATATAGTTTATTCGGCATCAGGATCGGATATCTCAACAAGCATAATTGACGGAAAAATCATCATGAAAGACAGGCGGCTTTTGAATATGGATATTATGGATATTATGGACAGGGTAAGAAAGATTGCGAGCAATATTGGGAATCATTAGAAGGCAAAATAAAAAGGGCATCCCCTCATAATTCGATGGAATGCCCTTTTTTTAACTCAAAAATATTGGTCTAAACCGTAACGACATTTGCTGCAGCAGGACCTTTTTGACCCTGCTCAATGTCAAAGGTAACTCGGTCGCCTTCATTAAGAGATTTGAAACCGCTTGCATTGATTGCTGAATGATGGACAAATACATCCGGACCATCTTCCTGCTCAATGAAACCAAACCCTTTACCGCTATTAAACCATTTTACAATTCCATTAGCCATAATTAAACACCCTCCTTTTCAAAAAATTCTCATGGTCCCAGACTTCAGGGTGCCATTTTGACAAATGGTACTTCCTTTAGAGCGAAACCGGCCCGCCAATTAAGAACAGACCTTTACTGATTAGAGTGATAATAACACCTTTTAGAACGAAAGCAAGGTTTATTATTGATATTTTTTAAATAAAGTATTTTATTATGCCTTAGATTATAAGACCTTTCCAAAACTATCGTTATTTGTCATTTTGACCAAAGGAAGAAATCTTAACAAACTTAAATCATTAAGATTTCTCGTCGTTGACACTCCTCGAAATGACAAAATTCAAAGGTTTCATTATATCTTTCGAGAGAATTGTGGTAAAATACAAATCACAATTAATAGTGAGATCAGGATAGTTTGGATTTTTTTACGAGGAAAAAATGAAAGCCCTTTTTCACGAGGATTTCTATCAGATCTATACTTCCGATCCAGCTTTGGATTTTTCGATGGCAAGTGACCTGGCAAAGGGAAAAGCCGGGGAATGCTGTAACGATCCAATGCTGCTGTCCTGGCACAATGGGAAAACCGGTGAGTTTTATCCAAGGTTCGAATGCGGCAGCGGGGGTAAACCACCGTGGATTATATTTGCAAAGTCCAGAGGCGGAAATTTAACTATCGACATTAATGATGGGGAATATACTTTCATCTACCTCAAGCTATAGGAAGAAAATGCTGGAGAAAGGCTGCGTAAACTGAACAAAATACGCAATTAAGAAAGGAAAAAACAACATGAAAAAGCTAATGCATTTATCCATATTTTTCGTGACGGTTATTATGTGTTTTCTGTTTCTTTCATGTACGGCCATACAGACTGCAAAAAAGACCGTGGAAACCGAACAAATGTATGTCAATGCAACGCTGAAAAGCATCTCAAAAGACGGAGTGGTTTCCTTATTATTACAGTTGCCGGAATTTAATGAGTCTCAAGATCCATTTATCGGCAAAATAGCAAGACAGGTTATTGAAAAAAGCCTTTTCCTTGAAGGAATCACAACGAAAATTGACGGGATTTCCGTTGTTGTAAGAGAAGTTCATAAAAATGCCATTGATGTTTTCCCGGAAAAACCTCTGCCTTATCCTGTTGGTTCTCAGGTTAAATTAAAGGTTCCCAGGAAAACAATTGCCATTGTGGATTTTGAGGTAATCCGCGGTAAACAAAAAGAGCTTGGGCGGGTAACCCTTGAGGGTCTGACCTCAGCGCTGATTGACTCAGGACATTTCAATGTTGTCGAAAGGTCAAAATTAAAGACAATCATCAAAGAACTGAATTTGAGCATGACCGGTCTTATGCAAGAATCAGCAGGCAAAAATGTAGGACACCTTCAGATGGCGGATCTGATACTGACAGGAACCCTTGCAGAGATAAGCAGGGAATGGGATATAAACCTCAGGCTTTTAAATGTCAGAACAGGTCAAGCCCTGGCGGCCATTACAATGAAAGCACCGTTATTCAAGCCTTCAGAAATGAGAGATTCAGGTCCAATGAATGAGGATTTTGAAAAGGATTTTATCGATGCCTCGTGGGTTGCAGGTTATAAGGAAAAAGGAGCATATCGTGTAAGCTTGGACACTACAGAAGGGGCTGAAAATTCGAGACAATCCATTAAGGTGGATTTCAATTTTACAAAAAACAAAGGCAGGATCTTTGCCAAACTTGGAAGCGGAAAGAAAAGAGATCTTTATCTTTACGGCGGAATAGAATTCTATGCAAAATCTACGACGCCGCTTACCGGAAAATTGTTTATTCTAACCTCAAACCCTGATGATCCTAATATAATAGATGCGTGGACGGGAAGTTTTGAGATAGATGGCGAATGGAAGAAAAAAAGGATACCTTTTGAAAGTTTGATGATTAGAAGGGGATGGATAAAGAAAGGGGCGGAAAAACATGGGGCCAGGCATGGGGATCAGATACTGCGTCTTGACCGTATTGAAGGTTTGTCAATCGGCGTTACGAATTGGGATAATCCTCCGGTAAAAGAAAAAATATGGATAGACAATATCCGTTTTTATGAATGAGAAAAAACATGGGCAGCAATATAGCACCTGCGGAAAATCGGAGATTTCAGGCTCCTACAATCCCCCAAAGATACCAGTGTTAACATTGAATACATTTTTAAGCATCAAAAACACTTGTTTTTTGTTGTGCGGCCGTTTTATCATGATTCGCACGTCGTCCATTACAAACGTAAGATAGAACTTAAAATTGATCCACTTGATTTGTTGAAAATCCCTTTCAAACAAGCCTCTTTCATCAGAGAAGGAAAAGCGCACTTTACGCGCATCAAAATCAAGTGTCACCGAGTCGGCGAACCGTTTTCCATACACTAAGTAAAGGAAATACATCGGTAAGACAAGAATGAGCCCTCCCAAAACAGCATCTGCCACGTCTGTCTTCAAGGAAAAGACCTGAAGGAAAATCACGATCAGAAAGATGGCAATTGCAATGGTATGGAAACGCTGTAATAAAAGGCGCTCTTCGCCCGGCATGAAAAAGGTGTACGTTCTTTTGCCAACAGGATCAGTCATCGTTTAGCTGTTTCGCAGGACCGGCTGCAAGCAAACTGTCTGGCGACCTGTCTTTGAATTGCTGGAAGTTTTTATGGAACAGAATAGCCAGCTTTTTTGCCTGTACATCATAATCAGATGGATTTGACCAGGTATTGCGGGGATTCAATATTTCTGATGGAACACCAGGCGCTTCAGACGGCACCTGAAAACCAAATATCGGATCAATCCGCATCTCGATTTTTCCAAATGAACCTGCGAGGGCTGCATTCAGAAGTGCTCGGGTATATCTAATTTTCATGCGAGACCCGACCCCGAATGGACCGCCGGTCCAGCCGGTATTAACCAGCCAGCATTCAGCGCGATGTTCTTCAATCCTGTCTGCAAGTAGCCTGGCATATACAAAAGGATGACGCATCATAAAAGGAGCGCCAAAGCATGCACTGAATGTGGCGGTAGGTTCGGTTACACCCTTTTCCGTACCAGCAACTTTTGCAGTATAGCCGCTGATAAAGTGATACATTGCCTGATCCGGCGTAAGCCTGGCAATGGGAGGCATAACACCGAAAGCATCTGCCGTAAGCATGATAATACTGCGTGGATGCCCGGCCATTCCTGAGCTGACAATGTTTGGAATATGCTTAAGAGGATACGAAGCACGGGTGTTTTCTGTTAAACTTTCATCATCCAGATCAATACGGTGTGTGACCGTGTTCATTGAAACATTCTCAAGGATAGTGCCGAAGCGGCGGGTGCATTCATATATTTCAGGTTCTGATTCTTTGGAAAGCCGGATTACCTTTGCATAGCATCCACCTTCAAAGTTGAATACCCCGTTGTCAGACCAGCCATGTTCGTCATCGCCGATAAGTAATCTGTTTGTGTCTGCTGAAAGTGTGGTTTTTCCGGTGCCGGACAGACCAAAAAAGATGGCAACATCATCCGGGTCGGTTTTACTGACATTGGCTGAGCAGTGCATTGAAAGGACCTGCTGGCCGGGCAGAAGAAAGTTGAGTGCGGAAAAGATTGATTTTTTTATTTCTCCGGCATATGCAGTGCCGCCGATTAACACCAGTTTTCGACTGATGTTAATGGCTACAAAAGTTCCGCTGCGTGTTCCGTCTTCGTCTGGATCTGCGTGAAAGTTCGGGCAGTGAAGTACAGTAAAGTCAGGCTTGAATTTCCTGATGGCTTCACGGTCTAATGGCTGCTGAATAAACATGTTACGAGCAAAAAGGTTGTGCCAGGCATATTCATTAATGATTCGCACCGATTGACGGAACTGTTTGTCCGTACCGGCAAAACAGTCCTGCACAAAAACCGATTTGCCACGCAGATAGGCTGTCATGCGTTTGAGTATAGTATTGAACCTTTCCTCAGGGTATTTCATGTTGACCTTGTTCCACCATATGTCATTGGTGGTCTCTGGTTCATCCACAATATACTTGTCCTTTGCAGCTCGACCTGTATGCTGCCCCATGCTGACCACCAGGGGCCCAAGATGTGCTATCAGGCCTTCAAAGCGACGGACAGCATGTTCATACAAAGCAGGCGTTGAAAGGTTCCAGTACACCTGGCCAAGATCGTGCAACCCCAGACAATCTAACCCATGTTCCGGTATTAGCTCATTGATTTCCATTTTGCCCATCCTTTAGAATATTTTAGGGAAAAGAACTTTATTTAGCCACCTGTAGTTAAGTCTATGATTTTTTATGAGTTTATCAACTTTTGCCCTTTTAAGCAAATTATTATAAAAAATTATGGCAGAAATCAGAAGAAACATAAAGAATATATTGGTGTAAATTTCCGCTTGCTTTCTATAATGAGAAAAAATATCATTAATCAGGTTAAAAAATAACAGGAGTTTTGCGACATGCAAAAAGAGGTTGAGAAGTACGATTTTAAGCTTGTAAAAAGAATCAGGATAAGAATTTATGATGCACCGGGTGCCTTCGGCAGGGTTGCCCTGGAACTTGGAAAGTATGGCGGAATGTTGGGCGATATAACAAAAGTAGATCTGACCTCTCAGCATATTACCAGAGACCTTATCATGTTTTTTGATAATCAGAAACAATTCCAAGAAACCAAGGCTGCGCTGGGAAAAATTAAAAAATGCAAAATACTTTCCGTTGAAGATGAGGTTCTTAATATTCACAGGAATGGTAAAATAGAGGTAACGCCAACGGTAAGAATGGACAACCTCAGTGATTTACGGATGATATACACACCCGGAGTCGCCCAGGTCTGTAATTACATTCTTGAAAATCCAGAGAAAGTACGTGATCTTACGTCGATCGGCAATTCCATATGCATTGCCACAAACGGGTCCGCCATTCTGGGTTTGGGCAATATCGGCGTTCATGCGGGCATGCCGGTTATGGAAGGCAAATCGGTGATCCTGCATAAAATGGCAGGGGTAAGTTGCACCCCTATTCTGGTTGACAGTGATGATGCCGATCGGATCGTCGATACGCTTGAAGCTATATCAAAAACATTCAGTATGATTATGATTGAAGACATAAAAGCGCCGTTATGCTTCGAGGTCGAAAGTATGTTGCAGGAAAGGTTGCCGATTCCTGTATTCCACGATGATCAGCATGGTACGGCAACCGTTGTCCTGGCAGTATTAATCATAGCACTACGGAGACTGAGCAAAGAAAAAGAAAAAGTCAGCGTTGTCATCAGTGGTGCAGGTGCAGCGGGCATTGCTACGTGCAGGATGTTGCTGGAATATGGGTTTAAGGAGATCGTTGTTTGTGATTCGGCAGGGGCGATCCATGAAAATAGAAAAGAAAAAATGAATATATATAAAGAGGCTCTTTCAAAAATTACAAATAAAAAAATGGAAAAAGGCTCTCTGGAAGCGATCATAAAAAACAAGGATATATTTATCGGCGTTTCAGCGGCAAATCTGGTTTCAAAAAATATGGTGAAAAGTATGAATAAAGATCCGATTGTACTCGCTCTTGCTAATCC
>Ga0307380_10009914_pt1 | contig 12055 bp, 8 predicted proteins | sample UN3MG_FD_202239 | JGI IMG/M metagenome (GOLD analysis project Ga0307380, IMG submission 202239) | Soil microbial communities from Risofladan, Vaasa, Finland - UN-3 | ecosystem: Environmental > Terrestrial > Soil > Coastal area > Acid sulfate soil | place: Finland: Risofladan, Vaasa | collected... | reverse complement strand
ACATTTAGAAAATTATGTTTACTATTAGAAAAAATTAATATTTGAATATCTCCAATATAACTATAAGAATTTTGGTGTTATAGATATGAAAACTACAATATTTTACTTTACTGGAACGGGTAATTCCTTGAGTATCGCTCAATCGTTATGTAAAAAATTGAAAGATTGTGAATTGGTGTCGATCGCAAGCATTTGGGAAGATGAAATTATTAAATCGACTAGTGAAAAAATTGGTTTTGTTTTTCCTTTATATTATGCGGGGTTACCCAAAATAGTAAAAGATTTCATAATTAGAATGGATTTTAGTAGCTCTGAGTACTTTTTTACTGTTGTTACAAATGCGGGAGATATAACTGATTTACCCCTATATCAAATTGAGAGGATCTTAGTTGAAAAATCTAAGAAACTAAATGCAGGATTTTTTATAACCATGCCAAATAACTATATTATTGGTTATGATGTTCATCCCAAAGAGAAACAATTGGAATTTTTTGAGAAAGCAAACAAGAAAACTGATGATATAGCCAAAATCATAGAACTACAAGGTGATAGCCTTACCCTTGACACTAAAGAAGATAAGAGAAAACGACAAACGAAATTTAACAAAGAATTTCATGAAAGCGTAAATCAGAATGATAAAAATTTCTATTCTGATGAGAATTGTAATAGTTGCGGAATCTGTGAAAAAATTTGTCCCGTGAAAAACATTATTCTTATTGATGGCAAACCTGAATGGCAACATAGATGTCAACAGTGTTTAGCTTGTATTAACTACTGTCCTGAAAAAGCGATTCAATTTGGAACTCAAACTTTAAAAACTCAAAGATACCATCATCCGGAATTTGACTTTAAGTTTCTAATGGAACGGAATATTAAATAACTTGATATAAATCAATGTTTTTTTTTATAATATAGCTTGAAAGGATTTTAAGCATGTATCAAACTTTAAAATTATAAAACTTTAATTATTTATATTTCAATTTTATTCAGAAGGGATATTAAATCATGTGCCCATTATACACTGATTATGCAGCAATAATTTATTCTGAGTTATGGACAATGAAAACTTATAAGAGACTAAACAAATATTTTCCAAACACTTCATTCGTTTTAATCATTTTTATTAACGATACTTTAGAAGCTTTTTCCATTTTAATAAAAAATGGAGATTTTGAAATTAAGAAATTAGAATTCGTAAAAGATATTCAATCATTGGACAGAATTGAGTGTAATGGTTATCTTGTTATTCCATCCGATATCTTTTTGAAAGGTATTGAAGCAATTAAGTTGGGAATTTCTCAAAATAAAGTTATAATGAAAAATGAAGAATCACTCGAAATATTATCTAAAATTATAGGGGATACGTAAAGATGACAGTTAAGATGTCTGCATTGGATCGAGTGTTAACAGTTTTAGATGGAAAAGTACCTGATAGAGTTCCCAGTTTCTGTTTGGGGGGGGATTATGAGTTTGTTGAACGTTTTATGAAATCCTCTTATGCTTTGACAAAAGAAGACATGCAACAAATTGATTCAGATAAAGTATCCTATAATGTTCCATTCATACATTCAATAATCGCAAAATTTAGTCCTCACGAAATTTTGAAAGGTGGTCTTGATGCAAAGATCGATATGTGCTGGCAGTTTGTAAATAGAAATCCTCCGATAAAGTTAGATGATAGTGAAAGTGATTATTTATACCAAAATGGAATGATTCTAAAAACAATTATTCGTGAAAATGGGATACCTCACTTATGGTATGCAGGACCAAGTTTGAAGACCAAGCAAGATATTCAATCTTACTGGGAAAAGGCAAAATATTTGGAACCTACGGAGTTGTGCGTAAAGAATTTTGCACGAACACGCGAAACATTCCGTGATAAATATGATATCATAGTATCCCAAGGAGAGAATGGACCTTTTGAAAATTTAGTTTTAGGAATCGGTTTGGCAAACTTTGCGCGTTATGTAAGAAAGGACCCTGAATTTCTTAAGCAGCATATAAAATTCCAGTGGGAAACTTTTGAAGAACCTACGTTAAAATTGTTGATGGAAACGAAACCAGAAATAGTTATGTGTGGAGACGATTATGGATTCAATTCAGGATTGCAAATTTCAGCTAAAGATTGGAGAGTATTCATTAAACCAATATTAAAAGAATATGTTGATATCGTGCATGACTATGGATCGAAATTTATATTGCATAGTTGTGGAGATTTGCATGAAATTTTTCCTGATTTTGTAGAAATTGAGATAGATGGTATTCAATCATTACAACAAAATTGTAACCCCCTTAAAATGTATAGAGAAAAGTACCCCGAGATATCGTTAATTGGTACGATCGATGATTCTGAAATGCTAAAGTATAAATCACCTTACGAGATTGACCAAGTGATTAAAGAAAGTATACGTTTATTGGGGAAAAAAGGAGGTTTTATACCAGGTCCCACTAATTTCTTATTAGATCATCCACCAGAGAACATAGTAGCTTTATTTAAAGCCATTCAAAAGTATGGAAAATATTAAAGAAATAACAGGGATTTTCTTTTTCTATAGAATAGTTCATTTTAATATATTTTTATTCAACACCTTCAATATTTTTTCAAACTCGCCAATATTGCCGTAGTTATCAGTAGCCTTGAGTTTTACTAAATAAACCCCTGGTTTTATATATCTGTGACGCATTAAAAGTTGATTCACCTTCTTTCCATCTCCAAAATCCCATTCAAACGATAAAATAATACTTTCCGGGCTATCCAATGTTGTAGGAACAAAAATGGCGTCTTCTCCTTGAATAGGTACTTCAGGGATGATTTGAAATGAAATAGAGGGTTTTTTTATTTCTTTATTTGGAGTAATGAGTGATTTTATATCTAATAGTTTACCATCTGCTTCTTTTATGATTTTTGTGGGTGTTTCTAAAATTCTATCTATGATCTCAATATGAGCTTTAGCAGTTCTTTCAAGTTGTTCGGGTGTAAGTTTATCAATCGTATCATATTTTGTATGATACCATATTGGTTTACCTATAACAAGAATAGAGGGAACATCTCTAACTACAAGGGGAGGAAGATCAGCAGCTGGGAGAGTTTTAGCTGAGACATAAGCAGCGGGTAACAATCGGTACTTTAACACGGCATCAATAATGAAAGAAGTTAATACTTTATTATCTGTGATAAATAAACCTCGTTTTTCATCTAACCTTGTATCGATCACTCCTCCGTCGATTTGATTATAGTAGCCATCACACCCAAAACCATCCAAACATACATATGTTGCAATTTTATTTAAAATATCTTCATGCATTTCAACAAAAGAAAAGACACCGATCCCACCTGCTTCGTGTCCTGTCCATCCAACAAACCATAAAGTTTTCTCCCTCTCTTCTTTGGGGATTTTAGCATAGAAGCTAGCTAAAGCGATTAATCCAGCATTTCCTGAGGCATTATCTAAAGCTCCAGTGAAAGTAGAATCCAAATGAGATGCTATTAAAATAATATCGTCCGTTTTTCCGGGAAGTATTCCAATGACGGTATTACTAGTTTCGGGCATTTTTTTCGAAATCTCTAAAAATCTCACGGTTAATTTTTGTTTATGCCGAGTGCATAGAAATTTGAGAAACTTCCCATCATCGTTTTTAATTGATAAACAAGGAAGATTTTCATTTTTCGAGTCTTTCCATTGAGCTTCTAAGCCAGTATAGGTAATTGAATCTAAAGGAGAGCTATTTATACCAATTATTGCCAATGCACCATAACGTTTCGCATATTTGAGCGAGTCAATAATTCTGCTGTTACGAGTTGAGAAGAAATTAAGCAACATTTTTCCCTCAACCAAGATAATTTTACCTCTTACGTCTATATCTTTAAAGTCACTTTTAGTACCATATCCAACATAAACAACTTCAGCAGTGATTCCTTCTTTCGGAGTAGAACCACTGTACCACGCAGGGAATGTTTCAATGGAAACATCTTCAGATACACCTGGAGTTTGTTCAGAAATGATAACCAATTCATAATTTTCGGGATACCATCGCATGAAATTAATCGGCTCTAAAATGGTAGTTTTTATCCCCACTTCTTTAAATTTATCATAGACATATTTCTCAGCGTTTTTAGCAGGAGTCGTTCCTGCTCGACGATAACCCATAGCAGTTAAATCTTTTACAATTTGATACATGTTATCGCCAATACTTTCAGATTTGGAATGCATGATTTTCTTTAATATCTTAATTAATTCATATTAAATTTAATATAGAAATTCTCTAATTTTATTAACATTTATGATATAGTCTTTTCCTTTAAGATAAAGGTCAAATAAAGCTTACTCAAATGTAAAATTTGCTAACTATCTTTTAATTTACTTAAAGTAAACTATATAATATAATAAATTACTTAAGGAATTAATTACGATGTTTAGCTATTAGGGGATAAATAAATGAACGCAAAAGAAAGAATTTTAAATACCTTAAATCACATAGAGCCGGATAAAGTACCTTCTTTCGAATTTGGTATTTCTAATAACTCTATCAGAAAACATTTAGGTTTTCCTCCAGATGAATCTCAGATGGGTCTAGACTTGTTGGAGAAGTATCCAATTAAGGAACAAAATATATTTCTTAAACAAATGATGAAAAATGTCTCTATTTTTAAAGAGGGGTACCGAAAAACATATGAATTTTACCATCGAGCAGGTATGGATTTAGTTTGGGCAACTACTACACTTTATCCAAGAAAAATAGTCGAATTTAATGATGGTAAAGAGGGAGTGGGTTTTGTGGATGAATATGGAAGGATAATGAGATTTGTAAGACATACTAGTGGTGAATTCATTTTAAATTACAATGGAGCTTACTTTAAATCATATGAAGATTATGAGATGTGGGAGCCTAGAGATCCCGAATTAGATTTAAGATTAAAGATGTTTTTAGCTGGTAAGGAAGTACAAGCAGAAATGAAAAATAAGGTATTTTGTGCCCCAACAGTTGCAGGGTTATTTGATTGTGTTTGGGAGGGGTTTGGAATTGATCAATTCTCGAGAATTTTGGTATCTCCAAAAAAAGCAAAAAAAATTTTTGATGATGCCGGAATGTTCGTATTAGAATTAATAAAAATTTTGGTTGAGAATGGTGCTGAGTTAATCCTCCTTTTAGACGACTATGGATTTAAGAATGGGTTATTCATGAATCCCAAACACTATAAAACATATATTATCCCGTGGTTAAAGAAAATTTGTACTACAGCTCATAAACAAGGAAGTAAGATCTTGTTGCATTCTGATGGAGATCTATATGAAATTGTAGCAGATTTAATTCAAAGTGGAATTGATGCTTTACATCCAATTGAACCTACTACTGCGAATCCAGATTATGATATTTTTAAGTTACATAAAACCTATGGAGATCAAATAACTTTTGTAGGAAATTTAAGTCCAAATTTACTTAGTGACGGCACAATTTCAGAAATTGAGACATATGCGAAAAGATTGATTCGTGAATTAGCTCCTGGTGGAGGATATATCTTTAGTTCAGGTCATAGTACTACACCCCAAGTTACGTTAGATCGATGGCTTGCAATGCAGAATATTAAAGAGAAATACGGAAATTATCCCATAAATGTACCAGAATAAAACTCCAAATAAATTAATGAATGATTAAATCACATTTTACTAGCTATAATCCTATTTTTTACCATTTTGATTGATAAAACTTGATTGTTTAGAATGCACTTTTTTATTTCATATATGTTTGGGACTTCTATTGTTATTATTTTAAATGGTTCAGATGTATAGATATTTAAGATACCTTCTGTAAAACTAGCATTGATTTGGATTTCTCTGCTATCGTCAAGAATAATATATTCGTTAATTATTGAATTCTCATCGGGAAATATTAGTAAAGTAATTGAATCAAATGGTTTTTCTTCCACGAATTGCATCTCTGGACCTAATGGGAGAATTGAACCTTCTTGTATAAAAAAAGGGATTATATCAATAGGGCAATCATATTCAATCCACATTGAACCTTTAAATTTAACGAATGACCAGAAATCAAACCAATTTCCCTTTGGAAGGTAAATCATTCTCTTATTTTCCTTTGTTAGAATTGGTGCGACAAGAATATTTCGACCAAAAAAGAATTCATCTTCGATATTAAAAACAGTTGGATCTTGCTGAAATTCAAGAACTAATGGGCGCATCATAGGTAGGCCCCTTTCTGAAGCAATTTGTGCCTCAGTATAAATGTAGGGTAACATTTTATAGCGAAGGTTGAGAAATTTCCTCACAATCTCTTGAGCAAGTTTATTGTAATTCCAAGGCTCTCGAAATCTTGGAGGATTTCCATGGAAGCGTATGTGGGAATTAAAAATACTAAATTGAGTCCATCTAATGTATAGAAAATCTGTTGGAGAAGATATGAATCCTCCCACATCTTGACTCCAATATGTAAATCCACAGAGTCCTAAACTAAGTCCTCCCCTTAATATACTTAGCATTTCTTCAAAATGGGAAGAAGAATCACCTGACCAATGAACAGGATATCTTTGACTCCCCGCATATGCACTCCTAGCCCAGATAATACCATTGCCAAAAAATTGTTTAGTTATTTCAAAAGCAGCTTTTTGATATAATAAAGGAAAAAGGTTATGCATTTCTCTTCCGTTATAGCAGCTAAATCTTTGATGAGGTTCAATAGCTTCTCCAAAATCAGTCTTAATTACATTTACTCCAATTTTGAATAGATTTTTCAATTTTTCTTGATACCATTTTATGGCTTCTTTTTTAGAGAAGTCGATTACTACTGCAGGTTGGAAGAAAAACTTAAAAGCACCATGGTTTTTTGCAACAATGTTGAGCTTTTTTGCTTCTTTAAATTCCTTTACACGTTTAGTGATATAAGGAGTTTGCCAAAGGGAAAGTTTAAATCCTATCTCCTTGAGTTTTTGACACATTTCTTTTGGATTGGGAAATCTCACAATATCAAATTTCCAGTCACACATCCATTCCTCTTTAAACCAGTTAGTATCAATATGAATTACATCGAAAGGAAATTTCTCTTCTCTTAATCTTTTTGCTGTATTCAAGACTTCATCTTGAGATGAATAACTTATTCTGCTCATCCATGCACCAAAAGTCCATTTGGGAAGAACTGGAGCCCTTCCTGTTAATTCTGTATAATTTAGCAAAATTTTCTTGAAATTAGGACCATAAAAGAAGAAATAATCAATAATATCATTCTCAACAGCAAACATATTTTTATAAGTTTCACGCGTTCCTACCCAATATGTTATGGGTTTATAATCATTCACGTATACTCCATAACCCCGCGTGGATAAAAAGAAAGGTATATTTTTGTAAGTTCTTCCCGTAGAGTTTCCCAAACCTTCATAATTCCATAAAGAAATAGTTCTTCCAACCTTATTAAGGGGAGAAAATTGTTCCCCAAAACCATATATCGCTTCATTAGGATAGAGAATAAAAGATTCTACACCATATTTACGGTTATTTCTCTTATCCTCAATAAATCCCAGAGGAAACGAATCAAGAGCGATATCAAAATCGTTTTTTGATTTACCAGATGATTCCGTTATTACATGATTATGGGCATCAACTATTTTTATCCTAAAATCATCTTTATATAGCTTCAAAGCTATTTGAGATGTACTAATCAGGTAATATTTTTCTTTATCTTGGAATTCAGCACAACAAGATGGATCATTTACCATTTTAAAAATCATTGGCATCTTATTTTCAAGTGGCAATGTTCGATCGCTACATCTAAGTCGAAAGAGATCTTCCTTTAAAATTTGAATCTGCAACTCTAACGTTATTTTCTCCTTTCTTGCGAACCCAGATGAAAATAATTTTACATGTGATTTCAAGCGTTTTATATATATATTGTACGTTTGACAAGAAAAGTTAAAAATATTCCCATCATTCCCTTTGAAACTGATGCTTTTAATGACATTCGCTTTTTTCACAAATGATTTTTTTAGCATTGTATACATGTCGAGCATAGGATCTCCAAATTTATCTAAGGGATGATCTGTCAATCCATATATTATATTTGGTTCTGAGAATTCAAAGATTTTTTCTTTATAAGAAAATGGATGCTTAATTCTCTCCTTTATGATTGAAGACAAGACTTTAAAAAAGTTTATTTTAGCCGCCAAAAAAATCACTTTCCTCGATTTAAAAATATTTCTATGTAATATAATGCTTGCTTTTGTAAATATCTACGAAATTAATTATTAAATATTTTGTTGACATTGATGTAAATAACAGAAATCATTCATTTCTATACGTTTTTGGTAGAAAAAACATTAAATCTTTAAATAATATGAAATTGATTAAATTTAGTAAAATTTTATTTTTTAAAAACTAAATTATACGTGAAAAAAATGGCAGAATTAGAAGCAACTGGAATTGATAGACGATATAAGGCACCAACAATTTGGAGAATCTTAGCTCTAACATCAGGGATGGTTGTCTGGAATATGTTATACACGGCTCAGGGTCAATTTCAACTCTATGGGTTGAGTGTCCTTGGAATAGATGCTACATTAGTCACACTGTACGTTGTAATATTTACAATTATTGATATCATCAACGATCCAATAATTGGTCGACTTTCTGACAAATCAAAGAGATTTACAAGAAGATTTGGAAAACGATTTATTTGGTTAATCATCTCTAATGTGGGTATGGTAGTATTTCTCTTGTTAATGTTCCTTCCTTGGCCAATATTACCGGGGGGAGGATTACCAACCGAGACTTTAATTATTTTAGCCGTAATTTGGCTCGCGTTTACTTCTGCAATGTTTGATAATTTTCAAACATTTAATGAAATGAATACTGAAGCATTAAACGTTGATTTAATGAGAGATCCTGAGAGTCGCCGCCGATTAACATTAGTGCGAGTCTTTACCGAAACTCTCTTAGGTTTAATTCTTGGTATTCTTCTTGTTCCCTTATTACTCAGTCTATTCAATGCATTTGATGATACGGGATTAGCAGATAATCCTAACGCGTTCTTTTTGATGGCAGTAGTGATTTCAATAATTGCATTAATTTCAATACCAATAAGAGCGTGGGGAATTTGGGAACCTAAAGAGATGAGAGAGTTCAGAGCGGATCTTGACCAAAAAATTGAGAGACCACCATTTATGCTAGTCTTAAAAAGAATTCTTAAAGATAGAAATTGGTGGGCAATTATGATCCAATCACTATGGTGGGGCTTTACTGCTCGGGCATTTACGGTAGGTGTCTCTTTCTATATCCTCATAACTTTAGGATTGGATATCGGTTTGTCCATTATTCCTCAAGCAGTTATGATCCTCTCATTAGTAATATTCGGAGTCATCTCTTATTTCTTAATGAAGCGGATTGGAACGAAGAAGACAGTCTTAATTGGAATTATCGTGACTTGTATCGGCTTTTTTCTCATGGTTTTCAGCACAAGTATATGGACATTTACATTATTTGTGATAATCGGAGCTGGAGGCGTGGGACTACAAAATAGTGCTACCAGTGTTGCTAATAAGGAAGCTTTGGATGCTGCAGTCTTAAAGCATGGAACTCGCGAAGAAGCACAATACTTTGCTATAAATGGAGTGGTTAGATCTGCAAGTACCGCAATACAAACAATAGTGTTATTATTGATAATTCTTGGGTTTGGAATTGACATGACATTAGGTACGGGCAATACAGAAAGCGCTAAATTTGGATTACTATTCAACATCTCGATAGTCATCGCAATATTTACTGCGATAACGGGAATCGCTTATTGGAAACTATTTAACATAACTCCAGAAATGGCTGAAGCAAATAAAGAAAAATTGTTAGAACTTGGTCGATAATTTATTTAATTTTTAACTTTTTTTTTATTATTATAATATAATTTTATGAAATAATTATTAAAAAAGCAAAATAAAAATGACTAAGGTAAATTTATCAAACAAAGATTTAGAAAAAGCACCCCCCCCTAAATTTTCTTTTTCACAAGATGAATTTCTGGCTAATCTGCAGAAATTAGTTCCGCTAATGAATGCAACAAGAATAGAAATTGATAATTTTTTAGCATTAAACCAAGAAGTCCAAGAACACATTTCGATTCCGAATATGAATGATATGAAAAGGGAATTTGATAAAATTTGTAGCGTCCCACATAGAAGAGTTGGTACTAAAGAGGCTCATCAAATAGAAGATTATATTGAAAATATGTTCAATAAGTTTGGACTTGTAAAAGTGACAAAAGAACCAATGGAACTTACAAATTGGGTTGCGAATAAATGGAACTTAACACTTAAAGTTAATAAAAACATCCTCAATATTCCTAGTTTTTACGTTCTAAATACAGGATTTACGCCTGCTTCTGGAGTCACAGCACCCCTAATCTATCTAGGAAATGGAAGTGAAAAAGATTACGACGGTAAGGACATAAAAGGAAAAATTGTAGTTATCGATATTGCGATGCCCTTGATGCCTATTGGTTTACTAAAAAAGCAAGGTCTTTCGTATTATTTTTCAGATCCAATAAATGCTATTTCAGCAGATAAAACATTACGATTAGTGTTTAACATGACAAATTTTCATGATCAACCACATGGAACACCAATAAAGAAGGATACGCTTTATTGGAGAGCTTATGAGGGAGGTGCCTTAGGTTTGATCCTAATTTTACGAGATTTTCCCGCTAACCTAAATACCCAATGGGGTCCCTATGATGGAGTTATGAAACCAATTCCCGCCTTATATGTAAGCAAAGATGAGGGTAAAACCCTTCATAAATTAATGCAATCAGGACCCGTGGAAGCAACCATCATCCTTGAAGGAGATAAGGAGCCAACAATTGCACATAATATTATGGGCATTTTACCGGGTACATCCGATGAAACTCTTATGATTTCAACTCATCACGACTCACCATTTAAAGGAGCATCTGAAGATGGAACGGGACTTACTATTCTTTTATCTCAACTTAGAACTTGGTCTAAAGTACCCATAGAAAAAAGAAAAAGAACTCTTTTATTTGTTGCTACAGCGGGACACCATTATGCAGGAATTGGTGCCGTTACATTTGCTAAAACACATAAACTTGATGTCTTAAAAGATGTATTAGTAAATCTTAATTTAGAACATCTTTGTGCTAAAGAAGTAGAAGAGGACCCAGAAACACATAATTTTAGATTCACAGGTCAACTAGCATTAGGAGCAATATTTGTATCACGAAGTCAGTCGTTAATTAATTACACTGTCAAGGCGTTAGTAGATAATAAAATTGAAAATTTAGTCGTGATCCCAGATAATTATTTTGGCACTCTTCCAATTGGTGAAGCAGGTCATTTTGCCTACTATTGCGGTTTTAATGTGATACATTGGATTCGCCTACCTTATTATTTACTTACAGCTGAAGATACTGTCGATAAAATTGATTTTACTAAATTCCCCTCAACAGTTCAATGCATAACTGATTTAGTTAACTCATTAATGAAAATTAAGAAAGAAGATATGTAAATTATTTGAATATTTACTTTTTTTTACTTAAATGGTAAATATTTTCAAATTTTAATTTCGTGATTTTGTCGCTCTATTAAGTTCATTAAACTCGATTTATGGAAGAATAAAAAAGCTAGAAACAATCGTATTGAAATAATCGGATACTTAAATTAATCTTTTTAGTTTGATATTGGTCTTATCATTACATCTACACTTAGTATTGAATTGAAAAATACCAAAATAGTAAGAGATTCAGGATTTAAATATACTTCTATAGCAAATGTTAGAAATGCAAGATTAACGATCAGAACTAAAATTAAGACTCCAATAATTTTTTTATCGGGAAAATAAGAATAAGATATAATATTTTTTTTGATAATATATCTTACATGGATAATTATTCAGAATTTCTAATCTGCATGACTGGTCTCCGTTTACTTTATTAACGGAGAAATTTTTTATACCTTAATTTTAATACTTCAATACTTAAATTTAATAATTCGGATAATGAGAGATAAAATTAAAGGATATATTGATTTAACTAGAGCGCATTTTGCTCC
>Ga0307380_10009912_pt1 | contig 12055 bp, 6 predicted proteins | sample UN3MG_FD_202239 | JGI IMG/M metagenome (GOLD analysis project Ga0307380, IMG submission 202239) | Soil microbial communities from Risofladan, Vaasa, Finland - UN-3 | ecosystem: Environmental > Terrestrial > Soil > Coastal area > Acid sulfate soil | place: Finland: Risofladan, Vaasa | collected... | reverse complement strand
AAATTCAGAATGTTTTTAGAAATGATCACCAGAGGCTTTTAGACTTCTGACTCCTGTCTTGTACGGTCTGGAGCAAATGCTTGAAAGACCGAAAGCCTATTCCTTTCCACTAAATTTTGTGAATAATCCAGGTCAGATTGTATCTTTTCATTGAGCAAACAGGAGCGACAAAATGAGAAAGCTCTGGACGCTTTTCCTGGTGGTCCTTTTCCTGTGGCCTGTTACGCCAGGGTACTCCAAATGGTACAAAGGCAACACCCATACTCATACTGTGAACTCTGACGGCGACTCGTCACCCGATGCAGTTGCCCGCTGGTACAAGGAGCAGAGGTACAATTTCGTGGTAATTACAGACCACGACTTCGTGACCAGCGTGCAGGGCTTGAACGCGGTGTTCGCAGCCGAGGATAAATTCCTGGTTCTTTCCGGCGAGGAGGTGTCCGGGAAGCTGGAAGATAAGACCGGACGGAGTCTGCCGGTTCACCTGAACGCGATAAATCTCGAAAAGACGATTCCTCCGCTGGGGGGTGAGAGCGTCCTGGAGGTTCTACAGAACAACATAGACGCAATAAACCGGTCCGGCGCTCTTGCGCAGATCAACCATCCGAACTTCCGCTGGGCCCTGGGCCTGGACCAGATGTACGCGGCGCAAAACTATAAGATATTCGAAATCGCCAATTTCTCCACGAACTGCAACGATGCCGGAGGCGGCGGCTTGATCGGCACGGAGGCGCTCTGGGATTCGCTCCTTACCCGCGGCAAACTGGCTTACGGGGTGGCGAGCGATGACACCCACGAGCTCAAGAGCTGGGGACCCGGGTACTCGAACCCCGGGCGAGGCTGGGTCTGGGTGCGCTGCGACAAGCTGACCGCAGAAGGAATAGTAACTGCTCTCGACCGGGGGGATTTCTACGCCTCCACAGGCGTAACACTCAAAGACATAAAGATTACAGACAAATCGTATACAGTAGAGATCGAGAAGCCCGAGCGCGGAGAAACGAGATATACGGTGTGCTTTATCGGCCGGACCGGGAAAGTGCTCGGGCAGTCTTACGAAAATCCGGCTGTATACCGGATTACCGGCAGGGAAGGTTATGTGCGCGCCAAAGTGATCGATTCAAACGGTTTTGCGGCCTGGACCCAGCCGGTGATGACCGGCGGAAAATAAAGTGTTTCCATATAGCCAGGATTATTCACGAGTTAGGCCGAGTAACTCTGCAAATCGCCTGAAATGCATACACCACCCTGTTTTCCCCCTTGATAGGGGGGAATTTTTGCACTGCACCAGGCCCGGGTCAAATCCTCAATCTGGGAGCGCTGAAAATCCCCTCTGAAAGAGGGGTGCCGGCGCCAGCCGGCGGGGTGTGTAGAATACAGGCACTGGAATTTATGAATAAACCGGACTGGATTAAAAAGCTACTGGATTCAGAATAAAAAAAGGGAACCTTCAAGGCTCCCCCCTCTTTAATCTCGGTCTTTTTGTACCGCGCTTGATTACCCGGGCGGCAACGAACCGTTTTCAGATCCCTCTTCTCCCCCAGTTTCCTCTTCTCCTTGACTCCCCTCTTTTTCCCTGGTCTCCACTCCTAAAACGCCGTTCTCCTGGTCAGTGTCTTCGCCGGGCACGATCCGGGCTACATCCACTACCCGGTCGCCCTCTGCCAGGTTGATCAGCCTCACGCCCATGGTGTTGCGCCCGATAACCTTGACTGTAGTGAGCGGTATCCGGATGATAAGCCCATGCTGGGTGATCAGGATCAGTTCGTCATCATTGACCACTTCCTTGATAGTTACCAGCTCTCCTGTTTTCGGGCCGCAGCGCAAAGTGATAATGCCCTTGCCTCCGCGGTTTGTCACCCGGTAGTCGGAGATGGCGGAACGTTTTCCCAGGCCCTTTTCACTGACAACGAGCAGGGTGGAATCCCGCTTGACCACCACCATTCCGATCACATAGTCGCTCCCTTCGAGACGGATTCCGCGCACGCCGTAAGCAGTGCGTCCCATCTGGCGCACTTTGTCCTCATGGAAGCGGATAGCCTGTCCCCGGCGCGTAGCCAGGACAATGTCATTTGTCCCGTCGGTGAGCTTGGCCTCAATCACCACATCGTCCTCAGGAACCTGTATCGCCCGGATACCGACACGCCGCGGGTTGCCGAAAGCGGCAAGGTTGGTTTTCTTGATAATGCCTTTGCGGGTCGCAATTGTCACAGAGCGGTTTTCGCTGAATTCGCGCACCGGGAGCATGGCGGCTATCTTGTCCTCTTTGTCGATATTGATAAGGTTAACAATCGCCTTGCCCTGCGCGGTTCTGCCGGCCTGGGGGATTTCGTGGACCTTGAGCCAGTAAACGAGCCCCTTGGCAGTGAAATAGAGGATGTAATCGTGGGTTGAGGCGATGAACATGTGTTCGAGAAAATCCGTCTCCCGGGTAGTCTGGCCGCTCTTGCCCCTCCCTCCGCGGGCCTGGCGGCGGTAAGTGGTGACCGGCAGCCGTTTGATATATCCCAGATGGCTGATAGTGATCACCATCTCCTCTTCAGCAATCAGATCCTCGATATTGAATTCCCCGCTGTCAAGCAGGAGCTCTGTGCGGCGCGGGTCGGCGTACTTGGATTTGATCTCCTGCAGCTCTTCCTTGATAAGCTGCATGCGGAGTTCCCGGCTGTCCAGGATGCTTTTGAGCCTGGCGATAGTCTTGATTAACTCCTCATATTCCTGGTCGAGTTTTTCCCGCTCGAGGCCGGTGAGCCGGGCCAGCCTGAGATCGAGTATGGCCTGGGCCTGGATTTCGGAAAGCTCGAACTGCTTGATCAGTCTGTTCTTGGCAATATCAGTGGTGTGGCTTGAACGGATGATTTCGATTACTTCATCCAGGTTGTCGATAGCGATTTTCAACCCTTCCAGAATATGGGCCCGCTCCTCGGCTTTCTTCAGCTCGAAGCGCGTCCTGCGCGTAACCACCTCGTGGCGGTGATTGACAAAGTGCTGGATCAGCTCTTTGAGATTGAGCACTTTGGGCACATGATCCACGAGGGCCAGGAAAATCACGCCGAATGTGGTCTGAAGCTGGGTTTTGGCGTAGAACTGGTTGAGAAGCACCTCGGCCACGGCGTCACGCTTGAGATCCACGACTATTCTCATGCCCTCGCGGTCTGATTCATCGCGGATATCGGACACCCCCTCGACCTTTTTATCCCGGACCAGGTCGGCCATGTCTTCGAGGAGCTTGCTCTTGTTGACCATAAAGGGAATTTCGTTGATAATGATCGCTTCCCGGCCGCTGTTCTTTGTTTCGGTGTAGGCGCGGGCGCGCACCCGCAGGCGTCCACGGCCGGTGTGGTAAGCTTCCCGGATACCCTCCATCCCGTAAATGTAGCCACCGGTGGGAAAATCAGGGCCGGGGACAATCCCCATCAGCTCATCGATAGTAATCTCCTGGTCATCGATGAGCGCTATGCAGGCGTCCACGACTTCTCCCAGATTATGCGGCGGAATGTTAGTGGCCATCCCGACCGCGATCCCGCTCGAACCGTTAATCAACAGGTTGGGCGCTTTGGCCGGCAGCACAGTCGGCTCTTCCAGGCGGTCATCGAAATTGGGCTGGAAATCGACAGTCTCTTTTTCGATATCCGAGAGCATTTCGACAGAGATCGGCAGGAGTTTGGTCTCCGTATAGCGGTAGGCTGCCGCCGGGTCTCCATCGATCGAGCCGAAATTGCCCTGGCCGTTGATCAAGGGGTAGCGCAGGCTGAAATCCTGCACCATGCGCACCAGGGCGTCATATACCGCAGTATCACCGTGGGGATGGTATTTGCCTAAAACATCACCGACAACAGTGGCGCTTTTTTTGAAAGGACGGTTGGGCATGAGACCCTGTTCATGCATGGCATAGAGAATCCGTCTGTGCACCGGTTTAAGCCCGTCCCTTACATCCGGCAGGGCTCTGCTCATAATCACGGACATCGAATAGTTGATGAAGGAATCCTTCATCTCATCTTCGATGAACCGGGTGACGATACGTTCTCTGTTTTCAATAGCCATATTTTCCTGCAGGGCCCATAGTTAAAAGAATTATGGATCAGTGACCCCGGATATGCCGGTCCACCTGAGGTCGATATTCATTCCGGAAAGCCGAAAGCAAGTTTTAGTCTCTCGGCCCAGAGTGGCAACAGGACCTCGAGGCTCGAATGAGCAAAAAAGGTTTCTACTTAGGCGCTAGCTCCAGCACATCTCCTGCCCTCTCGATAGTGACAGATCTCATGATCGAGGCTTTGCCCGGGTTATTCTTTTCGTTTTTGGGGAGATTGACTATCTTGTCCACGACATCCATGCCTTTTACTACCTGGCCGAAAACGCTGTATTGGTTGTCCAGGGTGGGATATTTGGTGACCATGATAAAGAACTGGCAGGATGCGCTGTTCGGGTTCATTCCGCGGGCCATGGAGAGGATACCCCGCTCATGCTTGATATCGTTGAACTCGGCATTCAGCGACCGGGGTCCGCGCCCTGTACCGTCGTTATTAAGGTCATCATCCCGGCTGTTCGGGTCTCCGCCCTGGATCATAAAACCCGGCATCACGCGGTGGAAAGTGGTGCCGTCATAAAATTTGCTTTTTGCAAGGGACTTGAAGTTGTTGACATGCTCGGGAGCCGCCTTCGGAAAAAAACGCAGGATAATTTTACCGAAATCTGTAGTAATCACAGCCACTTCCTCATCCTCTTTCGGCATGGCGATTTTCGGATCAGGCTGCTGGCGCAGGTTTGCCTCGGGCTTGGGGACAAAATCTTTGGTCTCCGTGCAGTTTCCCTTTGAACAGAAAAAGATAACCGGCACCAAAAAACAAAAGATGACACTCATTCCCTTTCGCATGAGATATTCCTTTCATGTAGCAAAAAGAGTAAGCTTCGGCCAGACGGAGATGGAATGAAGCTTGGGAAGACCCGGGACTGAACATTCTGGCAGTCCGGTCTGAAATTTATGACTCATTTATAAGAATGAGGGCCGTCCGGCCCTTCTTAAATTTGGCGGCTCGGGCAGCGGCTGAGTTTTCAGCCTTATCTTTATTTAACCCGGATTATTCGTAAATTCCAACAACCTCTGTAACGGCGAACCCATTTGTCCGCCCGAAGGTTAATATGTTTTGATCAGGCCAGGGTGCACACGCAGGTGGTGCGCCCCTATGTCAACACGGGGATGGCATTTTTTATAAATAATTCGGCTTAGCTGATAAAAATATCAAACAATTCTATTCTCGAGATAGGCCCGTTTCATCAGCACTTTTTTCAGGGGCCGGCCCTGATCGTCAGCCGGCACTCTGGATATCTTTTCCACTACATCCAGCCCCTCGACCACTATGCCGAAAACCGTGTAACGGTTATCCAGGCTCGGCATATCGGTAAGCAGGATATAGAACTGGGTGTTCCCCTTGTCCATCTCACCCGGAGGATGGGCCAGGCCCACACTGCCCCTTATGTTCCTCGCTCCGGGCTCCGGCTCCAGGTAGAATCCCGGGTCACCGGCGCCGTCGTTCGTGGGGTCGTCATCCTTTGAGTTGATATCTCCTCCCTGGATCATTTTGCCCGGCTCTACGTAATGGAACGTCAGCCCGTCATAAAAACCCTGCGTGGCAGATTCTTTAAACCTGCGTGATGTGGTTTTGGCTGGCTCGATCATTGGCAGAATCACGATTTTGCCAAAATCGGTATCAATCACCACCACCTCCCGTTCCTTTTTCTGGGCCTCGTAATCACGTTTCTGCGCCATATCTATTCCCGACTTGGGCTGAGGTTTCTTGCAGCCTGGAAAAATCGAGAGAACCGGCAATGCACAACAGAGAATGATCCACCTGGTCAAACCTGGCATTTGTCTGAGCACCTGTAAAAGCCCCGGAAAAAGTAGAAGTTTAAAGCCCGATTTTAAGTTTACAATATAATAATTTTATTCAGCTTTGACAATGTTTGTGCCAAGGGTTGATCGAGTTTTTGGCGGGGTGAAATTCCTTGGCGATTTTTCCATTGAGAGGATTTCGGGGGGTCGAGTAGAATGATTGCGCTCATGGAAAATGGGGCAAGAGCGGCCTTTTTTCATATCTTTGCCAGTGCTTAAGAATAAATTCACCGGTTTGTCTGATATACCCTTGCGTTCTTGACCAGCCGGACTGAGGGTGCTAATTTTTGCCTTGATTTATTAATGCCATCTCCGGATACAGATTTCCCCACTTTTAAAGGAGCCGTCACTTTATGCAAACCGCCAGCGTGAAGCCTTTCGCCGTTCTTCTTATCAGCCTCCTTATGGCCTTGCCGGCAATTGCCGGAGAACCGATTGTGAACCCCTGGGTCACCACAGACAAAAGTGTCAACTGTTTCAGTGACCGGACAATCGTGGCGGATGTCACCGCCGGCCTGACCGGTCCCCAGGATCAGGCAATCGCCATTTTCAGCTTTTTCCGGCGGACCATGTTTCCATTCACCAACCGCAACGAGTACCCCTACCCGGTGAACGACCAGCAGCACATGTTCGACTTGGTGCGCGCAGTCAATGTTTACGGTTATTCGCTCTGCACGCAGACCAGCGCCATGTTCGCCAGCCTGCTCAAAGGGAGCGGCCTGTTTGAGGATGCGCGGTGTGTCGGTGTGCCCGGGCACGGTACGGCCGAGGTCAAGTGGAACGGGCGCTGGCATTTCATGGATCCGATAGTGGGAGCCTATGTGTTCAGGCGCGGGGCGGCCCGTGAGATTGCCGGAATCGAGGAGATCGTGGCCGACACCACCCTCTTTACCAGGGCAGTGGCCGAGGGCCGCGCAGGCATGCCTTTCTGCCAGTGGGACGGCGGCTCGGTTTACCCTGAGCAGGCTCTGCCTGAAACAGATACCTGGTTCACCTATCGCAAGTACGGGCTCATGTTTTTACTCGGGGCCCTGCCCAAGCCTGATCCGTGGGAAGAGACAGTGAGCATTACCCACAGCATGGCTTTTAGCTTGCGGCCCGGATTCCGCTTAACCCGGATGTGGGACAATCTGCCGGGCATGTACAACCTGAGCTACGACTTTCACCGGGGCTCCAAGAAAAACACCTGGAGCCCCTCGCCGGCTATCCTGCCGCCCCATCACCCGGACGGCGGGAGGGAAGCGCGGGATACGGTCAACTTCCCCCTGATAAAGCCTTACCGCAAGACCATAAACGGGCGGGCCTCCTATCATTATTATGCCAATGGGCTGCTGGCTTATGAAGACAATTTCAGCGACAAGCGCATTTTCCAGGCCGCGGATTCTCTCACCGGCCTGTCAGTCACCCCGGCTCCGGATGGGGCAGGGAACATGCTGCGCTGCGCAGATAGTGTCTCTGATGGCTCGGCGGTTTTCCGCTTCGAAGCTCCGTATGTTTTCGTGGGCGGCGCTGTTTCAGGCCGCGCGCAGGTCCGCCGGGGTTCCTGGGCTGCGGTGTATATGGATGTCGGCGACAGTGGATTGTGGCTCGCCCTGGGAGTGATCGAAAAGGGCGGTGATTTCAGTTTCGAGATTCCGGCTGCACTGCTGGATCAGCGCTATGCTTTTTCAATCAAAATCAGGCTGCATGATGGGAATGGACCGGGTTCGGTAAACCTGCGCGAATTTAAAGCGCAGGCTGTCTGCCAGCTTAACATGTACTCCCTGCCCTTTCTGGCTCCAGGAGAGAACAAGGTCACTGTCCTTGCCGGGCGAATCCCTCAAGGCGCAAGCCTGGCCGTGACCTACAGATGGCAGGAGCAGGGTTGGGACCGCGAGGATCGACGTTTGGTGAGAGAAGCGGGCGCAAGCTATTCGATCCGGGTTGCGGGTGAGGATTATCCACGAATGAAAGAGATCACTATGGAGTGTATCCCGGAATGATCTTTAGCATTTCCTTTTTTACTCGTCTTTCATCATCTCAAGCGGACGCAATGATAAAATGAAGAGCGATATTATATTTGTATAAAAATTTCATTTGACACTATTGCTGATTTTCGCCAGATTTAAACCTGAGTTAAATTCCGGAAAGATTTCAGTTAGTTCATTCTATGTGTTTGCCTTTTCGTATTTTCAGGGAGGTTATTTTGATCAGACTTTGGCGTTTTTTACTGGTGATACTTTTCGGCACGGTTATCTCCTCTGCATGGCCGGATGAGGTAAAAGTTTACGAGGAGCCTCTCACGATACCTACTTACCGTTTAGGGGAACCTGAGCTGATGCCCCGCTGGAGCGACAGGATATACCCTTATACGATGTTGGACAAAATCACCCAGGAAAAATACGACCGCACCTACCGCGCTCTCTGGGTGGAGAACGAATATGTCAAGGCCCTGGTGCTGCCTGAGATCGGCGGGCGGCTGCACGGAGCACAGGACAAGACGAACGGCTACCAGTATCTGTACAACCAGGTCACGATCAAGCCCGGCCTGGTGGGATTGACCGGAGCCTGGATCTCCGGCGGTGTCGAGTGGAACTTTCCCGATGGACACCGGGCCTCCGGTTTTCGCGATACCGACTACAGGATCGTCGGGAATCCCGACGGCTCCAAGACTGTCTGGACAGGCGAGATCGACCGGGTCTCCAAAATGCGCTGGTCCGTGGGCACTACAGTTCATCCGGGACGAAGCTGGGTGGAAACTAAAGTCCGCCTTTACAACTGTACGCCTTATGTGCACCGCTTCCAGTTCTGGGCCACCAGCGCGGTTCGCGCCACCAATGAATACCAGGCTGTCATTCCAGGCGAGATAGTCACCGGCCACGGCAAGCACCAGTTTTACCACTGGCCGGTGAATAACGGCATAAATCTGTCCTATTGGAAAAACATCGTGCCGGCATCGAGCTTTTTCGCCTGGGAGTCCCAAAGCGATTATTTCGGCGGTTACAGCCCTGAGGAAAAGGCCGGCATGGTGCATGTGGCCGACCACTACATAGTGCGCGGGAAAAAGCTCTGGACCTGGGGCACGGCTCCCTCGGGACGCATCTGGGAGGAAATCCTCACTGATGGCGACCTGCCATATTTCGAGCCCCAGGCCGGCGGTTATTCAGACAACCAGCCTGACCTTCACTGGATAATGCCTGGAGAGACCAAGGTTTTCAGCCACTTCTGGATCCCGGTTCGCGATATCGGGGTCTATGACTACGCCAACCTGGAAGGCGCCCTGAATATCGAGCTGGAAAAAGGAAAGGCCAAATTCGGCTGGTCGCCGACCGGGGTGAACAAGGGCGCACAGGTGATATTGACAGCGGATGGCGAGGAAATTTTCCGCCAGGCTGTGGATGCTGACCCTGCCACGCCATTCGTGGCTGAGGTCAAGGCTCCCAAGGGTGCGGATCTTTACTCGCTCAGGATGACAGTCCTATCGGCTGACAGAGATACCCTGCTGTGCTATCAGCACCCCAAGCCCGCCAATCTCTCGCTGCCCGAGCCCGAGTCCCCGTTCCCGGCGCCTGAGAAAGCAGGGTCCACGGATGAGCTTTTCCTGATCGGGGACCACTATGACAGGTTCTACAATCCTGATCGTGCAATGGATTATTACAGTGAAGCATTGCGGCGCGACCCCGGGGATGTCCGCTCCAATACCGCCAGAGGGCTGCAGCTTGTTAAACAGGGCAGGTATGAGGAGGCGTTGAAACACTTTGATAAAGCACTCGAGCGGAGCGCCTCCTTTTACAAGGCATGGTACTTCAAAGGGCTTGCCGAGTTGGGAATAGGCAAAGCGGCAGAGGCCGAGAAAAGCCTCAACCGCGCAAGCTACGAGCTGACTTATTATGGCGCGGCCCATTTCGAGCTGGCCCAGCTTGCTGCTTCCCAGGGACGATGGGAGCGGGCGCTCGAGCATATCGGGCGCTCGATCAGGGGCAATGGCGACAACTCACAGGCCTATGCAGTCAAGGCCTTGATTCTCAACCGCCTGGGCCGCCATCAGGAAGCTCTCGAAGTCGCGCTCGGAGTCCAGGCTGATGATCCGCTGGATTACCTTTCTCTCGCTGAGCGGGCTATGGCATTGTCAAAGCTCGAGCGGAGATCGGAACTCGAGGCAGTCATCGATACCGTACTCTCTGTAACCCGCAGAGACAGCGAAAACCATCTCGAGCTTGCTATCCGCTACGCCCGCTGCGGCCTTTACGATGAGGCCTGTTTGGTGCTTAAAGCGCTGACAGATAGATCGGGCGCGGAGAATTTCTCGCCCATGGTCTATTATTATTTAGCTTATTACAGTGACCTGCTGGGAAAAAGTGCCGCAGCCGAAGACTACCGGGCAACCGCAGCCGGAATTTCACCCAGGTACTGCTTCCCGAGCCGCCTGGAAAGCTTTCCGGTGCTCGGCTGGGCTGTTAAGAAAAATCCAAGGGATGCCCGCGCCCAATATTTGCTGGGAAATCTTTACTATAACAAGGAGCGCGCGGATGAGGCCATAGCTTGCTGGGAAAAAGCGGTAGCCCTCGAGCCCTCGAATGTCGTAGCAAACAGGAACCGGGGCTACGCCTGGGCGCAAAAAAACGACCTTCAGCAGGCCCGCAAAGCTTATGAAGCGGCTGTGAATACCGAGCCCAGTGCCGCCCTGGCTGTTTACGAGCTCGAGGGAGTATACGAGGATCTCGGCCTTCCAGTCCAGGAAAGGGTCGCTTTTCTGGAACAGCACCCGGAAGCGCTTTCCAAGAGCGATCCGGTTCTCAAGCGCCTCATTTCCGGTTATGTCCAGCTAAGCCGCTTTCAGGATGCGCTCAAATGGCTCAGCGAACACCACTTCAAGTCCTGGGAAGGCAGGTACGATATCCACCAGTACTGGGTGGAAAGCCATATCCAGCAGGGCGATCTGGATTTCAATGCCGGTAATTACGAGAAAGCCCTGGAGCATTACCGTCTCGCCCTGACCTACCCGCCGAACCTGGAGGTGGCTGAGCAGCCGCGTACGACCAACGCCCGTAAGCTTTACAAAGTGGGCCTGGCCCTCGAGGCTTTGAAGAAAAAAGGCGAAGCGAAAAAAATGTTCAACCAGGTGGTGTCTGAACAGATGAGACCGGATAACGCCTCCCAGTACTTCCGCGGAAAAGCGCTCGAGAAACTGGGTAAAAAGGACCAGGCGCGCAAGGTCTATGAAGAGCTGCTGGCTGCTGTAAAACGACTCGGAGTATCAGAAAACGAATTTATCGAGGATGAGATGAATTTTGATCCGAGAAGAAAACCGCAGGCGCTTTTGCATTTTAAACTTTACCTGGCCCTCGAGGGCTTGGGCAGGCTCGAGGAGGCCGAGACAGAGCGCAAAGAAGCCCTGAAACGCGATCCAATAGTGGCCCTCAGGGCTTTCAGTCCGCCGAGAGCAGGCTGGTGATCCGGAAGATTGGTTGATCTACAACTGGTTGCAACAGAGGCCGGCGAGCGAAAACACAGTTTGCCGGCCTTTCTGCGTGGAAATCTGTCGAAAAAAATGCCTGCTGCGCTCCGGTCTTCGGAATCAGCCTTTTTAAAAAACCTGAATGTTTATCAGAGGTCCAGGCTGAAAAAATAGATTCACTCATTCAGCAAGCTTGCATAAGTATCGGTTTATTTGATTGATAATATCTTCTCTTTTCGACAAATTTACCGGAAATTGAAAATTTTTTCCTGAAGGGTGTTTTCCCCTGGTTAGATTCTTACACATTTCAAATTGAGAGATTATCTCTCACAATTTTCTAACTGACTGATAAATAAAGTATTCCAGGCTCAGAGGCACAAAGGCACAAAGGGACATAGAGAACTTGAAGATCCACGAAGAAAGGCGGAAATTGAACGACTGTTTTTGGCGTTTAACCTGATAATTTCATAATAAACAGTTACAATAACTTTGTGTCTTTGCCACTTTGTGCCTGCAAGTTTAAACTTTGCGAATGACTTGTTTTATATAGGATATACCTGAAAATTTCAAATATCTTTGGCTGGAGATATTAATTCATTGACATGAAGAAGCCTGTTGACTGGAGGTCATTTTGGGTAAGGTCGGCCTGGCCGGGAGGATGGATCAGGTAAAAGTATATGAGGAGCCTCTCACGCTGCCCACATACCGTATTGGGGAACCTGAGATCATGC
>Ga0307380_10009911_pt1 | contig 12056 bp, 15 predicted proteins | sample UN3MG_FD_202239 | JGI IMG/M metagenome (GOLD analysis project Ga0307380, IMG submission 202239) | Soil microbial communities from Risofladan, Vaasa, Finland - UN-3 | ecosystem: Environmental > Terrestrial > Soil > Coastal area > Acid sulfate soil | place: Finland: Risofladan, Vaasa | collected... | reverse complement strand
ACACCTCATCGCACTAACCTCCGGTTCACAGAAGTAAGCGGCGAAAGCAACAGCAAACTGCTCTACAAGTCTGCCGGATTCTTCGTATTTTGTCCGGCAGTAGTCTGTAAGTGGCTCGTCTGCCCGGAGGAACTCTGTTACCTTTTCTATATTAGATAAATCTTTACCGTTGCCAAGGAAAAGATTGTCTAACGCATGGCCAATCTCGTGGATAACTATGTTTTCGCCTGTGGTTATGTCTAACACACGACTCGGCAAGATCAGGAGGCGGCTATCACGCCTATAGTGTGCCGTAGAGATAGCAGGTCTGCCATCACTGCGGAGTTCACGCTCTTCAATACGAAGGTGTGTATGTAGTATCCATTCTGCCTTTTCTTTTTCCTGTGGTAGAACCCAGATACCAAGCCCACGTTGTTCCATTAGCCAGGGTATGAGTTTGACAGGAAGAGGGTACGTTAGTACTCTAAGCCTGCTGAGAAACCGCGGTTCATGGAGGTAAAACACTTAGTTTCCTACATCGAGAACTGTTAGGCGCCAGTAACCGTCTTTAGTTGTAAAGAAAAAGGTAGCTGTATCTTTGTGATGTTCCACCCCCTCAATAGGAACGCTCGTGTCTACGATGCCAAACTCAATTAATCCATTGAGACTGTGGTACGGCATACTAAACCTGATGCCCTCCTGGGGAAGGTTCTCTTCCTCTACTAAGCCTATAACAAAGTCGGAATCCACAACTTTCTTCATATAGCGTGCTTTGCCGGTGGGTGGATCTTTAACCCGGCGCAACTCCACTCTGAGTGCGGGACCGTATATTTTAGTGTGCTTGGTCCCATCGATAAAGATGGAACTCTTTTTCTTTTTCGGGGCGGGTTTACTCGTCCCCTCCTGTGCTATCATTATAGTTTGAGAACCCTTCAGTTGTATAGTCTATGATAATCTCCTCGCAACTCACGTTGCCACAGCGTTCACAAACACCAGCGCTTACGTAGCGCTGGGCTTCAACAGGGTCATCGCACCACCAGACATCGGCTGCTACTCCGACCGTAGGGCGACTATTAACATCATCCAGTCTAATGGGTTCACCGCAGTACTGGCATAACATAGTTACACCTCTGTCTCCCCTCCACAGCAGCCACCGCAGTTGGAGCTGGCGCAGGTAGGAATTGAGTTTGGGTTGTTGAACGAGAGGTTGCCCTTTACGTCCCCCTTTATAACTGTTCCCTTGAGCAGGTCATAACTGGCCGTGTCGGTTGCACACTCCAAACCCCCAGAAGAGAACAAGACGGTTTCTTCGTCTGCTTCTACTTCGGCGAAGAAAACGTTATACATGAACCCCCCGCAGCCCACGCCCGCAACTTCCACCACCAACCTTGTGTTTGGCTGAAACTTTTGCTCCGTGATTATCTTGGTTAGGATGTCTACTGCTACGGCGTCGAAAGCAATGGGGCTTTCAAGCTCGACCACTATAGTAATCTCTTCGTCCATTATGTACCCTTCTTCTTCCTCACATTTGTGGGCCATTGAATTTCCACCCAAACACCCTCCCCCGGCGCAGGCGTTTTGCCAACCTTGTACCCCTGCGCTTTTAGTTCCTTGACGGCAGCCACAAGTACCTCGCCAGGAACTGCATCCTCTGGGGTGATGAGGTAGGTGTGTTTACCCTCAAGAATATTTTGGACACAAGCATCGAGCATTTTCTTTAGCAGTTCTCTCGTGTCCTTACCAGTAGTTTCTTCTCGTGTTTTCACTGCCAATAAGGCCATCTCTTGCGCCGTTATAATCCTGTCATTTGACGCAGACGCAGGTGCTTTCTCGGCGGGGAAATGAAACCCCTCGGGCTGCGCATCGTAGGCCACAGCCCGGGGGCGTCGGATAGTTTCACCACCGACATTGCTTTCAATAATCAATACTTCTCTCAATATAAAGCCACAGTCTGTGCAGGTCTGTGTCTCTACATCCCCCTGGTCGTCTACGGACATGCTTGTTTTAGTGTTAGCGTGCTTGCAGTTCACTCTTTTTCTCCAGTAGTTTGAGGCTCCTCCGCCAGAGGTGGGAGGTAAGGTCTGTAGGCTCGGCTTCGATGTGTTCAAGTAGCCTGACCGGGTTGAGGTTGGACCTCGTAGCAAAGTAGAAGCGGTGCTTCTTGCGTACAATCAGATTGATAATGCTTGAGTAGCCTTTTGTCAAGTGATTTCTGAAGTTCTGGTCCAGGTCTGTAACCCCCACAGACTTTGCCTCTTGCCGTATAAGCTCGCACAGGCGCCGCGAACCTTCCGCGGGGAAGCCCATCTCGTTCATCATCTCCAGGTTGGCTGTGCAGATGGCCTTTTTGCAGCTGCTCTCCAAGGACTTCCCCTCGTGCTTCTGCCCGAAGACAGAGTTGGCGACGGTGTCCAGGATTACTTCCATGGCAAGGTTGGTTTCTTTGTCCGCGTAACCGATGTTGCCTTCGATTATGCGCATCAAGTTATAGGCCATCGCAACGATGGTTCCGGTGCCCCGCTTGATTCCTGTGAGGCCCCCAACTATCTCCGCCTGTCTTTCCGCAGTAAGGTCTGGGAAAACGGACATGCTAACATCGTTCAGAGACGAGCCTGCGGTTATTGGCTGCTTCTTATTGTTGGCCTCATCGATGTACTTCTTGCGCAGCGCATCAGGAACATGGAACTCCAGTGCCAGTGCTTGCTTCGCTTTCCGGGTGTGAAACGACATCAAGAAGAGAACGTCGCCATCGAAGTCGAGGTTCTGCGACACAAGGCTATTTCCACTAACGCGGATAACGTAGCGGCACTGGGGGTCATCCGTAACTCGGACGCGCTGGATACGCAGTGACTTGAAGCCGAGACAGGGGAAGCGCTCCGCAATGATGTAGTCCCCGTCCTTGACACGCAGGTCACACGCCATGTCGGTATGAATCTCAACCCAGTTCTCCGGAAGGCCTTCCTTTGCCAGAGTGGCAGTTGCTTTTACCGAATGGGGGTAGCGGATTGACAACACATAGGTAGCTATCTCGCCATTCTTGGTGCTGAGCTTCCGACTCACGTTGCTGAAGTACCTGTTGAGAGCCCGCAGCAGCGTATCGAAGGAGGGCGTGTCGCCGCGGAAAGCATGGCAGGCGGCAACGATGTTATTGAGGAATCCACCTATATCCGAGAGGCCCCACTTTCCAGTTGGGTGCTCCCAACATTGCCTCAGTTTGGCACAGGGGACATAGATCATGTTGAGGAAGATATTTTTCCCCTCACCAAGCACCTTCTCCTCGGGGGCAGAATCGCTGGCGTGAGTAAGGTACTCCACTTCCCGGCGTTCGTCATCCGGAACAAAGACGTGATACAGACAGGGAAGACGAAGCATGAAGCCGTCTTCCAGCATGTTGCCGCCCACAACTGTACCAGTAAGTTCACCAAGGTGATGGAAGTAGCTATCCCGCTGTTGTAGAGGCCGAACAGCAGACCAGTCAATAATGGGTTTGAGCATAGCCTTGCCGCGGAGTACCTCCAAGATTTCTACCAGCTCATGGACGTCTTCCACGCCCTGCTGGTAGCGCAAGATTTCATCGACAGGAGCACTCTTGGGGCCAAAGATTGTTGTGAGCCCCTTCAGCTCAATGTGACTGATCTTTATACCCGCCCGCCGCAAGTCGCGGTTATTCTCTGCGAAGACATCGCCCTTGGTCCAGAGCTGATTCTCCGGGTTCTTGATGAGTCCCCAGAACATCCAGCCGCAGATAGCGTCGCCAGCGAACCAGGGCGTTTTCACGACGGAGGTTCCGTCCTCCTTGTAGCCGTTCTTGACGAGTTGCTCACGCAGAAGTCCGTCGGGAACTTCGATGTCGTCGGGGAAAACTAACTGGGCTTCGGAGCCAGCTATCAGTGTGGACAGCGCTTCCAGCACTTGGCCGTAGTTTCGGCGCTTGCTGATCGTACGCGCCGACACGATGATATCAATAGGAACTTCCACCCCGCGTGCCTGGTCAAACATGGTCCCACAATCAGCGAAGGAAACCACGCCCTTATTTCCATGACAGTTGGTGAGCTTTATGCCCTCCTTGAAGGCGTGCTTTGTCTCAACGTAAACAACACTGACTTCACACTCTTCCCCGTTGAAGGGGAGCGTCTCTTTTGTTATGTCTACCACGGTAGACTTGTCGGCCCGTACCCAGTAGCGGGTCGGGGTGCCGTTGGGCTCCACAGAAATCACGTCGCCTTCCGAAAGCTCCGCCCCCTGTGCCACCTGCACTGCCCCGAAGCAAATGAAGCGGCGGTTGTCAGAAGTAAACTTATCCAGGTGACGATTGTCCACCACCAGCTGGTCTTCGAAGGTGAGGGGGTTGTCTGCGAAGCAGGTCATGAAGGACCAGCCGCGGCGTTCCACGCCTGTTTTGGCAAGCTCTACGGCACTCTCCGAACGCACTCGTGGCGCCTCGTCACCCTTCATTCCCAGGGTGGAATAGAGGTTCCGCATGGGGTTGTGGTGCCGAAGGCCGAAGGGCGTATAACACCTAAGGTCCGTCTTGAGCAGGTTGTTATTGACCATGCCCGAGTCTGAAAGGCCAATCGAGGTCCAGGGGAATAGTTTGCGGTTAAGCTCCTGCTGGTACTTCAACGCGGCGGCCGGCGCCAAAGACTTGAAGGTGGGGTCAATGATGCAAACCCTGTGGCACATTGCCCATGCTTCCATGGGTGTGCCGGCGAGCGGGAGGTCATTTATAACCCCATTGATGAGTTCTTGCAGGCTGCGGAAAGTAAGCGGGGCCGTACCGTTGTCAAGGCTGACAACAAGCCGTTCCAGCTGAGACCGCTTGCTAACGTTGGGAAAGGCAGTCTCAATACGGCCAGTGAGCATCCAAGAAAACAGCTCCCAATAGCCGTATTCCTTATCGGCGTGCATCCAGGTACCGACGGCACGAACAACACGGTCGCCAATGACGAGGTTGCCGTAGCCGTCCTTGTACGGAATGGGGAGAGAAATACTGTGAGAGTCGGTGTCAGAGACGAAGAGCAGCACGAGCTTGTCGCCCCGCTCATCCGCATCCAGAACCACATTGAGTGGATTGTCACGGCGGTACTTATTCAGGTTGGCCAAAATGCAACTGAGTTTGAACGCCAGAGTAGCTTTGAAGGTAACCATCTCTTCTCCTTGTGAAGTTGGCTTTAACACAACACCTACAACAAATATTAGACCACCATACGGAAGCCTAATCTTTGGCTGCAGAGTAAAAGTAGGCCTCCCTTGAGAGGCGTATTAGTTCTCTTTGAAGCCATTTCCGCTCTTCCATGTCGGCGGCGGCGAACTCGGCAACACTGGCTCCGTGTTCCAGTTCGACACTATCTCGCTGGGAGAACTCGAAATACCACTGCAGCATTACCATGCCTGCATGTGAGCTTTCATTCTTGTCTCGATACTCTACTAAATGGTTAAGCTTAAGTTTATAGCCGCTGTCGAAGGCCTCGCAAACGTAGTATATAGGGGCCATCACCCGACGTATATAGTACCATGTCAATTCGTCCGGGCGAGAAAAATCTGGGCGGAGCCCACTTCTATCCACCAGTGAATCTATATCGAAGTGTCTATGATCATGAAAGTAGGTGCGTAAGAAATCAAATATCTTTAGTCCGCCGCCAGGATTATCCCGCCCGTTCATGTGGTTAATGAAGAGGAGGCCACGCTTAGCCAGCGCATTCTTCTTCATCAACATCGTAATATCCTCGGCGTTACGCTCTGAGAAGACGCCACAGAGATCAATGTCAAGTATGGTGTATTTTGGGGGTATTTTAGTCTGAAACCGGTCCATTTCTTGGCGAAAGGTGGGTTTCTTGTACCAATTTGGTTTGGAACCGCCCCAGAGAAAGGCGGGTGTTTTGAACACGGCTGTGCTGTACCCGTTTGTGAAGCTGCTGAAGTCGTGCGGCCAGATAGACATGCCTGGGAGACACTTGTCTCTGATGTCTATGAGACTGCGTAGCACTACCTCAGTATCGTGGCGACCGTTGGGTTTACAGGTTTGGATTGTGTCTATACAGTCAGGGCTAACAACATCCCGACTGACAAGACCGCGTTCGAAGTGGGCTTTAGCACCCGCGAATGTGAGTGCTGTGGGGTTACTCACCAGGAGGCCGCTTCTTTTAGCTTCTATGCACTGTTGAAGCTTGTGCCGCCTGGACATGCGCTTATTTGGGCCGTCCCAGCGATGTACTTTATTGGGCTCAGTTTCTTTTTTGTTCATGGGAAAAATGCCCCCGAGTTAGGGAAGCCACCCCCTAACCCGGGGGCTGGGTAGATAAGTCGCTGAGGGAAAGGAGAAGGAAAACCCCAGCTGCCCTTAGCTACCGACTACGTTTACCCGTTGCGGGTTTTCCAGGCTTTCTTGGCTGCCAGGGAACGTCGCTCCGCAGCTGCCTGCGCTCGCCGTGTTTCCCAAGCCTTGTTCGCGGCTTCACTTCGACGCTCGGCCATTTCTGTCCGAGTCTTCCATGCCTTCTTCGCAGCGGTGCTGCGGCTCTTAGCTGTGCTCATCTCTATATCCTCCTATAACAGTGTCTTAGTACACACAAAAGAATTCGCCTGTAGCAGGCGCATAAAGTTCGTCTTCGTCTCCTTCAAAATCTGCTGTCTCATCCACTACTGTTCGCAGCAAGAAGTAATCCAGCAGTAATACTTCTTGCCCGTTGATTTCCAGAATGGCGCCTTCAACCACAACTTTACCACTTAGCTCGACCCTGAATTGTATCGCTGCAAAGGCACCCTCTACTCCCCGGACAGCTAAAAACCGATTATTGCCCATTGGGATTGGATTATCTTGACCCTCTTCCAGTGCGACAAGTGGCCAGTCGAGCACCAACTTCATCATCTTCGTGGCTTCTGGGCAAATAGCTTCATTGACGTAGAAGTTACGCTCCACCTCGTCCAGACTATCCCAAGGGAATGTTGGTTCCACCTGTACCGGGGGAGAAACCTTCTTAGTCGCAGTGTTCCCGCAAGCGAAGAGCGAAAGAGAAGTAATCATTAGCAAACAAAGCAAGTAGCGCATTCAAGTCTCCTGTGTAAGTTTTTAACAATAACAAATGGTGGAGGTGCCGGGTACTGCCCCCGGGTCCAGCCTACTACAATGTTGGGCGTTTTACTACGGCCATCTTTTGGCAGTTTACGGAGGAGTTTACGCCTCCCGGTTTTTCTTCTAACTGCTAAACCGATTACTCGTAAGTTATCTAAGTATTTATATCCGGATAACGTGCAGATATACTACAGTCCTGCTTATTTGACAGGGTGAGGAGAGCCTACCCCGTCGCCCGCTTATTAGGCGGCGGCAACAGCCGAAGCTGTAACCGAGCGGTTGGCCTGCGCCACGACCGCTGCGAACTTAGCAAACGAGTTGCCAGTTATTGATTTGGACAACCAAAGTTAGGCATTTAGGTTCCGATATGCCAGCCGAGCTTGCCATCATACATAAACTGTCGAATCTGGTTCACCCCCCTGGTAGATCAGGATACTCTTCTTCTGGCTCATCTGGAGCCTCATCAGCTCCCCCTCCTATAGGCCAGTTCCCCTCTCTTTCTTTACCACAAAACCACGTATGGTAGCGGTCATCCTTACAGCCCCTACAATCACAGCGCGGACCGTTCCCACGAAAGTTTAGTACGTTAAAGTTCTCTTTGAACCAGACCCGGTACTGTAGGCCGCTGGGATGCCCGATAAGGCCATTAACGGCTATTGTTTCTTCTTCTGTTCCTATTATTGAGTTTCCTTCGGGCCAATCGAGAGGAATGATCAAGGCTTCCTTGGCGCACCGAACATACTCTCTCTTCTTATCCAGCCAGCTTATCTGGAGCCTCGCATCACCAAGCAACCACAGTTTGTACCTTGATCTACAAGCGTGGGAGCATGTACAACCAGCCAGCTCTCCTTCCGGGCATGGCACAACTGCATTTTTACCCACCTTATTATACCAGGTTTTATACTTTAGTCCCCCTAACCCCCGTTTACCAGAGAGTGCATAGGCTTCCGCAGGGTGGTTAACCAGAAAAGATTCCGGCCAACTATCAGGGAGCTTATCAAGGTCTATCTTGGGGGGTGGGCGCCGAGCCTTTTTCCCCCAATGAGGGACACCAGCTTTAGCAGGGTCGAGTAAAAGAGTGCTCAAATGTGTCCCGGGGAAGAAAAAAGAGCCGCCGAGTTCTTGCTGCCGGGTCTCCACCCGCTTTTTAACACGAGCATTAATGGCGCGGTGCTGGGGTAGCGCTAACTTACTTCTGCTTTCTAAGCGCAGTCTCAAATCCGAGTCGCTTTGGCGACGCGAGTTTACGGCGTACTCCCAAGCGTCCTGTTGTTCCGCCAAGACCGGAGGCATTAGTCCGGTTCCCTTAGTAACAAGCGCATTTTTGAGGCCGCCCAGGTAGAAGCGGTCTATCTGTGTTTCATGGTGTAGCAGCCCAGAAAGATACTCGTTGGGCCAGTTGCGAATATCAAGCGGCGCTTTAGTTGAATTGAGTACCCGTGTGATATCAGTATCACGCACGAGCAGCAACCGACCAGCAAACCGGCCCAAGAATGAGATGATCCTATATTCGCGCCGCGGCTCAAAGGCTTTCTTCACATACCCTGAGATTCCGCCGATTATTTTATGGTCTAACTGGACAAAGTATCCCGGGAGAAGTTTCATTGTGTCAAAACCATAGGATAAATGGTGTCGGCGACGAAGACACTGCCAATAAACTCCTGGTTTACAGTGCGGAAAACACGCACGAAGCCGTTACCGTGGCCATTACCACAGAGTATATAGCTATATCCGTAGGCGTGGTACGCAACGCCGGTTGCAAAAGCCGAAAACTTTGCTGCCTTCCCTACGTCTTTGTGCAAAAGAACCAGTTTACCGGTGTTGGGGCATATCACATCGCTGGGATATTTGTTCAAGAGGCAGCGACATAGGACCCGCGCCAGGTGAGACAGCTTACAGGGGGTACTCGAAGCCACAGATTCCATTTAGGAAACTCCACAAAAGTGCTGTACCCGCCTGCGACGAGGGATCATTGCCACGGTGTTCAGGGTGAAACTGTACCGCATAGATATCAGCATGCTCATGCTCCATAGCTGCGATCTCTGTATGCTCTGTTTTTCCGGTGCAGACAAAACCCGGCGGCATCTTGGTAAGTTTGCAAGAGTGTAACATCCACACCGGCATGGAGGCTTCGGCGAAGTCTCGGTATAAGGCAGAGCCCCGGGTTTCAAAAGTCATGGAGACACATTCCTTCTCGGGTTTGGCCATCCGTTTGACCTCTCCTCCCAGCTGCTTGGCCATTAGTTGCATGCCATAACATATGCCAAGAATGGGGATCCCAGAGCTGAATACCAAAGGATCAACTGTTTGCGCACGGGGGTCATTGACATAGTCAGGGGAGCCAGTGATGACGATAGCGAGCGGGTTGAATACTGTTATGTCTTCCATCTTAACCCGGGACGGGATTAGAATCGGGGTTACACCCAGACCCAACAGTGTATCGTAGAGGCTCTTGGTAAGAGAACTTCCACAATAAAGAACTACCACGACATCTTTCATGGGGCGCCCTCTCTATTCCAGCCATCGGCGGAACCGCAGAGCTGGAGGATCAAGTAAGCAACATCTTCTCCCCTTACAGCTTTTAACTGCTCGTACGCAAAGATGTCACAGTATAACTCCTCGTCTTCCTCTTCCCACATAGAGAGGCTCCCGTCTCGCTTGAGATGCCAAGCTACATGTCCCACTTCATGGAGAATAACAAAGGACAGTTGCATAGTCCCAGGGATCTTGATTAGGTCTTCACGAAGAAAAACGGCGTGACTTTTATTCCAGCGTTCGAAGCCAGGAACACGCGCCCTCTCCCGCAGGATGCCCCAGTTTATCTGTAAACCAAAGGTTCGTTCTGGGTCTACATTTAACAGCGGGCCGCCATTACTGATCATCTCCAGGAAACTTTCTTTCTCGATTATGGAGATGTTAGTTACGACCGGAGGAATATTTTCGGGGATATATTTCTGAGGCCGATATTCCTCCGGCACAAGCTCTTTGACTAAACCATCTACCACCTTTTGAGCTTCTATCAGGTGGGGTGGCTTCATTACAGTAGCTCCAAGACCAGTTGGATATCTTCCTCAAGGTCATACTCGTCTTTGACACATGCTTTAGAGAGGGGGAATCTACCATCAATAGCCAGAACTCGCTTATGCTCTATTTTCACTCCCGTGTCGAACTTGCTGGCAAGGTGAACCATGGAGTCGGCATGTTGTAGAAGGTTATCTCCTAATACAGAACAGTTATCTTCATACTCACTAAGCGTGAAACTTGAGATTCCATGACACCCGCAATCGGCAACACAGGATATTTCAACTTCTGGCTCATTTTCTCGGTGGTCAACGCCCATCACCTCGAAGATACAGTCGAAACCATTCTCACCCTCGTCCCACAAGATTGTCTCGGGGAGTTGTTGCCACATTCCCCGGAGGTGTTTACTCCAGCGCACATAGTCGCCAACTTTCAAGTCGTAGAAATTCATGCAGTTACTTACCCTTCTCTTTTGCGGGCTCTGCGGCACCAAAAACATCCATATTGATCTCTCTTATTATGTATGTTCGTGCAGTAGTGACCCAGCGAACGGGCACCAATACGCCACCGCGCAAGTCCGTATGTCTTTCTCTATTCCAAATAGTATAGGCTGCCCAGGCTTCCTCCATACGTTTTTGCTTGGCCAGCCGCCGCCGCTCTTTTCTACTCAAGACCACTTCTTGTTGGTCCTGGTTTTGGTGGCGCCTTTTTCCTATAGGCCGGGGCCTCTTCCCGTCTCTGAACCGGCGGCTTTTCGACATTGATTAGATTCCTTACACGTTTTTTTGCAGCTGCGAAATAGCGCTGGAAGATAATGGGATATTCTTTCTTGCGTACTTCAACGCGGTTTTCTATTCCCTCAGTACGCTGAAGTACCCAGCGATTCCCAACTAAGAGGGCTGATTCTCGCAGGTCAGAGATGAAGGCGTATGCTTCAGCCAGCTGTCTTAACAGTTTTGTTTGTGCTTTTGGCAGTTCTTGGCTCATTGGCTTCCATAATTGGCACAAGGTAATGGGAAACAAGACGGCGATAGTACTGAAGTCCTGGGGAAGTGTCTGCCATCCACTCAGGGTGGAACTGTGCCCCGAGCGCTTTTATCTCCGGGTACCATACAACATCCGGTTCTAATCTTAGCTCCGGGGTAGCATCCGCCGCAAGAATGATGGTGCTATCATCAAAAGCGTAGTGAGTAGACAGCGGTGTCTGCGCCCAGGCCAGTACCTCATACTGGCTTCCAGGCACAAGGTCGAAGGGATATTGCATTTGGTGATGGGTAGAAGTAACCCCCACTACCTCTGCATTGCCGCCCGGGTTGAGGGCGGTAAGGCTGTGGTTTTGTCCGTGCCCAGAGATATCTTGTACCAGTTTTCCACCCGCCATAACACAGAGGAACTGCGCGCCCCTACAAATGCCGGCCATTGGGAGACCAAGGTCAAGCGCCTTGTGAAAGACCGCCATTTCAACGATATCCCGATTCATGCTGGCATAGGTTCTTGGGTGTTGCTGCCGCCCATAGATACTGGGGCTAACATCTTCACCACCTGTGAACACAACCATTGCGATGTCGTCGGGATAACGCTCGATGCTTGTTACATCGCTTGTGTACCCAAGCCCAAGAAAACGGAAGGGTTCAAAGTAGCTGCTGCCACTGTCGTTGGGGACAAGAATCTTTTTACGAGATTTCGGCGAAAACAATTTTGTTGCTCCTTTTCCCCAGTTCACGTGCCATCGGTATGGCAGACTTGATATCGTCTATGGAGCTGGATATGATTGGGTACACCTCGCTGGAAAGTAACATCAGCGGGTCCTTAAGTATTATGTTCTTCTTGACTATGATTGCAGTTTTATGGAATCTCCAGAAGTCGGACCCGGAGTACCCACCCTTGATCGCTGTTCCCCAGAAGTTGCGGGGGTCTAACTTTTTGTGTGTTTTTGGCAGGTGGTGCATGTGGATTACAAGAGACAGGTTACAAGGACCCGCCT
>Ga0307380_10009909_pt1 | contig 12057 bp, 12 predicted proteins | sample UN3MG_FD_202239 | JGI IMG/M metagenome (GOLD analysis project Ga0307380, IMG submission 202239) | Soil microbial communities from Risofladan, Vaasa, Finland - UN-3 | ecosystem: Environmental > Terrestrial > Soil > Coastal area > Acid sulfate soil | place: Finland: Risofladan, Vaasa | collected... | reverse complement strand
TCTTCCGAATCTCTATAAAAAGACCAAGTATATCATACAGAGTAAAGATTTTATTCGTTCAAAACTTATCGGAGTGCATCACGGTGTGACTGATTATTCTGATGCATCGCTTACAGGTGCCTTAAATTTCAAAAAGAAGATATGGGCAAAAGATATACTGTGCGAATTAGGACTAGATGTGAACATATTCCCTCAGGTTCGGGCTTCTCATGAATTAGCTGGAACAGTGAGTGCTGATGTCGCACGTATGACCGGCTTAAAAGAAGGAATTCCGGTATACATTGGGGGTGGGGATGCTGCCTGTTCCACAAGAGGAGCTGGGATCGTGGCACCGAGGAAAGCTCAATTATATGTGGGGAGTAGTGCTTGGATTTCTGTTTTAGAGGAAAAACCTCTTATAGATCATAAAAGAAGAATACAAAATTTCTATGATCTTAATGGGCATCTGTGCAACGTGTGTGGGACAGTGCAATCTGCTGGTATAGTACTTGAGTGGGCCTCAGAGGTACTGGGATATGCTGATATGATTAGGGTAGATGATACAGTGGACCTGTATAAGTTCATGGATCAGCAGGCTGAAAATTCTGGTATTGGAGCTCGTGGTGTGTTATTTCTTCCATATCTAATGGGGGAGAGAACCCCTTATTGGGATCAGAATTTACAGGGTGCATTTGTTGGTTTATCGTTGACTCACTCAAGAGCAGATATAATACGTGCAACCTTTGAGGGTGTTGCTTACGCTCTTCATAGTGTTTTGGATGTATATAAGGAAAATTCGATATCCATTGAGGATCTCACTCTTATTGGTGGTGGGGCTGAATCGGTTTTTTGGAGTCATGTTTTCTGTGATGTTCTGCATAGGCCAATTCATTTAACAAATTCTCCAAGGATGGCCACAGCGTTAGGAGCTGCTATAGCGGCAGGAGTAGGGAGTGGATTGTTTCAGAATTATGAGAGCGGGGCGCAGATAATATCATTCAGTCACTCAATTGAGCCTAACGATGAAGCCTATACTCAGTATAAGAAACAATATGAAAAATTCTGTAGATTATATCACCCGTTTCGTGACTTGTGTTATATTATGAAAGATATATAATAATTCTAATTATTATATAAGATATAGGGAAAGGAAATTTGAATGAAAGCTGTTATATTAAACAAAACCAAAGATATTGCTATTGTAGATGATTTTTTAGTAGAAGAACATCTTGATCCCTGTGATGTCCGTATTGCTGTGAAACATGTAGGGATTTGTGGTAGTGATGTGCACTATTATGAAGAAGGGAAGATAGGCCCTTATATTATTACTGAACCTATGGTTCTTGGTCATGAGGCATCAGGTATTGTTATTGAGGTTGGTCAACAAGTTACTCATCTTGTAGTTGGGGATAGGGTTTGTATGGAACCGGGGATACCCGATTTTACTAGTAAGGCTTCAAGATTAGGGATGTACAATCTTGATCCTAATATACGGTTCTGGGCTACACCTCCAATCCACGGCTGCCTACGTGAATCAGTAGTTCATCCTGTTTCCTTGACATTCAAGGTTCCAGACTCAGTGTCGTTAGAGGAGGCTGCAATGGTTGAACCTATGGCGATTGGTATGTATGCAGCAACTAAAGCACAAATAAAACCGGGAGATGTTGCTCTTGTACTTGGAGCTGGAACTATAGGTATTACTACTACGCTTGCTGTTTTGGCAGGCGGATGCAGTAAGGTGATTGTATCGGATATTCAGCAGCCAAAACTTGATCTGATACGATCCATAGCTCCTGTTAAAACAGTCAATATTACTAAAAATGATCTTGCAGGTATCATAGTACATGAGACAGATGGATGGGGTGTGGATATCGTCTTTGAGGCTTCCGGAAATAAGAAAGCTTTCTCGACAATGTTTAATTATGTTTGTCCTGGAGGAAAGGTCGTCATCATAGGTATCCCATCCGAACCGGCACCATTTGATGTTCCTGCGGCTCAGGCTAAAGAAGCAGTTACAATACCAATTTTTCGATATGCTAATATGTATCCCAAGACGTTAGCATTACTAGATTCTGGGAAAATAGATCTAAAGCCCTGTATCTCTCGTCGTTTTCCATTTAATAAAGCTATTGAGGCTTTTGAATTAGCTGCAAAGCATCAACCGGATATTGTGAAGATTCAAATTTATCTCTAGAGGAGATAAGGAGCTGCCATGAGAGTATTGGCTTTCAGAGAGATTATTTTAGAGTAGAGTTAAGAAAAACTACTGTATTGATGGGGTGTCATTACTCAAAACTGTTCAATTTTTTGGTTGAGACAGGAGTTTATTATATCCTGAGAATCTGAGATTCTTGGGAGTAAAATAAGGAAGAGTTGATAATGATGAGAGCTTGTCAGATTGTTGAACCAGGTATTATTAGAGAACTTTTATTAGATATGCAAAATATGCTGAACCCTCCCCAGGGTTGGATAACTATTCGGGTTAATGCGAGTGGAATTTGTGGAACAGATCTTCATATTTTTCTTGGTGAATATCTTGGTGATTATCCTATCATTCCTGGACATGAATTTTCGGGAGATGTTGTCGCGATAGGTGATGAAGTGGATAAATTTCAGATTGGAGATAGAGTAGCAATAGAGCCAAATTTATCCTGTGGGATTTGTGATGCATGCTTGCATAACCGTCAGCATTTTTGTGAAGACTGGCAAGCTATTGGAGTGACCATGTCAGGAGGGATGGCAACACATGTCATAGTACCACAGCAGGCTGCTTTTACTATTGGGGATTTATCATTTGAAGAAGCTGCATTTATGGAACCTCTATCCTGTGTAATTCACGGAGTAGGATTGATTGGATCTGCATTAGGCACCCGTACACTCCTTGTAGGAGCAGGGCCCATTGGAATGCTACTACTACGGACTCTTAAGAACATAGGAACTGTTGAGTTGGATATAGTAGAAAAAAATAAAAGTCGAAGAAATTTTGCTGCTGCAGAGAGGACTGGGCAAGTCTTCTCTGATTTTAGCCAGGTAAAAAAGGAGAATTATGATATTGTTGTTGATGCTACCGGAGTGATCTCTGTACTTGAGCAATGTATATCATATGCTCGTCCTGCTGGGAAAATCCTTTTCTTTGGAGTACCACCAAAAGGGAAAGTTATGACTATTGAGCCTTTTAGATTATATAATAAAGAATTAACTATCATGTCATCCTATACATCTCTACGAAACTCAAAACAAGCTATTGATCTTATTTCTATTGGGAGAATAGTAGTAAAGGATTTAATATCTCATCGGCTACCATTAAATGAGTTGGAGGGTGGTTTACGCCTTGTATTAGATGGAAAAGAGCCATCCATGAAAGTGATGATCTTACCCCAGGCATAGTTTTAGAATATTAGATAATTTCCCAAGTCTTATTGAAAGATTTGTAGAGTAAAATATCATCCTTAAAGATAATAACAAAGAAGAAAAGCCAATTATTTGGGAAGAATACAGAAAAATCTTGAAAGAGAAAACAAAGAATAACAAAATTGCTATCATGGAAAGATACGACTTTTATAATAGGGCAGACAATGTTTTTTTCATTATAGCAACAAGTGAGCGAGCACTTTATGCCAATATAATTTTAAAAAAAGGTGTAGTTTGAAAGCGATATTTTATAAGTGAGGGAGTAATTAGATGTTGAAACCAGTCCTCTGTGGAGGAGAAATCTTGCTTGATTTTATTTCAAAAGAAGCGGGCAAAGGACTCGATAATAGTATTATATTTGAAAAAAGGCCAGGTGGTTCTATTTTTAATGTTGTTATTGGGCTGAGAAGGTTAGGAGTCCCAGTGTCTTTTTTAACAAAAATAGGAGGAGACGAATTTGGCCACGGGTTGATGGATATTGTAAGAAAAGAGAAAATAAATACTGAATGTTTAAAAAGAGATATTAGCTTAAAGACCACGCTCGCTTTTGTAGCAGTAAATAAAGAAGGGAAACCTGAATTTAGATTTTATCGGGAGAACGCAGCGGATACAATGCTGACTGTTTCTGAAGTAAAAGAGATCAATCCTAAAAATTATTCTATGTATCATTTTGGTTCAATTTCCTTACTTGAAAAACCTGCTTCAGATGCTTATTTAGAACTATTGAATATGTTTTATAAAGAGAAGGCAATTACCTCTTTCGATCCCAATATAAGACCATCATTAATAAAAGATAAAAAAGATTTTTTAAATATGTTTTTTAAGATATCTAAAATGGTTGATATTTTAAAGATGAGTGATGATGATCTGAAATATATTACCGGTTTAACAGATGTGAAAGAGGGTTTAAGAAAAATACCAAGTAAGGCTAATTCTTTAATCCTTGTTACTCTTGGTAAAAATGGAGTTATAAGTTATTATAAGGACCAATTTACACACGTTCCTACTTTTAATAAAATAAGAGTTAAAGAAACAACTGGTTGTGGAGATGCCTTTATGGCGGCTATTATATATGGATTATTAAAATGTGAAAACTTTTCACATCTTTTAACATCAACGTTAGTAGAAATTCTTACTTTTGCAAATGGAGTAGCTACGATTGTGGGAACACGTTATGGAGCATCTAATTCCATGCCTCAACTTCAAGAAGCAGAAGAATTTATTTCTCTCTACCATAAAGAGATGTAAAGAAAATTTTTTTATAAATTTATTTTTATAGCAGATAAAATTAATCATAATAGTTACAAGAATTCTTTAAAAATTTTATTGATAAACTTGCCGTAAAGAGGGTAACCGGAAAAGAGCTGACCGGCTTAGCCAAAGATGGACTACTTCATCTGATCAATTCCGGTGCTACCACCCTAGATGCTACCGGAGAGCAGAAGGAAGATGGAAAATCGACCATGAAACCCTTCTGGGAGATAACTGAAGAAGAAGTGAAAAGGTGTTTAGAAAACACTAAATGGAGTCCGGCTAACTTAGAATACTTCCGGGGCGGAGGGTATTCTTCTACCTTCTATACCCAGGGTGTAATGCCGGTTACCATGGTAAGAATAAACCTTATTAAAGGTTTAGGACCGGTAATCCAGATTGCCGAAGGTTATACCATAGATCTCTCTCCCGAGATCCATTACATCTTAGATGAACGCACTGATCCCACCTGGCCCACCACCTGGTTTGCTCCTATCCTAACTGGTAAGGGGGCCTTTAGAGATGTCTATTAATTTGGGAAGAATAGACCATCATCTTGCAATTATTGGAGAAGGCAATACTTCAGCTAAGGTTGAGACAAAAGATGTTGCTGGTAGTTTTTTTATAAAAGCAAGCGGGACACAGCTTGCAACTGTAACCGAGAATGATTTTATTCAGGTTTATTTTGAACCGATTATGCAGCTTATAAATATGGAGAATCCTAATGCTGAAGAAATTAATTACATCTTTGAAAAAGCCAAGGTGGATAAAAAACATCGAGCTAACCCTTCAGTAGAAACCCTGTTGCATGCTATTTGCCTTAATCTGGAGGGAGTAAACTTTGTTGGCCATACCCATCCCACAGCAGTGAATAGATTGACCTGTTCAAAGAGTTTTCCGGAGAATCTTAAAGGGAGAATTTATCCTGATGAAATTGTTTTGCTGGGAAAAGAATCTGTTTTTATCCCTTACACAGACCCAGGGGTTCAACTTGCGCAAAGAGCAAAAAAAGAAATTGAAATATTTTTAAATAAATACGGACAGAAGCCTAAATCTATTTATCTCCAGAACCATGGATTTATTGCTTTAGGATCTACCCCGATTGAAGTAGAAAATATTACCTTAACTGCTAATAAAGCAGCGGAAATTCGTTTTGGAGCATTACTTGCAGGAGGGATAAATACTTTTTCTGAAGGAATAGTAAACTATATAGCTGAAAGAAAAGATGAAAAATACAGACAAAGTCTATTTGAATAACAGAAATAGAAGGAGTAGCGTGATGCAAAAATTCATAGCTATTGATATTGGTGCAGAAACTGGGAGAGTAATTGTTGGGGATTTATTAAAAATGGAAATAACATATCGTTTCCCCAACCATTTAGTAAGGGTTAAAGATAGTATTTTTTGGGATATTCTTGGTATATTCAATGAGATAAAGAAAGGTTTAAAGAAAGCTTTTAAAAAATATCCCAATCAGATAGTGAGTATGGGCATTGATACTTGGGGAGTTGATTATGTTCTTTTAGATGATGATGGCGATCTTCTGGGAAATCCTTACCACTATCGAGACAAGAGAACAGATAATATAATGGAGGAGATTTTTAGGATAATACCCAAAAAAGAAATATTTACCGAGACCGGCATCCAATTTATGCAGATTAATACTATCTATCAACTATATTCATTTGCAAAGAAAAAACCTCAAATCTTCAAAAATGCAAAATATTTCCTGACCATTCCCGATCTTTTAAATTACTGGTTAACCGGAATTATAAAAAATGAATATTCAATCACTACCACTACTCAGCTCTATAATCCTATGAAAAAGGACTGGTCAACCAAGATACTGAATAAACTTGGATTTAAAAAGGAGATATTTGGAGAAATAATTATGCCCGGAACAAAAATCGGGGAACTTTTACCGGCTATCACACGGGAGATTGGCGCTGATTCAAAAGTAGTAATTATTGCTCCTGCCTGCCATGATACCGGATCTGCGGTTGCGGCGGTTCCAGTTGAAGATAATACTAGTTATGCCTATATCAGTTCAGGTACCTGGTCTTTATTGGGGATAGAAACTCCTGAACCAATTATTAACGAAATAAGTTTTAAATATAATTTTACCAATGAGGGTTCTGCCGATGGCGGTTTCACGTTTTTAAAGAATGTTACTGGATTCTGGATTATTCAGGAGTGTAAAAAATTCTGGGATGAGAAGGTAAAGTCATATTCCTATGATGAATTGACTGAAATAGCTCAAAAATATGGTCCCGCAAATTTTAGGATTGACCCTGATGACTTAAAATTCTTAAAGCCCGGTTTAATTGATGATAATATGCCAGGTAGAATAAAAGCTTATTGCCAGGAAACAGGGCAAAAAATTCCAGAGTCACCTGCAGAGATTACCAGAGGGATTATTGAGAGTTTGGCAGATAAATATACCAAGACTATTAAGATGATAGAAGAGATTACCGGTAAATCTATCAAAGAAATATATATTATAGGAGGGGGAAGTCGGAATGGGCTTCTATGTCAGCTTGTTGCTAATGCAACAGGTCTGTCTGTTTTTGCAGGACCGGTTGAAGCAGCTGCCATTGGGAATCTAATGATTCAGGCAAAATCTATGGGGCAGATTAAATCAATTGTTGAGGGTAGGAAGATAATCAGAAGATCCTTTGATATTAAGAAATACTTACCTGAAGAATAAAGATAAAATTAGTTAAATATGAAATATTTATTTAAAAATACCAAATTATTATTTTATTTATATATTATTTAGAAGAACGGTAAAGTGCACTAAGGAGGGTTAAAATGGCTATAGCAGTACTTATGCCCAAACAAGGACAATCTGTTGAATCCTGTCTTATTATTAAATGGAATAAAAAAGTAGGGGACAAAGTAAAAGCCGAAGAGCCTATCTGTGAAGTGGAAACCGATAAGGCTGTCTTTGAAGTGGAAGCTCCTGAGGCTGGAACAATGCTTAAGATATTTTATAAAGAAGGTGATGATATACTTTTGGTTCATGGTCATCAAGGTGATAGAGTATGCGATAAATATATTTGGTTGTCTAGTTTTATTTCTCGTTGTCTAAAATCTGTTGTACCTTTTGCAAAGGCATTTTTTAATTATGAAAATCGTTCAGCAACAAAGTCTCAAATTCCTAAAAGTCGCGAAAAGCTGTATTATAATTGGGCAAAAGAAAATAAGGCTATTCTTATTTGTGGGCATACACATAATGCAATTTTTGCTTCTCGATCGTATTATTGGTGGTTAAAAGAACAAATTGAAATTAAAGAAAAAGAATTAGAAAAAAAGCAATGCTCCAAAGATAAATTTAAAATTAATAAGTTATCTAAAAAAATCGAAAAACAGAAAAGTGAATTACTTGATGAAGAAAGAAGAGGAAGAAAATATAATCGAATAACAGCTAAGGGGGAAGAACCATTGCCATGTTATTTTAATACAGGATGTGGACTTTATAGAACAGGTATAACAAACATTGAAATTGAAGGCGATAAAATTAGATTAATTAAATGGAAGAGAAATAATTCTTTGCTTATAGAGAAACGAAGAAAAGTACTATGGAAAGAGGAAAGCTTGTCTGAATTAAGGAAGGAATTACACTTAAAACCTATATAAAATTTCTAAAATGAAAGCAAGGGAATGTTTTGCTTGCCTTAATAATTTTTATTTCTCTTTATGAACAAGAGAGGTTTATATCGATAAGTCTAAGTTTAAAGCAATATAGGAAATAACTATTTTAAACTTAAAGACATTATCAATAGTAGCATCTTCGAAAGTGATCAGATAAAACATTTATTAAATACAAATAATCGATAGAGCTAACTTAATTAAAGATATATGCAAGGAAACTGGTGCATGCATTAGAGAGCTGAGTAGGGGATTAGTTATATGAAAAAGCGTTAGAGAAATAACTTTTAAAATAGAACAAACGAAGCGTCCCCCTGCCATTCGTGTTATTATACATAGTAAAGACTGTATCAAAAAAATATTGTTTAACGGAAAGGATAAGAAATGGATTTTGATTATTTTGTAGATAATTCAAGGATTTTTAAAACAGAATTGGCAAGAATTGAAGAAAAAATTAATTCTCTTAAAAAAGAAAGAAAATTTGCTATTAGCCATAATACTGGGCTAGATGGACCTATTTTAGCAACAACAAAAGAAATATCTTTACTCCAATCTCAAGCTAGTGATTTAAAGAAAAAAATTAGTATAGTTAATCAAGGTTTTCCTTTTTTCGAAAAATATGGGTTCGAAAGAGCGCTTGATGCTTGCGGGATGGTTTATGGAGGTGAAACACTTTCACAAGACCTTAATGTAGATGTAATAGGATTTAAAGATGCACAAATTAGAGTTCCAATAGATGTGCAGAAAAAATATTTGTCTGCAGTTAAATTGAAGCTGTTTGATTTATTCATAATCTATTGGGCTTACGAACCAGAAGAGGATGTAACGATTGAACCTATAAAAAAAGAATATTATCTCTTTGGTTCTACTGGTCCAGAAACATCAATTGATATTTATCTTATAGGTCAATGGTTTACAGAGCTTGAAATCTAAAATAAATATCATAGGAACTGTTGAACTATCTCAATAATTCAGTAATTTTTTCTAATTTTTTATGGAGACCAGATGAATTCTCAGGTTCCCAATGTTTTTTTAAATGATTAGGGTATGGTAGGGGGTAGTCCCTTACTTTACTTTTATAATATTTTAAGAAATTATAATATGACAAATGTTGAGACTTTGCACTATATATTTTGTCTTTTTAAAGAAACAATAGAGGTCTATAACGGGATAATTTTTAATATACGGGAAAGGAGAGAAAAAGATGAAAGTTTTTATTAGCTGGTCTGGAAATAATAGTAAGAAACTTGGTGAAACCCTTCGTGATTGGCTTCCCTCTGTCTTGCAGGTGGTCAAGCCGTATTTTACTCCTTCGGATACCGAGAAAGGAACTCGCTGGAACTCGGAAATTGCGAAGGAACTCGAATCCTCCGAAGTGGGCATTCTTTGCGTTACCCGAGACAACCTTCATAGTGATTGGGTCATGTTTGAAGCGGGTGCTTTATCGAAAAGCATAGACAAGGCCCACGTCTGCCCTGTTTTATTCGGAATCCATAATACTGACCTCACTGGACCGCTTAAGCAGTTTCAAACTACCGAATTCGACAAAGAAGATTTCAAGAAACTTGTTTCCGTCATCAATAACAAACTAGGTGAGAACAAACTCACTGTAAAAGTATTGGACTCCGTATTCGAGAAATGGTGGCCAGAATTGAAAACTAAAATAGATATAATCATTAAGAAATTTGGCCAGGATGACATGGAGCCGGTCCGGACGGAAAGGGATTTACTTGAAGAGATCCTAAATTTGAGTAGGGTGACTTTGAAAAACATGCGAAAGGCGTCACCGTCAATCAATCCTGATGCAATCCAAGAACTATTGCGGAAGTATATTGACTTGCATGACAATCAAGTTACAGGCCAGGGTGGATACCAAGATACGCTAGATGGTCTTAAAAGTATGAAGAGGGCGATTGATTACCTCGCGGGCCATTTCCGGGGGCAAAACCATGAACTGGATGAGTTAATTGAGAAACTTAAGAGTCTAACTTTCGAGTGTCAGAAGATAGAAGATAACACAATAATACGTGAAGAAGATATACCGTTCTAATTTCAAACAGAGGAATATACAAATGGGGAGAGGTTATTTTTCTTCCAAATTAACCATGCTGAAATATAGGGAGAGTGAAGGCCTAAGAAGAAAGTTGATAAATAGGTGCCTGTTATACTAGATCAATAATTCGGTAACTTTATTTTAAGAATTATTCTATTTTATTAATTCTTAACAAATATTAATTACTTCTTCTAACTCCCGATAGACTTTTTCAGCATCTTCATTCATACAAAAAGTTCTATAATCGTTCTGTCTGGGGAGCCGGGTAGGATTCGAACCTTTTAATTTAAAAATTATTACAATGAAAAATCCTTGAGTGCTCTCAGAAAGATAAATAACTATCTTTCGGAGAGACTTTGCACTAAATTAAGAGAGCGGTTTAGTCAATTTTCCCAGATTTCCGGGGATGCGGCTTTTATCAAGTTAGATATGAAGGTAGTCTCATCGGTTTTAGAAGAGATTATTAGTGAGATGCCCGAATTGGTTATCCCGGAGAGGAAGGGGATTGTGGATTATATCAATATAGAACATGATTATTATGAGATATGGGAAAGGATTCTTAAAAGATTAGGGAAAGAATTTGTTTCTATATTAAAAGAGACCTCATTTTCTCAGGTAAAAAATACTGAATTAAAAGAAGATTTATTGAAGATGTTGAAGGTGAAGTAGTTAAAATTGGGACTTTCTTCATTTTTATATAAAAAGTTAAATTTATAGCTTTACAAGATACTCCTCAAATATTCACAGAATAAAAAGAAGTAAAAATCACTCCTGAAAAGTTTTCATATCCGATTGAGTTTAAAGAGATAACCAATAAAATGATTGAAGATAAAGAGATTGAGAAGATAAAGAGTGAATATTTTACCTATCCCCAATTTAAATATTTACCCCTAAGGAGACCAGATCTTTCTAAATTGAAAGCTAATGAGGTTGAACTAATAGACCAAGTCTTAGATAAACTTTCTGATAAGAATGCTATTCAAATAAGTGAATATTCTCATAATGATGTACCAAAGATAAACTCCGGAACAGACTTTATAAGCGAGATGAAAGGAACAAATTGAGTTATATTATTAAGAGATTGAAGGAGAATGAATTATAAGTATTTTATTTAATAATTTTAAGCAAATTGATAAGAAAGATCTCTGCTATTTAATTGTTAAAGCAGGTGACGGTACTTTGACAAGGTTTGGAAATAAAAATTTTGTAAAAGGAGGTTTATGTGGTTCAAAAAAGCCTTGGTTGTAATTTAATTAGTACAGATAAACCTAGGTTGGGTTTGAAATTAAAAATATCTTATGAAGTGGCTATTTTGTTCACTTTTTGGGTCGTAATCATTATATATTTAAAATTTAAAGAAGAAAAGACAAAATAAAAATAAGTTTGAAAGAGATTTAAGGTCTGATTTGTTCATTAGTGAGGGTAAGGTTATTTCTAATTTGATTTACAAAAATGTGAGCTTCTCGAACCGGTACGGGTAATCTATATTTAACTATACATTTTAAGATAATTTCTATAGAATTAGGCAGGTCAATTTTATGCCCGGGAGATACAAAAATAGGCTTGACTTTTCTTCTTGTTCTTAACACTGCTCCTAAAACTTCTTCACTTTCCTTCAATAGAGCATAGTCTCCTTTTTCCTCTCCGACTGAAGTATATTTTCCGCTTAATCTGGATTTAGCGCAGCCAATAGTCGGTTTGTCTAAAAATAA
>Ga0307380_10009907_pt1 | contig 12059 bp, 10 predicted proteins | sample UN3MG_FD_202239 | JGI IMG/M metagenome (GOLD analysis project Ga0307380, IMG submission 202239) | Soil microbial communities from Risofladan, Vaasa, Finland - UN-3 | ecosystem: Environmental > Terrestrial > Soil > Coastal area > Acid sulfate soil | place: Finland: Risofladan, Vaasa | collected... | reverse complement strand
ATGATAATTGCACAATCTGGTATTATCGCTTATGAGACAAAGACTTATCACATTCTGGAGAAATTGAACGTAAGTCCTTATATTCAAAAAAGATATAACGTTCTTTCAATCATGGCAGGCCACCAAGAAAAATTGAGCTTAATTTGAAAAAACAAACCCAATTTGCGAAAGGGCAAAATGGGCGTAAGTATCTATATGAAAGGTGATTATGAAGATTTTCATGCTTTGGGACGGCGTAAAAACAAAGCCAATTCAAAGCCAATATGCCGGCCTTCGGCCGGAAATCCGAAATACTAAGCTCTAAATCCTAAACAAAGGGCTGGGAGCCAAATGACAGCCCCCGAAGCAGATTTAAAAAGGTATGAGTTGAAAAAACAAAGCCAATTATAAAATGGGCGAAATAGCGTTAAGTCAGTATTAATAATGAGTTATGGAGATTTTGGCGTGTGGTGTCAGCGAAAAAACAAAGCCAATCAAAGCCAAACAAAGCCAATTTCGGTATACTGTAAGCTCAACAAATCAGCGGCAGGACTTTGTCACAACAAATCAGGAACTTTTTCGTGGACTTGGTTATCGGAAAGTATATACTGTTGCTTATGTGAAATCGGAATTCTATGAATTTTGGGAGGTAAACCATGAAAAACAATAATATTATCAATGGATGTTCGTGTTGCCCGATCAGCCGGAGGAAGTTTCTAACCGGCTGTGCGGCTTGTGTCGGAGCGGCGGGGCTGCTGGCCAAGCCGCTGCCTTCGATGGCGGCACAAAGGGGTAAGATGCGTATTCAGGTGATCTATTCGCTGCATGCGGTCAAGCAGCCCGGGCCTGACTGGCCTAACGTGGGATTCGACTTCGGGCCGGTTATGAAGCGGATTAACGCCGACCTTGCGAAAGGATGCCCTGAGTTCGAGTTCGTATCGACCATGGCCAAGGGGCCGGAGGAAGCGAAAAAGATTCTGCAGGAGAATGGGCTCAACGGCGTTGACGGCTATATCGTTTATCAGATGAACTGCTGGAATCGCGTGGTCCAGGACATTGCCGCATCGGGCAAACCGGTGCTTTATGTCGACTTTCAGTACGGTGGAAGCGGCGGATTTCTGGTCTATAACGCGGCATTTCTGCGGAGCGGAGCCGGCAATGTGGGCTTTGTGGCATCATCGAATATGGACGATGTGATCGCCGGCGTGAAATGTTTCGAGATCGTCGGGCGAGGAGGATCGGCATCGGATTTCGCCGTGGCGACAAAACGAGTACGCATGGAGGGGACACCGAGAATGGGCGACATGCAGTGCAAGGCGGACAATTTACGAACGGTCTCGACGGATGAGTGCATCAGGCAGATGAAAAAATCGAAGATTCTGGCGATTCGGGACCAGAATTCGGGTCCGGGGGGCGAGATGATGGGCATACCAATTGAGAACGTTTCCTTCGCCGAAGTGAACGCCGCCTGGGAAAGCGCCGACAAGGCCATGTCAAAGACGGTCGCCCGGAAATGGAAAACTGATGCGACTAAGGTTGTCGGTGTTTCGGATGAGACGCTGGAGACCTCGGCGGCGATGTACCTGGGCATGAAAGAGGTGCTGAAAAAACACGGGGCAAATGGGATTGCGATCAATTGCCTGGGCGGATTCTACGGCGGCCACATCCATGCTTACCCTTGCCTGGGATTTCACCAGTTGAACAATGAGGGAATGGTCGGGGCTTGTGAGTGCGATATAAGGTCCACGGCGACAATGCTGACGATAGAGGCTATGACGGGCGGGCGGCCGAGTTTCATTTCGGACCCTGTAATCGATACCGCCAAACGGCAGATTATCTACGCGCATTGCGTGGCGCCGAACAAGATGTTCGGTCCCGACGGGCCGGCCAATCCGTTTACGATATTGACGCATTCCGAGGATCGGCAGGGAGCTTCGGTTCGTTCGATTCTGCCGCTGGGGTACATGACGACCACGCTCGAGATCAGGCAGCCGCAGAAGGAGATACTGATGCATCTGGGCAAGGCGGTCGAAAACGATCCGGACGACCGCGCGTGCCGGACAAAGCTTGCCGCCGAGCCGGCCGGTGACATCGAGAAGCTATTTGAAATGTGGGACTTATGGAGCTGGCACCGTGTGACATGCTACGGTGACATAAAAGAGCCCGTGTATTCGCTGGCCGATGCAATCGGATGGAAGGTCGTCGAGGAGGCATGATCGTCCGTGGTGAATATAAAAAATGATTGGAGGATAATTAACCGCTAATCGTTTGCCGAATCGAGATTACGCTGGAAGCCGGCGCGGGTGTGTTCGTTGGACATGAACAGCTTCCAGATCAGGCCGGTCCGGGCGTTTTCGATCATTAGCAGCATGGGCCCGTGAGAGATGCCGATGGTGCTGTCGGAAATCCATTTTTCGTCGATATTGAATGCGTCGGGCAGCCCATACCCGCCTTGCTTCGGATCCTGCCAGATCGGCCGGCCGTCGATTTCCATGCGGCGCATGTGCCGCAGCGCGGCAAGAGCGTCCTGCTTCAGGAATGGAAGTGACATGGCTGCGCCGTACGGCGCCAGTGTCCCGCCGGTGTGGGCCTCGCCCCTATCGCCTCGTGGCTGATGGCCCGGCACAACGTATTTGTTGCCCGGTCCGCTGCATGCGGTTACGCCCCAGCCTTCGAAATGAGACGCAAACCGCATCTTTATCGCAGATTATATCCGGGATTGAATGAACTTTCAAAAGGGTTATTCCTTAATATTGCGTTTCGAGTTGCTTGGAAGCATAAAATAGCTTTTTCTACCATTACTCAGGATCGCAGCGATACGGAAATCTCAAGATATTATATTGGGACTTTTTCAACAAAATCATTCGTTGAGTAGCCTGACAAAAGCGATAAACACCTGTTTAAGGCTTCATAAACCCTTGCCGAGGAAGAGTATATCGAAAAAAACCAACTTTGAGCGTAATAGGCTTGACAGCGGGGTGTGATAGTATATAATAATGTTAAGGCTAAGATTCTACATGTTGAGCAGCAAGGAGTGAAGGGTGTAAAATTCATTTAATAGCTTTGTGAAGTCTTTCGTCATCAGTAATGTTGCGCATAAAATGTGTTGAGAATATTAAAATAGTTATTTTAAGGAGTAGGAAAATGAAAAGAAAAAGCAATATTGTTATGGTTGTGTTGGTGGCATTGGCTTTGTTGGGTGGTGTTGCGTTCGGCCAGGAAGTTCAAATTGCTTTTGACTCGACCGATGCACCAAAACCACTGCAGGAGTGGGGCACAACTGCGTCCACATTTGTCATAGCCGACTCCGGGATTTGTACAAGGCTGTCAGTTAAACTCAACATCAGCCACGAGGCGGTGGATGAATTAGAGGCGTATCTAATAGGGCCTGACGGGACCCGTGTTAAATTGTTCGCCGGTGTTGGAGCCGGTGGCAGTGATATGTCAGATACGTGGTTCTTTGATAATGCGGCGGTTTCGATTACAGATGGAGAAGCACCGTTTACCGATGGTTACCGCGCCGAGGGCAACCTTAGCGACTTCGATTTTAAGAACATCGAGGGTACATGGACGCTCGAAATCAAGGACAGCCGGCAAGGCATTTCTGGAACACTGAACTCATGGGCACTGGTCTTCCGAGCAATTACTTCTAATTTATACTTCGAAGATACATTTTCAGCAACCAAGATCGACGAGTGGAATTGGATTGACGTCAGTGGCGCTACGGTGGATAGTCTCGGAATGAATAGTCCCTCCGGGCCGTATTCCTTAAGATTAAACGGAAATCCTTCCGGCGGTGATTCAATTACGTCAAGGGCAATCAACCTGTCAGGCTGTTTAAATGCGACTCTAACTTATAGCTATGAGCGAACCGCCCCCGGCTATAGCGGCGGCAATTCTCCGGAAGAAGGCGAGGATTTGATTTTCGAATGTCGACCGGCCGGTTCCGATTGGATCGAGGTGGATCGCCAACTGGGTGACGGGCCTGATATGACCTCGTTCCAGCAGGTCAGCGTTGCCTTTCCGCCTGAAGCATTGAGTAGAGACTGCTATTTCCGGATCCGAAGGGCTGCCGGGAACGTTGGTCCGTTCGATGACTGGTTCGTCGATGACGTGAAGATCGAACTGGTCAACTGCGAATGCCCGGGCACTGTCAGTAATCCAAGCTTCGAGGGACAGACATGGGGCTGGACCACTACCCAGACTTTTAGCAGTTCTCAATGGCAAAGCGATGGAAGTTACAGTGCGCGAGTATTCACAATACCTGAGATAACCCATGAAGCGGTAGACTGGGTGGGACTCGCACAGAGTATCGATCTTAGCAATATTGTTGCGATTAAGTTCGATGCGAGCACTGCTGCCAGCAGCGGCGGAACGTGGGAAAAGTGTGTCGCTTCTGTGTGCATAGACGACATCGAAGTATGGAGCGATGCCGGTGCGGATAAAACATGGCTTGATGTTCTGGTTGATACCACCGAATACACGGGTATACATACTCTGAGCCTGCGATTGAGCTTCCTCGAAACAGGCAATTTTGATGAGGATGTGCACTTCGATAATATAAGGACATATTTGGGCGAATGACCGAGAATCAATGGTGACACGCGGGCTAAATTTTTGAATATTTAAGGTTGCCGTGTATCGTTCAATCACCGAGATACGAGATGCAAGTAATAGGCCACGAGCTATGCTCGTATGATGTCGGCGATTTTCATCAGGCGGGAGATGTTGTCCCGTTCGGCTTCGGCTAATTTGTCGTAGATGAAGCGGATCGTCTCGTGCAGTTCGGGGATGACGACGTGCTCCAGGACATTGACCCTCCGGCGGGTCATTTGAAGCTCGGTGGCAAGAAGGGCGGCCTGCTTTTCCTTTTCGGCCAATTCTATCAGAAGGTCGAACGCCCGCTCCAGTGCGAGCAGGGCGACATCCATTTCGCCGGACGTTGTGGCGTAGCCGTAGCAGATAATCTCGCCCGATATATCCTTAGTCAGGTGTGGAACCTTGATGTTCATTACATTCGCAAAATCAATCGCAAGGCTGAACTTCTTTGTGGGGACCGCCAGGGCGGCCTTTGTATGCTCCGGCTCCATCGTCGCGCGGGCCAGCATGAAACGCCTGAACGTTTCCGAAAGCTCTTTCTCGACCTTCTCGCGCAGAGGTCGAATCTCTCTGGCGATCTTGATTAGCTGCCGGGATATCTCATCGCGTTTCTCGCTGAGCAGATGGTGTCCCCGGCTGGCAAGCGACACTCGCCTCCGCAGCCGTAACAGTTCCATTCGTGTTGCATTTACGTTTGCTAACATATTCGTATCTTTCTTCAGCTTCGCTCAGGACAGGCTAAGAAGCGTGAGGCGTATATCGTTATTTACTTTCATCCTTACCTTCCGGGGGCCGGATTCTCCTCGGGATCAGTGGACTGATCGGATTTCGCAGTTTCCTTTGGTTTGTTCTTGCGGAACTTCGGCATATACTTTTCGATCAGCTTGATATCGATACGTTTGAGATCGACGTTCTCGAACATGCTGAGTAGCTCCCAGCCGAGATTCAGCGTCTGTTCGACCGTGCGGTTCTCGTAGTAGTCCTGCGAGATGTACCTGGCCTCGAACTCGTTCGCGAATTTCATGTACTTCTTGTCTTCGTCCGAAAGGGCGGCCTCACCCATGATCGTAGCCAGCTCCTGCATTTCTTTGCCGCGAGCGTAAGCGGCGTAGAGCTGGTTATAGAGATCGGCGTGGTCTTCGCGCGTCTTGCCCTCGCCGATTCCCTTGTCTTTCAGTCGCGAAAGGCTCGGCAGAACATCCACGGGCGGCGATACGCCCTTTCTGTGCAGCGAGCGGGACAGAATCACCTGGCCTTCGGTGATGTAACCGGTCAGGTCCGGCACCGGATGGGTCTTGTCGTCCTCGGGCATTGTCAATACCGGCACCATTGTAATGGAGCCCTTTTTGCCTTTGATTCGCCCGGCCCGTTCGTAGATTGTCGCCAGGTCCGTGTAGAGATAGCCGGGATAACCTCGCCGGCCGGGGACCTCCTTTCTGGCGGCACTAATCTCGCGAAGTGCCTCGCAGTAGTTGGTCATATCATTCAGGATGACCAGGACGTGCATATCCAGCTCGTAGGCCAGATATTCGGCGGCGGTCAGCGCGAATCTCGGCGTGGCTATACGCTCAATCGCGGGATCGTTCGCCAGGTTTATAAACATTACGGATCGCTCGATCGCCCCGGTGTTGTGCAGGTCGTCGATGAAGAACTGAGCAGCTTCGAAAGTGATTCCCATCGCGGCGAAGACTACGGCAAAATCTTCGCCCTTGCCGAGCACCGTTGCCTGTCGTGCGAATTGAGCTGTAATCTGGTCGTGCGGCAGGCCGGCGCCCGAGAATATGGGGAGCTTCTGGCCCCGGACGAGCGGGTTCAAGCCGTCTATTGTGGATATGCCGCTCTGAATAAATTCATTCGGATAATTGCGGGCGTACGGATTGATCGGCTTGCTGTTAATATCCAGACGTTTTTGAGGGATGATTGCAGGGCCGTCGTCTATAGGTTCACCGAGGCCGCTGAAAACCCTGCCGAGAATGTCCGGCGAGACGGCCAGCTCCAAAGGCTTGGCCAGGAACCGCACGGTGCTGCTTTTGACATCGATACCGCTGGTGCCCTCGAAAACCTGGACGAGAACTTTGTCGTTCTCGACCTGCAATATCTGGCCGTGCCGTATCGAGCCGTCACCGAGCTCGATATCGACTATATGTCCGTATTTGGCCTCATCGACCATTTCGACCAGCATTAACGGGCCAGAGATATTCGTTACTGTTTGATATTCTTTTATAGCCGGCATTTCATGCTCCTATTTTTGTATCTCTTGAAGCATATCTCATATGTAGCTTCACACGATTCAAGCTGTTTGGGCTGATGTTTTTAATTGCTTTATCTGTTTGTCGATCGTTTCTCTTATTTGGCGGACTTTTGCTATATCGTCCTGCGGGATGTATTTTGCTCTTGCGATTTCCTCCCGAACGGTCAGTTTGGAAATTACGGTGGTTTCAACTCCGGTCTCAATAGCAGCAAGAGCCTGCTTATGGAAATGCAGAATGGTTTTTAGCATTTCGTACTGCTTGTCCATCGATGTATAAGTGTCTACTTCGTGGAAGGCGTTCTGGTGCAGGAAGTCTTCGCGGATGGACCGTGACGTCTCGAGCGCAAACCTGTCCTGCGGCGAGAGGGCCTCGGCACCGACGAGCCGGACGATCTCAAGCAGCTCTGCCTCCTGTTCCAGCAATCCCATGGCCTCGACGGTCATCTTCTCCATTTCCAGTCCCTGGTCCTTGTCCTCGAAGCACTCCTTTAGATACTGCTTATAAAAACTGTATGAGGTTAGCCAGTCGATGGCGGGGAAGTGCCTCTGGTAGGCGAGTTCGCCCTTGAGCGACCAGAAGACCTTGACCACGTGCAGAGTTGCCTGGACGACCGAGTCGGACAAATCGCCGCCGGGCGGGCTCACCGCTCCGATGATCGACAAGGCCCCTTCGCGTTCGGGTGCGCCGCAGCACCGGACGCGTCCAGATCTCTCGTAGAACGCCGCAATCCGGGCCGAAAGGTACGCGGGGTAACCTTCCTCGGCGGGCATTTCTTCCAGCCGCGTCGATATCTCGCGCATCGCCTCCGCCCATCGGCTCGTGCTGTCGGCCATCAGGGCGACGGTATAACCCATATCGCGGAAATACTCGGCGATGGTAATCCCCGTATAAACGGAGGCCTCTCTGGCCGCTACGGGCATGTTAGAAGTGTTTGCAATCAGTACCGAGCGTTGCATTAACGGCTCGCCGCTCCGCGGGTCCTTCAACTCCGGAAACTCGGTCAGCACGTCGGTCATTTCATTGCCGCGTTCGCCGCAGCCGACATAGACGACGATGTCCGCGTCCACCCATTTGGCCAACTGGTGCTGAACGACGGTTTTACCGGTTCCGAACGGTCCCGGTACGCAGGCTGTCCCGCCTTTGGTTATCGGGAAAAACGTGTCAATAACGCGCTGGCCCGTGGCGAGTATTCTATTGGGTGCAAGGCGCTTTTTTGTCTGCCTGGCGTTACGGACGGGCCATTTCTGCATCAACTGCAGCTCCGTTTCGCTTCCATCTTCCGCAGCCACGATACCGATCGTCTCGACGACTGTGAAATCTCCTTCACTAGTCTTCTTCAAGGTTCCTTCAACGCCGACCGGCACCATAATCTTGTGCAATACGAGCGTGGTTTCCTGCACCTCACCGATTATATCTCCGCCGGTGACTTTTGTCCCTTCTGAGACTGTCGGCTTGAAATGCCATTTTTTCTCTCTGTTCAGACCCGGCATATCACTGCCCCGGCTCATGAATTCACCTTCAGCCTCTACAAGTGCGTTAAGAGGTCTTTGGATGCCGTCATAAATGCTCTCAATAAGACCCGGACCCAGCTCGACGCTCAGCGGCGCCTCGGTATCGACCACAGGTTCGCCCGGTCCCATGCCCGTTGTTTCTTCGTAGACCTGAATCGAGGCCTTATCGTTGTGGAGTTCCACGATTTCGCCGATGAGGTTTAAGTCGCCTACGCGAACCACATCATACATTCGCGTGCCCGCCATCCCTTCGGCGACCACAACAGGGCCCGCAACCTTGACTATCCTGCCTTCATTTTTCTTACTCATTATCAAACCTTCCGTATATCGTATTGCTAATCGCTTCATGCGTATTATTTTCACGCAATACACACAACGCAATACCAACTTCTAATCGTTCCGAAGTATATCAATACCCGTAGCCATTTTCAGCACCAGGCTCAGGGACTGCGTGGCATAGCCTTCGGATTCGGTTGTAAACGGCACAACCACAACACAGGGAGTCGGCTTGTTCCGATAAGCCGCGAACACTTCTTCAGTCCTGGGGGCGATATTTTCGGCGACTACTACGAGAGCATAATTTTCATCAATTATTTTCCTCGCACTCTCGGCGATCTCGGCAGGCGTCTGCTCGACCGCGAACGTATCGACTCCCAGTGCCGAGAACGGCATCACAAAATCAGTGTCACCCAAAACTGCAATCTTACCTTCCATTATTTTCTTCTCTCGCCTCTCGGCTAAAAATCAAATATCAAAATTACATTACAAAATACAAAAATATTGTTTTGTTATCTTTTTTAACTTTTAATTTTCATTTGCGGATCACGAAATACGGTCCATGATTAGTTTCGTGTCCAGGTTGTTTTTCTTTGCCGTCAATATCAGTTTTACCGTTCGGATTTCATTTTCTTTCATCAGCAGATATGCGATAATCGGCTGAGGGCCGGCGGTAATCTGGACCGTTGATTTCAAAAATCCGGTCAAATGCTCTTCGCACTGCTGCTCGACCTTCAAGAACGATTTGTCCGACGCCAGGTAGCCTGCGCCGGCATCAACGATTCGATGGTAGGGCGTTACGAAGAACAAAGGGCCTAACGCTTCGTAGCCGAGTTCTATGCCGTGCATGAATCGCTCTAATTCGATAAAGCCGCCCTTGAGGAATACGTTGTGCTGCTCCGATTCGGTGAATTTGAGCCGAAGCATTGTCCTGATATTGGTCAAGTCAATCTGTATTTTATAGAATCCGGTCAGAAAAACGCTCTTCAGCCGGTGTGCCTGCTTCAGATTGTATTCGGCCTGACTTTGATCTATCGCATCGTCAATCCGGCGTACATCCTTGTTCTGGTAATAGGCCAGAACCGCCCGCTCGACCGCTTCCCGCACGTAACCGGGAAATACCGGCTTGCTGAACTCTTCTTCCTCGGAGAATAACTGCTCAATTTGCTCGGGTAAAACGTTGCCGTCGCTGCTGTAATCCGTGCCGATAGGCCTCTCGGTCAATGTTCTTCTGACGGCCAGCCTAAGATTCGCGAAATCATCCCGCGTTTTAAGCAGCTCGACAAGAGGTTTATCCAGCATTAAATCCGCGAAAAGAGTTCGCACCGCTGTTCTTCGCTGCTGCAGGACATCCTGCACTTCAGCGAAATTCCTGCCGCCTGCCGGCAGGGCGTACTCTGTGCCGCTCAACAGATCGGCGGCCTGCTGGAAACCGGACGCATTGGCCATATCGAGCAAAGTCGCTCTGGTGAGCATCTGGATTTCGAGCGTGCGGACCAGAGCGGTCTGGTATGTATAACGCCAGTTGTCGCCGCCGATGGGCGGGTACGTGTAAAAATCAAGAATAGCTTGTTCGGTAAGTTCGGTCATTGATTGTTAGTCTTGAAATAATTCTTTTGCCAGGTCGATTTCAAGCTCCTTGCGTGCCTGGTCCAGCAGCACATCCAGAGAGACGTTGGTCTTTATTTGGCCGCGTTTTAAGATAAAGCCGGCACCTATGTCCTGCTTTTGGTCGGACAATTTCAGCTCGCCTTTACCCTTTGAGGACAACTGCCGATTGACCTGATCGATAAGATCCTGATTGATGCGATTCTCGTTCTTGTCAACGACGATTTCTTCGGTGCCGGTCTCGACCGTTTCGAGCATTAATTTTGTGCAGAGTGCGCGATACTCTTCGTCCGGCAGGTTCTGCAACTGTTCGTGAGCCTGCTCGAAAACTTCATCGAGGATCTTTCTTTTCTCCGCGAGAAGCTGCTTGGCAATATCCATTCTTGCCGCGGCGAGGATGTGCGATTCCTCATCTTCACCAGCCTTTTTGGCCAGAATCTTCGTCTGCTTTTTGTATTCGTCCAATTGCTCGGCGAGTTTGGCCTGCTCAGCAGCCTCGTTTTCTTCGGCCCGCTTTCTTATCTTTTCGGCCTCAGCTTTTGCATCGGCCAATATCTTCTCTACTACCTGTACAGCTTCCATAATCTTGTATCTCGTATATCATATTTGGATTTAGATATCAGACCGCCGCTGCCGGCCAACTGACGCCGTATAATAACATGAACATTGTTACCAGCAGTCCCAGAACCGCATAGACTTCGACCATAACGGCGTAGACAACGCCGGCCTTAAAGGCCATCTCCGGTCTCTTGGCAGCCATCAGGATACCACCTGAACAGACCCGGCCCTGGAAGATTGCGCTAACCAGACCGGCAAAGGCGATGGGCAGGCATGCTATCAACACCTGTAACCCAAGCGCGAAGCTAAGCTCCGGGACCTTTTTCTCGAAGAAGTGCAGTTGAAGCATCACGAGAAACGCCGCAAGAAAGCCGTAAAAACCCTGTGTGCCGGGCAGCACCACCATGATAAACATCTGCCCGTAGCGTTCCGGCTTTTCACTCAACACGCCAGTGGCACTTCGACCGGCGATACCGATTCCAATCGCCGAACCGATACCGGCCAACAGAGCTGCCAATCCTGCGCCAATCAAAGCCAATGTTAATCCATCCATTGCAAACCTCTCTTTCTTAACTCAAACTTTCGGACTTATTTTTTGATATAAATGTGTTTATATTCTTTTGCCAGCGGTTCAAAGGATTTGCCGCCGCCGACGAAGAACTTTGGGAAAAACTCGACATACTGTAGTCTCAGCGTATGCACGAAGGCGCCGAGAGCGTTTATTGCCAGGTTGAATGAGTGGGCCCCGACGAACACGATCACGGCGATTACGAATCCTATCACCGGGATCTGGCCACAGATTTCAACTATTACGTTTATCGCCATTGCCAGGCCTGCCGTGACCATACCCAGCGCCATCAGCCGCAGATAGCTCAGGACATCGCCCATATAGAATATGGTGCTGAACAGGTTGTAGAATCCCATGCCGATCCGACCGGCCCAGGCGCCTTCTCGCTGGCTGAGGAACAATATAATCGCCGCCGGGACAAGGGCGATGATTCCGAATATTTTGCCGATGCCGGCGGGGATGACGCCGAACTTGGCCGCGAGGAACAGAACGATGGAATTGAGCATCACCACCCAGCTTAGATAATCGCAAATTGCCGATACATAATCACGCCGTTTAAGGCTGTGGCAAAAGCCTATAATCAGACCGACGATAATCTGGAAATACCCAAGACCCAGTGATAATCCGAAGAAAATCATCGGTTTGTCCAGGGGGTCGAACCATAAAGCAATATTTTTATCCTCGTTGCCGAGTATGAACTTCTGGATT
>Ga0307380_10009906_pt1 | contig 12061 bp, 8 predicted proteins | sample UN3MG_FD_202239 | JGI IMG/M metagenome (GOLD analysis project Ga0307380, IMG submission 202239) | Soil microbial communities from Risofladan, Vaasa, Finland - UN-3 | ecosystem: Environmental > Terrestrial > Soil > Coastal area > Acid sulfate soil | place: Finland: Risofladan, Vaasa | collected... | reverse complement strand
GTGAAACGACCGGAGAAGGTGGGGAAGATCTGACTGTCGGTGAGGGTTGGGTTGTAGAGGTGGGCCTTACTTCCGCGTCTCCGCTGACCGCCAAGGTTGGATCAGCAAGATTCAGATCGGGTGCTTGCTGACCTTCATTTAGATCCTGGCTATCGTCATTCCTACAAGCTGTAAAACCAATGGCAAGAACGAGGATCACCAAAATGAGAAGAAGGCGTGAACCAGACCGCAAGAATGCGGAAATCACCCCGGACCCGGCACCATCCGGGCGAGAAAAAGGTAGAAAGGCGATGGTGATCTTCATAAGGTAATTATATCAGCGACGGCGGAGAAAGCGCCTGAAAAAAGTGCTAATGGCATTGACAAGATCGATGCCCAAATCGCGTCGAGGGATAGGTAGTTTTAGTGTCCTAGGCGGCGACTGACGCAGAAACCGGATATTCAAGGCCTTGGTAACTTGGATGATCTCGTTGGCCAAGGCATGTTCGGGTAAGTTCGCGCGCTCCCCAGCGAAGTGTAGGCCAACAGCCTTTCCGCTTTCAGCATCTACCCAGATCGCGCCAGAATCCCCGCCCATACTGATTTCGGTTTTGGCTGCTCCAGCTCGAGGGACGATGTGGAATACCGAATCAATTCTCTTAATACCTAATTCACCGTATGGAATGGAGACCCGCATTTTAATACCATCAATAAGTCCTTCTGTATAGCCAGTGCTGCGGCCGCTTTTCCAAACGCGCATACCCAATTTGGGTTCTGTGACATCCACTATGGACTTCCCTTCTAAGGTCTTGGTCGTGACCTCTCGCTGCCCGGTTAGCTTTGCGACGGCGGCGTCGTAGGGTCCCAGAACCCAGCGGGAAAGTTCTGCGATGGTGTTTTCATCGTTGGTCCCGCCGTCGATCCATCCAGGTTGCCAGATAGGTAAACCGGGTCTTGCGCCGGGCCTTCCGGCCAGGACGTGCCAGTTGCTGAGGATCATCTCGTCGCCGTTCGTTACGTCGATAACTTTAGTGCCAAGAGTACCAGCCGTACTGTAGCGAGAACCGATACTCACGCCGATTGGAACAACGTCATATCGCTTATCCCGCCCGCCGCTGGCTGATTCCAGCTTTGAATCTGACAGTGCCTGGGGAATATAGACAGCCTCAATCACATCTACTTCGATGCCGTTTATCTCCTGCGGGAACATCTCCTCTTTCGAAAGCAGGGAGGCAGGTTTCTTGTCGCGGACATGAACGCGTATCGAGAGCTTGCCGGTCATAGAGCCTTTGACCCACTTGTATCCCAGGTCCACGGCGACGACCCCTGGCCGATCGAGCCATTCATCTCTCACAGATTTCAGGATTCTCTCCGCCTTAGCAATATCGCCAGCTCTAATACCTGTCATGAAGACCTCCTCTGGGACTGGCTATGAACGTCAATCACTGGTTTCAAGTTGAACTACCATTCCAGGAACTAATCAAAAGTAGGTTGATAGCAAACGAGATGTATAGAGCGTCCATATAAGGTCGATAATTCTAATTTCTCGTCCTTAATTGCCGTACCCAAGGGGATGGGAACGATGCCATTCCCAGGCAGATGAGATGATAGTTTCAAGTTCTGGGTACTCTGGTGTCCAGTCAAGTTCACTCTTTATCTTCTCGCTGCTTGCTACCAAGATTGCGCCATCTCCAGGCCGGCGTGACGCCATGATGGCCGGAATCGGATGACCAGTTATTTTACGAGCTGTATTTACTACTTCGAGATTGGAATAGCCAAATCCGTTGCCCAGATTATACACCCATAGAGCTTCGCTTTCATCTCTTAAGGCCTCCACCGCCTTGACATGGGCCTGGGCTAAATCGTCGATATGAACATAATCACGGATATTGGTGCCATCTGGGGTAGGGTAGTCATCGCCGAAAATGGAGATGGAAGGCCTTTGGTCAAGCGCGACCTGCAGGACCAGGGGGATCAAATGCGTTTCAGGTTGATGGCTTTCACCTCGGATCTCACCTCCGTGAAAGGATGCTCCACTGGCATTGAAATAGCGCAGTGAACAGCTTTTTAATCCAACCAATCGATGATACCAACCAAGAATTTCCTCAACCATGCGCTTGGTATGCCCATAGAGATTGACAGGCTGGATATCGCTTTCTTCGACAAGTGGATGATCCTGGCTTGCATATACGGCTGCCGAGCTGCTGAAAACGATGTTGTCTACACGGTTCGCGACGGCCGCGTCGATGAGGGTTGTGGATGCTCCGACGTTATTGTGTAAGTAGGCTGCTGGGCGTTTCATCGACTCGCCAGCTTCAATCAGGGCTGCAAAATGCACGATGGCCTCAATCCCCGACCCAAGAACTTGGTCAAGAAGGGCTCGATCGTTAATGTTCCCGACAATTATTTCCGCCCCCTCAGGAACCGCCGCCTGATAGCCATGGGTCAGGTTATCAAAGACGATTACTTCATGGCCTGCGGCTAGAAGGTGTGAGGCGGTAGTCGAGCCGATATAGCCGGCGCCTCCCGTGACTAGTATTTTCAAGGTACTTCTCCTTAATTATTAGGCCGTAAGTCCCTTAGACCCTCAGTCCCTTATTCCGACTCCCATGTCGATCAGCGCGAGACCGCACATGGGTATTTATAGGGTATTATTGCTTCTTCGCAAGAGAGAGACCAGTACTATAGCCCTCTAGAGGATATACTCTGAGTCAGCAATATGAAGACGTACATCGTTGGGATCGGGTTCCCCCATCTTCAATACGCCAGTAAAGGACACTAGATCTGATATGACCAATGAAAACAAGAAAATGACCTACCAGTCGGAGACCGGCCGGATTTCACAAATAGTGCTGAAGCACGTTAATGAGGCTTTCATCAACGACCAGGTAATCGAGAGCCAATGGGAGTCTCTGAATTACAGTGGTTGCCCTGATTTCTCGCGGTCCGTAATCGAATATGATCGCATGGTTCACATTTTCCGAGAGTCCGGGATCGAGGTACAGTTTTTAGAGGTGGATAGGCGGACAAACCTCGATTCGATCTATGTAAGGGATGCTTCTGTCATCTGCGACAAGGGAGCCATTCTATGCAACATGGGAAAACAGGCCCGCCGCAACGAACCGCTATCTCTAGAGAAGACCTATAGATCTATGGGAATAAATATTGCTGGCGCAATAACTGGTGAAGGGATTTTAGAGGGCGGTGATGTGGTCTGGATTGATGAACGGACCATGGTCGTTGGTCAGGGTTATAGAACAAACGCAGAAGGGATCAGGCAGCTGAAAACCTTGCTTGGTGATTGCGTTGATGAGGTTCTTATTGCCCAGCTGCCCCACTGGCGAGGGTTGTCAGACGTGTTCCACTTGATGTCTATCCTAAGCCCGGTCGACCGTGACAAGGCACTCGTTTATTCGCCGGTGATGCCAGCTGTCATTCGACAGAAATTGCTCGCCAAGGGTATACACCTTATTGAGGTAGCTGATGAGGAATTCGAGGCGATGGCCTGCAATGTCCTAGCCCTAGCTCCCAGTAAATGCCTGATGCTCGCTGGCAACCCGAAGACCCGGACGCGACTTGAACGTGCGGGTGTTGAAGTGTATGAGTACGCTGGTGATGAGATTTCTGTAAAAGGCGCGGGCGGGCCTACCTGCCTTACCCGTCCGACGATGAGAGAGAGGTCGCTACCGTTGTCGTCGAATTAGGACGGCGAATGTAGGTGACTTATGGGCTATATGTAGCGCACAAAAGCGTTTTTTCCTGTACAATACGCCTCTAGTGGGGCTTACCAAGCTCACGTGTGATGATCCCTGTTTTAGGAATCCCTGGCACAGGATTGATCTGCACCTTTTCCCAATATAAGCCTTGGCTTTAATGGTCTGCCGGCTCGAGGCTCGAATAGGTGCGGGATTTTGTACAGGTAGAAGAAGACCGATTATTTGGAGGAATGAATGCGAAAACACCCAATTCTTACACTAATTATTATCCTTATGCTCGCAGGGCTTGCCTGCAATGCTAATCCCTTTGGGTCTGACGAACCGACCCAGGAAGCAGCCACTGAGGAACCACGACCGACTCGAGAGCCGGAAGCAGAGGACACGCCAGTACCGCCTCCGACCCCCGAGCCAGAAGATACAGCAACGCCAATCCCGCCGACAGTAGAATCACGCTCGGCCACGGAAATCCTGGGCGCATCGTCCCAGGCCATGGACGAGGTTGATTCATTCCAGTTAACAATGGACCTTCAAATCGTAATGGGCGGGGAAGGTTTGGAAATGGAAATCCCCATGACTTTCGAAGGGGTTGTCCAAGCTCCGGACATGACGGCCGGGACCTTGAGCCTTTCGTTTCTGGGAATATCCATGGAATCGGAAATGGTATCAGTTGGCGAAACCACTTATATGACCAATCCCGAAACTGGTGAATGGGAAATCTCATCCGATGGCGGATTCTTTGGACTGGGCGAGCTTGGAGGCGGTTTTGCATCGCCAGATTCGCTCCTTGGGAGTGATGAGGATGCATTCACCGATCTCGTCGTTGTCGGAGATGAAACCATTGATGGCGTCCCAGTTGTCCATCTACAAGGATTCATGGTTATGGATGAAGCCGAGGGTGGTGGTGATTTCACAGTAGATATCTGGTTAGGCGCTGAGGATAACTACCTGTACCAATTAGTTCTCGAAGGCCAAACCATAGCAGATGGGTTAGACGATTCGCTCTTTGGCGCGGGTGGCGGTGAAGTGAGCATGCTCATCACCATGAACATGTCAAACTTCAACGAGCCCGTAGATATCCAGATCCCGGATGTCGTAGTCGATACGACAATCGTTCCGCCTACTACTTTCTCTTCACCTATACAAAGTGTGGCTTTTTCGGCTGACGGGCAGTTAATTGCCACAGGTGGAACTGACGGAAGTATCCATTTGTGGAGCCTCGATGATCCAAGCTCCGAATTATTTGCTCTTCCTGCTCATTCAGATTGGATTAGATCGGTTGCTTTTAGCCCTGATGGTCAATGGTTGGCTTCTGGTAGTGACGACTCGACGATCATGGTTTGGAGTGCTGAAAATCCAGCTAGTGATCCCGTGATTCTGGCGGAACACGAGGACTGGGTCCGTTCCGTCGCTTTTAGTCCAGACAGCGATATACTGGCAAGTGGTAGCGATGACAATACAGTCCGTCTTTGGGATCCCTCTGATCTCAGCGCTGCTCCCCTTGTCCTTCCCACAAACGGGTTCATCTTCTCAGTAGCTTTTAGTCCTGACGGCAGAACGCTGGCTGCTGGTGGTGACGAGGGAGTCATTTACCTGTGGGATCTCCTGGATCTTAATGCTCCCCCAACACTTCTCGAAGCACATGATGACTGGATCCGATCGATTGCCATCAGTCCGGACGGCGCATTTATGGCATCCGGTAGTGACGACGCGACAGTCCTATTATGGGATTTGAACAATCTTGATGCGGCGCCCCACTCATTCATAGGGCATACAGATTGGGTCAGATCGGTGGCATTCACAAATGATGGATCAGCCCTCGCTTCGGCCAGTGATGATATGACGATCCTTGTCTGGGATCCATACGATGTAAACGAATTACCGATAACACTAACTGGTCACACGGATTGGGTTATGTCGGTGGCCTTTAGTCCAGTGAGCCTTTCGCTAGTTTCTGGTTCGGAAGATGGTACAGCTCGAATATGGGCGTCAGAATCGCCAGGTGACCATATCATTCTTGGCGGGGGCGAGTAAACTTGGTCTGACCGTCAGATATCTGATGGGATAATATCTTGCGGCGCGCTGGTATGTAACAAAGCCAGCGCGCTGTTTTTTTTGAGTTCCCATGCAGCACTCCCTCCCCGAGGAAACTCCCCCAGGAAAAGTGGCAGCTTTCTTTGGACTACCGATGTAGAAGTCTTGACTGACCAAGATAGTTTGTTCCAGGGGGAGGGGAGAGCTTACCTGTTAATCCCCATCATCGAATGGAGCACACCGGAAAGGCGGTTGACACCCTCTGTTATCTCTTCTGTGTTTAGACCGCTGAAACCGAGCAAAATCGATGGTAGAGCCGGTCTATCAAGATGGTATGTTTTTCCACCATAAACCCCTACCCCTACGCCAGCAGCTTGGTGAACAAAGTCGCTCTCGTCGATAGCTGCAGGTAGGTAAAGCATCACATGGAGGCCAGCTTCAACTCCAGAAAAGCTCACATCATTACCCAGGTGGTGCTCAACTGCTTCAACCAGAGATCTGCGCCGCCGACCATATTCAGAACGAAGGCGTCGTAAATGTCTTTCGAAATGCCCCTCGCTGATAAAATCCGCCACCGCAGCCTGGGTAAGCGTCGGTGCGCCCCGGTCGACCAGCTTCATGGCCTGGTGAAAAGGTTCCGATAGCGCCGGTGGAAGGACGACATAGCCCAGCCGAAGGGCCGGGAAAAGCACTTTCGAGAAGGTCCCCAGATACACAACTCGTTCATCTTTATCAAGTCCCTGGAGAGCGGATATTGGATGACCACTGTAGCGCAGCTCGCCATCATAATCATCCTCAAAGATCAAGGCATTCATCTCACGAGCCCAACGCAGCAAGGCGAGACGTCTTGGAAGAGGCATGGTCCCGCCGCTTGGAAACTGGTTAGAAGGAGTCACAAAGGCAATTCGAGCCTGGCTATGGGTCGGGATCTTCTCGACCGGGAAGCCCTCTGTATCCACTGGAAGGGCTCGCAACCTGACGCCGAATGTCTTGAAAAGCTCGAAGGCGCCAGGATATCCCGGCGTCTCAACCAAGACTTCATCGTCGCTGTTAAGGAGCAATCGGGCAAGAAGATCCAGCGCCTGCTGCATGCCGCTGACGATGATCACCTGGTCAGCCGCACATCTAACACCCCGTTGCCGCCTGAGATATCCGGCTACAGCCTGGCGCAATGGATAGAAACCCGCCACTGATCCATAGTGTGAGAGCATGGTGTCGTCGGTACTCAAATATCGGGCTAGTAAGCGTCGCCAGATATCGTATGGGAAGATATGGGGAAAGGAGCGGCCAAATCCAAAGTCGATGGTCTGGCGATTGGTAGGGATTACTCCTTCTTCATTGGAGGCGATGTCCAATACCCGTTGGCCCCATGTCGATAACGAAGCCGAATACTTGCCGGCAGGACCTAACTGGTTGGGAAGCAACTCGGGAATCTCGCTGACAAAGGTGCCAGCGCCGACGCGGCTTTCGACAAATCCCTCGGTCTGAAGTAGTTCGTAGGCGGCGGTCACAGTTACCCTCGCGATGGCGTGGTCTTCTGCGACCTTGCGACTCGGAGGTAGTCTAGATCCTGGCTCGATCCTCCCATCCAGGATCATAGCTCGAATCTGATCATATACCTGGCGGTATAAGGGTACCGGGCTGTTCGCATCCAGCTTTAAGGACAGTTCCACCATTCCAGTCTAACAGATGTGATAAAGATGTGGAAAGGTCATGTGGTAAGCACAATTGCTTGTCCGGGCAGTGGGTGAGTCATCTGGAGTAAACTCTCGGATCTCAATTCTTTGAACGACGGTGAGCTGCCAAATCTTAGGAAACAGGAATGAAGCCTGGCATCGAGAGACTGCCGGCTGATATTGAATTGCATTTGACACCTTGAGAGCGCTCGTTTATTCTTTCTGTGACCTATGTCATATCGTAGCACAGAAAGAACGAGAATGAAGAAAGACGCCAAGCGCACGGCTATCATGCAGGCTGCGGTTCGCGTATTTGCCGAAAAAGGGTATCACTCGGCCAAGGTTCGCGACATCGTTGCCGTAGCCGATGTCGCTGTGGGTACCTTCTACTTCTATTTTCCTGATAAGGAAACGCTGTTTGTCCACCTATATGAAGAGACTGCTGAGTTCTTGCTAAGAGCGCTTGAGCAAGCAGTTAGAGGTAGAGCTACATTACAAAAGAAGATAAAAGCTGCGGTTCAGGCGTATGTAAATATCGGTGTATACGAACCAGCTGTGGTTCATTTGTTGCTAGTTGGGGGAATTGGGGCGGTTCCGGCCCTGATCGATCGCAGGGCACGTTTTCGAAAATCTCTCGTAAATCTATGGCAAGAACCGCTCGACGAGGCCCTTGAGAAAGGATTAATCCTTCCTCAGAACACGCGTCTGTCGGCCGAAGCCCTGTCAGGCGCCATTGATGAAGTTGTACTGCATCTTCTCGACCGTCCTGATCCGAAACAGGAGGCTTCAGCGGTAGTAGATGAGCTGACCGAGTTATCTCTCCGGGCTGTGGCTTTCGTAGGCATATAGGACGCCGCAAGTTTCTTCAAGGACGCCGGCTACCAAATATCTGATCGTCGACTATCTTTTCTCCCCCACCGAAACCCTTATCTGGGTTGCCTTCTTCTGGTGGATCTCCCTCTTACTTTACCTCTAGATTTGTTCCAAGTAACTACAAGCCGGGTGGTTGGTCCTGTATCCTATAATACGGCATGCTTTGAAAGGACATGGCATCGGCAACCCGCTCTACATGTTTAGGGAGAGTGTTTTCGGGCTCAGCTCCAGGTGAGAAATGAGCAAATTCCGCCGCTTCAGACCCAGTAGTAAGTTCACCGCCAACGATGCGAGCAGTAAAAGTGAAGACCATCTGGTTCTGCTCGGGTTTTACGTAGATGCCACTGCATCCTATCAACTCAATATCCAGACCCGTTTCTTCCCGTGTTTCTCGGACGGCTGTTGACCAAGGCGCCTCACCGGCCTTACTTCCACCTCCAGGTAGATTCCACTGGTCGTAATCAGTGCGCATCACCCACAGAACATCCTTAGCTTCATTTTGGATGACCACAAATGAGCCGACGCTCCACGGCAGCGGTGGTTGGTAGAGAGGTTCTCCGCGCCGGCGGCGGCGGATATCTTTCATGCGGTAAACCGCAGGTCCCACAAATCTTTTCCATAATGCCATGGCGCGTGAGGGGGGTTGTTCTCCCCAATACGGGACGGAGCCATCATGGCTCAGACCATGCTCGATCCTTTCCCTGTGCAAACCCAGGAGAGATCTTGGTAAGGAGTCGCTGCGTGAGAATTTCACCTGCAATGATTCCTCAGACCTGGTCATCTCCCCTCCATCAATGATGCAGCGAAACACCAGGATGAGGTACTCATCTTGCCTATCATTCCAATGATAGAGTCCGACCAGGCGAGACGGCTGGACCCGGAATCCAGTCTCCTCTTTCACTTCCCTCATCACGCCATCGGTCGGTAACTCGCCGGCGTCCAGGGCGCCACCGGGAATAGCCCAGGTGCGCGTGTCATCCCTGAGGATCAGAAGTACCCGCCCCCGGTTGTCGACGACGATTCCGTTAGTGCCGATAAACATGATTGATGAGCTTTGGGTCCACCACGATCTACTGAAACAGGCGGAGAAAATCACTCCTGCACTCTCGAAAAAGATCACGATGGCTACTCACCCCGGATCATTTCTGTCGACAGTTCGTTGTGCCTTTCGATAACAGGCTCTATTTCTAAGGTGGTCAGCCGTCCCTCTTGAACGACAATTCGCCCATTAATGACTGATAGATCTACTTGCTGAGGCTGGCAAAAGAGCAAAGCGGAGACCAGATCGTCCTGCGCGCCAGCATAGGGAAGGTTGTTCATGTTATAGGCCACGAAATCGGCGCTCATCCCCGGCGACAAATGACCGATATCATCACGACCGAGAACTGCAGCCCCCCCACGAGTCGAGATCTCCAGCGCCTGGCGGGCTGACATTGCAGTTGGATCACCAGGCAGCGGTGGAAGACGTCTTCCTATGCCATTCTCAGTAGTCCTTTCCATAATGGCCTCGCTTTGGGCGACTGGACCAACTCGCTGAAGCAACATGGCCAACCTGGCTTCGGCCAACAAGTGGCTGCCATCATTCGAAGCCGACCCGTCCACCCCCAACCCCACGTTAACGCCATTGTGACGCAGCTCGGTGACAGGAGCGATACCGCTGCCCAAGCGCATATTGCTGCTGGGGCAATGAGCCACTCCTGTGCGGGTAGTGCCAAAAAGCTTGATCTCAGGCTGATTTAGGTGGATACAATGAGCATGCCAAACATCATCCCCAGTCCAACCTAAGGATTCAGCATACCAGGCCGGTCGCTGACCAAAGGTTTCGAGACAAAATACCTCTTCGTCGTAGGTTTCCGCAAGATGGGTGTGTAGGTGGACATCATATTGACGCGCCAATTCAGCCGATTCACGCATGAGTTCAGGCGTAACTGAGAACGGCGAACAAGGAGCCAGGACGATACGCATCATAGCATGGCGCTCGTGGTCATGATAGCGCTCTATCAGGCGTTGGCTGTCTTTGAGTATCGCCTGTTCATCCTCGGTGACGCTGTCAGGTGGAAGCCCGCCCTTGCTTTCTCCCAGTGACATGGATCCGCGCGCTGCATGAAAACGGACCCCTATCTCCTGAGCCGCGCGAATCTGACTATCCAACGTGCAATCATTGGGAAATATGTACAGATGATCGCTGCTGGTTGTGCAGCCGGAAAGGGCCAACTCGGCAAGGGCCGTGAGTGTACTAATGTAGATACCCTCATCCCTCAGGCGCGCCCATATTGGGTAGAGAGTTTTCAGCCAACCAAAAAGAGGCTCGTCTTGAGCAAGAACCCGAGTCAGCGTTTGATACATGTGATGGTGCGTGTTAACCAGGCCAGGAATAACCACGTGGTCGCTGAGATCCAGTACTGTATCGGCGGTTGATGGCAGGTCTGCCGATTTGCCCACCTGCTCAACAATGTTATTCCGAACATAAAGACCGCCGTCGGAGATTTCTTGCCGATCATCGTCCATCGTTACGATAACAGCTGCGTTTCTGACAAGTAAAGTTGGCATAATGATTATTCCAATCCACTAGAGCTCATTGAACAATGCAAACTCTCTACAATTAGATCTTGGCATATTTCAAGCCGATATGCTTATCATAATCACCGACCTAAGCGCGTGCTTCGATTAGACAGTAAAATGCACCTAAATCTAGGACTAAAACTTAAAAGCGGCAAATTGCCAAAGATGATGCCAATGGTATAATCAGCCCGGACGGGGAAGTGTCGGAATTGGCAGACGAGCATGACTTAGGATCATGTGCCGCAAGGCGTGCGGGTTCAAGTCCCGCCTTCCCCACAGAGGAAGGCGTTGCCTCGGCAGCGCTTTTTGGTTTATTGGCCTGTATAGGTTTAAGGGAGAACAAGCCGACCGGATCGGTAAGTACCGAGCCTTTACAGCAGAATTAAGATGAACAGTTTCTCCTGACAGTTGGTGGAGTGGACCGGGAATTGTGTGAGCCGACCAATAAACTGATTGTGACAACTGGTCATTAATAGTAAATCGATTACGAGGTTTTTCGTGGCACTAACTATACATTCCGAAGAAGATTCGGAACGACAATTACAGGTAACAGTGGAAGTACCGGAGGATCGAGTCCAGGCGCAGATGCGCCGAACAGCTCGAACACTCGCAAAGGAAATACGGTTTCCAGGTTTCAGGAGAGGTAAAGTACCATACAACGTTCTGGTTAATCGAGTTGGCGAGAAGGCATTGAGAGCTGATGCTGTCGAAGAGATGATTGAATCCGTGTTTATGGAGGCTATTGACGAACTCGGCGAGCAGGCCTATGGTCAACCCACTCTTGACGAAGTTGAGCTCGATCCACTCATTCTGAAGCTTACCGTTCCTCTAGAGCCAACGGTAGAGCTGGGAGATTACCGTACTGTACGCAAGGAGCTAAGTGAGGTTGAAGTAACCCCGGAAGCCCTAGAAGAGGCGCTAGACCAGCTCCGTTTGAATTTCCAAGAGCTGGAAGAAGTTGACCGGCCTTCAGAAGTCGGTGATATGGTGACCGTCAGCGGTACCGGTCGGGTTGACGAAGAAGATGGTGGGATTATCTGGAGCGAGCAGGATACTGACCTGCTGATGGATCCGGACAAGACATTCCCGGATCTGGGCTTCATCGAGAACATAACAGGTCTATCGGCGGGAGAAGATGCGGAATTTAGCGTCTCGTTTCCCGAGGATTACGAAGAGGAAGAGCTGGTCGGTAAAGAAGCGCTGTTCAGCGTCTCGATAAGCAAG
>Ga0307380_10009903_pt1 | contig 12061 bp, 7 predicted proteins | sample UN3MG_FD_202239 | JGI IMG/M metagenome (GOLD analysis project Ga0307380, IMG submission 202239) | Soil microbial communities from Risofladan, Vaasa, Finland - UN-3 | ecosystem: Environmental > Terrestrial > Soil > Coastal area > Acid sulfate soil | place: Finland: Risofladan, Vaasa | collected... | reverse complement strand
GACTAACACCGTCCTGCCTGAAATCAGCCATGAGCTGCTGACCCGCCTTATGGAAGGTGAAACCGCGAAACGGGTACACGTCGGAGTAAAGGACAGCAATTTTGTCTATTCATTCGATTAAAATGGTAATACGGGCCGAATAATTGGCCAAATAACAACTGTTGCAATTGAGCAGCACAAAATGTAGACTCAAGTGTTGAAATATCTAATAGGTGGAATTGCAAAAATGCCTGAGAAACCTTCACAGAAACACAGGGAACTGGCAATTGAAACGACGCTGGGCGAGGATGTTCTCTTGCTGATAAGCTTCTCGGGCACCGAACAGCTTGGCCGGCTCTTCGAATACAAGTTGGAGTTGGCAAGCGAAGACTATCAGATCAAACCCGAGAGCATCGTCGGAGAGAACGTAAGCATCCGTCTTAATCTTGGTGATAAGGGAGTTCGCTACTTCAACGGCTATGTGAGCCACTTCACTCAGCTAACATCCTCAGGCCAACTGGCCCGCTACAGGGCAACTGTAGTTCCCTGGCTCTGGTTTCTGACCCGTGTGGCAGACTGCAGGATTTTCCAGGAGAAGAAGGTGCCCGATATTATTGAGCAGATTTTTCGTGATCACGGATTCACTGATTTTGAGAATGGCCTCAGCGGCACATATCCCAAGTGGGAATATTGCGTACAATACCGTGAGACCGACTTTAATTTTATCAGCCGGCTGATGGAACAAGAGGGGATATACTACTTCTTCAAGCATGAGAACGGCAAACATTCGTTGGTCCTGGCTGATTCAGCCAGCGCTCATGAGCCTTATCCTGAGTTTGGGGAACTTGAATACCATCCTGCTGACAAGGGAACCACAACCGAAGAGTGTATTTCGGACTGGATCGTTGAGACCCATCTTCAACCCTGCTCGTTCGCTCTGAATGATTTCGATTTCAAGAATCCCAAAGGGGACCTGCAAGCAAGGACCAAAGTAAGCCGTGAACACACAGCCGCAGATTTCGAAATCTATGATTATCCCGGTGAATACACCGAGACCAGTCAAGGAGAAGAGTATACCAAGAAGCGAATCGAAGAACTCCAGGCCCAGTATGAAGTGGCAACGGCCAGTTCCGATTCCCGCGGCATCTGCGCCGGCTTTAACTTCAGCCTCACCGACCATCCCCGCGAGGATCAGAACGATGAGTACCTGATTACCTCCGAGAATTATACAATCCAGAGCGATGATATCTTCACAACCGGTGCCGCAAGCAGTGAGTGCGCCATTTCGTGCAACTTTACAGCCATCAAAAGCTCACAGCCGTTTCGTTCACCGCGTACCACGCCGAAACCAAAGGTTTCAGGCCCACAGACCGCGATTGTTGTAGGGCCGTCGGGCGAGGAGATATATACAGATAAATACGGGCGGGTCAAAGTCAAATTCCACTGGGACCGATACAGCAAAGCCGACGAAAACAGCTCCTGCTGGATAAGAGTCGCCCAGGTCTGGGCCGGCAGGGGTTGGGGAGCTATTTATACTCCCCGCATAGGGCAGGAGATTATTGTCGAGTTTCTTGAGGGCGATCCTGATAAGCCGATTATAACTGGCCGGGTCTATAACGACCAGGCGATGCCGCCCTATGACTTGCCCGGCAATGGAACAATATCCACTCTAAAATCCAACTCCACCATAGGCGGCGAAGGCTTCAATGAGATTCGCTTCGAGGACAAAAAGGACGAGGAACAGATCTTCATCCATGGTGAAAAAAACCTCGATATCCGCGTCAAAAACGACCGCAGGGAGTTGATCGGCAACGACCGCCACCTGATCGTCGAGAACGACAAGCTCGAGCACGTCGAGAACGAGCGGAGCGAAATCGTGGGAAAGAGCCATTTTGAGGAAATCGGCGAGGATCGTAATCTCACCGTTAAGGGCGAAGAAGACAAGGAAGTCCAGAAGGATCTCACCTTGACCGTCAAGGGCAACGTGGAAGAAATATTCAAGAAGGACCACACCGAGGAGACCACGGATAACTACACCCTCAAGGCCGATAAAGTGACGATTGTGGGCAAAAGTAAGATTGAGTTGAAAGTGGGTGGTTCGACCATCACCTTGGACTCGGCCCAGATCGAGCTCAAGGCCCCCAAGATTTCCATAAACGGCAGCGCCATGACAGAGGTCAAGGGTGGAATAGTAAAGATTAACTAAAAAAGGAGCTTTTTGCTATGCCGGAACGTCCCAAGGAAGCACAGGAACCGGACCTGGCGGATCCGGGCAAGATGGCCGAGATCAAAGCTGAACAGGCTAAGAAAGAGAAGCAGGAATTTGACTCAACCAAAGTTGACACAAGTTCGTCCTCAGAGGACGAAACCACAGAAGACGATTCCGACTGGATTGGGATCGAGCTGAAGGACGAAGAAGGCAACCCTATACCGGATCAGCTCTATAAAATAAAACTGCCGGACGGAACCATTGTCGAGGGCTACCTGGACAGTGAGGGCAAGGCTGAGATTCGGGGTATACCGCAGGGGCAGTGCGAAGTCTGTTTCCCGGAGATCGACGAAGACCAATGGCGACCTGCTTAGGAGCGTAGCAATGGCCAAATCATACAAATGTAAACCTTTCGACCATATAACCAAGATCGCCGTAAAGGAACTGCAGAAAGTTAACCGCAGTAAAATCTGGGAAGCCAACTCCAAACTGCAAGGGAAGCGTAAGCGGGAAAACCCCAATATTCTTTATACAAAAGTGTCGGGAATTTGGTCCCGCAAGGACCCGGATACCCTGGAGATTCCCAAACCGGGCAAAAAAGTAGACAAGAAAGCCTCGGGTAAGAGTCACGTATATGTCGTGCAGACAGCGGATCTGTTCCTTTACCTTCGGATTCTGAAGGATGATTTCAAACCCATTCCTGACAACACCGAGTATTCTCTGGAGATAACGGAACCGGACTGGACAAAAGACAGCCTGGGATGGAAAGTTTCAAAAAAAACAAAAAAAGAACATCCGCAAATAGAAAAAGGTGTGATTAAGGTCAAGATACCTCCCACGGCCCAGAAAGGCACGCTAACCATCCGTCTCAAAGCCGAGGACACCGACGACGCAAAACCCGCCGATGCCGGCAATGGAGCTGTGGCCGCCGATGAGGATAAAAACAAAGCCAATCGCGGTAAAGTGCCGGTGACCTGGGACCTGAAGATCGGCGCTCTGAACCCGATTGGGGAGCTGGCGCCAGACAAGAATTGCACGTCTGGCGTCCAGCAGCGTCTAAATAATCTTCGTTTTAACAGCGGCCCTGTTGACGGGAGACTCGGGAATAAGACTAAGGCAGCAGTAGCAGCATTTCAGAGCATTTTTAACATCGACGTCCCTAAGGGTAAGGAGAATAACCTCGATCAAATCCATACCAAGCTGGAGGAGGTGCATGACACCGACAAGGAAGTGAGTGTTCCCGAAGAGAGCGGTCGAATCAAAGACCCAAGCACCGCCGTAAGTAAAAAGAAAAAGCGTCCCACAAAGAAAAAAGACATCGGCCATGTTGCACCGAGTTACGGAAAGTTTACGACATACAATACCCTCGTGATTCGGCCGGAATACAGAATCTCGCTGGAACTGGGCAATATCAATGACCTGTTTGTACACAAAGAAAACTCACTGAAGGGAAAAATGGAGCGAATGCAGGTCGCAGCCTTGTTTTATTTTCCAATGAACCACAAAAAAGCCACGGAAGCTGTTAATTTCGGCTGGGACGATTGGTATAAGAAAAAAATTCTAAAAGAAAATGACGACAAGAAGGCATTTGAAAAATTAGCCAAACGCATCCAGAACTTTGTGGTGGATGGCGGCGAGCTCCCCCCACCCGCCGATGATTTTAATAACCCGGGGCCAAAAAACTTCAAGAAGCTGCGGTTTCCGGGTGGGTACACTTGTACTGACTGCAAAAAGGTTTGGAGTGTTTTTAACCCAAATCACGACGACACAACAGGCTGGGATCCTAATGACCTGAAGAGGGGAAAGCCCTACAAATTGGGCATGACCGAGGAACAGGTCTACGACGCTGAACTGGCGCACAAACACGATAACCCCGTCCTCGGCGCGATTCCGCTGGTGGCTCTGGTGGAAAAACGCGACGAGGTCGACGACAAGTGGAAGCCGGCCGAAGGCGCAATGGTCTATTTCCAACTGGTCATGCCGTACGAACTTCCGAAATACAACGAGAAGAAGTCTCCACGGGACCAGATCAACCGCCCGGATTTGCGGGAGAGCGATATGCAGAAGAAAACGAAGACGGGCGTCGGTCCGAAGAAACTCGTCGATGCGGCCATGAACAAGGAGCCCCCGACGAAGAAAGGCGACCCGCAGGCGGACAACTGCCCGGAAAAGCACGGTGGTAAGCGCGGTCTGTCGGTGGCCGACAACATCTTCGAACTCAAGGCGGATCTGGCCGACCACAAGCGTCAAATCGCAAAGGTCCCCGTTCACGACTGGAAACCGAGGCCGGGGTTTCACGCTGAACACGAAGACGAGCCTCGTAAGAGCCAGGTCAAGGGGCCTTTTTACCCGGAAGTAAAAGAGCCCGACGAGCCGGATACACATAAATATGCCGTATGTGCAAAAACTAATAAGAATGGATACGCAGGAGTAATATTCAAGCCTTCCACCATCGGAGGGGATCGATACCGGCTTCGCGCGTATGTTGGCCCCCCAACACTCAAAGGCCCCGGCAGCGACGGCACCGGCATCAATGCCGTATCCGTGGAAACAGGCACGCTCGTCGTTTGGCGAAACATACGCATCAGCAAGGTGAGCAGGATGCCATGTAAGACGCTGGCCCCAGCCCTACAGACAGACATCAAGACACAGTTCAAGGGATCTACACGCGGCTGGCGAAAGGACTTGTTCGACAAGCCGGAAGAGACTCTGAAGGACCTGACAGGCGTGACAAAGAAAGACGCTAAGCGGACTTCCGTGGGGTTACCGAACCTGGATTTGACCGCTGAGGGTGATCCCAAACCACGATCCCATTACAAGGGCCTGGTTTACCAGATGGCTCGGTCATTCTGTGAGCTGGAGTTGGACCCTGGAATTGACCCGAAGAAGCCGGCCACGGACCTCTCGGAAGAGGAGTGGCGCGATGCCCTGGAAGCGGCCGTCAAGTACGCCGACAACAACTCCAAGAAAAAGAACATCAGCGTGACGGCCTCAGGGCTAGAAATCGATGTGGCCAAATTTGTAATTACAGACAAATCGGTGAAAGCGAGCAACTCATTCGCGGCGATTCCACTCCGTATGCCCAAGGTATACAATGCCCTCGTGGACTCTACTTCTACTCCTAAGCTCCCAGTGGACACGAAAAACGAGTTAAGAGAGAACCCTGGGCCAGGTGACATCGGCAAGTGGTATCTTGAGTACCTAGTTTTTCCGTTTGTTTATGCACTGGCACACAAAGGCTATCTTCCAGGACTATTCATCCTCCAGGTAACCAGCATCAGCACGCTCGGCGCCACAAAGCAAATCTTTGATTTCGCAGGTCTCGGATTGCAGTTTCGCTCGTGTGTCTTGGCGCTTGGCGGGGACTGTTACGCGCCAGAGCCGAAGGTCCAGTACCGTGACACAGCGAACAAAATCGAAAAGCAGCACACGGGGTATAACGCCCTGGCTCTGCACGAGGTGGGTCACTGTTTGTTCAGGGACCACGCACCGCCAGACCCGGAGCCCAAGAACACAGACATTCATGATAAGGAAGGAGACGGGTATTGCGTGATGACCTATAAGCTGACGGAAGGGGACTACTGTGGGAAATGCCTCCTTGCCGTCCAGGGGTGGAAGGACATAAAGACCCTTCCCTAGATCCTGGGGATTTTGCCGACGGCCTGGGGGCCCGACGTCCGGAAGCGTACGGCACGGGCGGCTTGGCGGGCGCTGGAATGATTTAGGAGCAAGTGGCACATGACAATGAAACTAAACTTAACCGTGATGCAGCCGACGCTGCTCTTCCAGCAGGACACCGGTTGCATAGTAAAGCTTGAGAATGTGGGTTCCGCTCCACTCGAGGTGGATCTCCCCCCGTTCGACCCTACGCTTCCGATCGTTCACGTTGTCAGTATCCAAACCGGCGCAGAGGATGAGTATCGCAGGCGAGAATCGCCCCAAGCCATCCGTGTTGGTCCGACGAGCATGGTGGCTGGGGCGAGCGAGGATATCGAATTCGGGTTACTCGAGGTCGTGCGTCAGCTTGCCCCCGGTTACTACGACATCCGGGTGGCGTGGGAGTACAACGGCGGGGCCCAGAGGGCCGTGTCCCAGTTCGTGCGGGTGAAGGTGCTTCCTACCACTCCGAAAAGCCTGGAGCTAGTGGAGGCGGTGGGAGGTCGGGGCGGTTACAAGTTCGGAGCGTGGGTCAACCTCTCGGGCAATCCTAATGAGCCATCGCGGATCGTTCGCAGCAGCTTTGCCCTGATGGCCGGCGGTGGGATTAAGGACGTGCTCACAATCACCGAGTGCAGTCTATCGTCCCGACCGGTGCTGTCCGCTCCGGCAAGCGGTACTGCCCTTCGCAACCACTGGATTGCATGGATTGACGGCAGAAGATTGAATTACACGCACGTCGATGAGCAACTGGGGGTGCTGCGCTGCCAACATATGAAGCTGCCGGAGAATGGCGTGGAGATTGTTGCCCCACTGTACAGCGACATGGTACTCGACACCACGGTGCGTCCCGAGGGTAGTGCCCTGTTGTACCAAAGCGCGCCTGATGGGTCGCATTTCCGGTTGCAAACGCTTCAGTTGACATCCAAGAAAGCCGCGCCGAGAGGCGAAGCCACCTTTGCGGGGCTAAAACCGCTATGGATCATCAGTCACGTGCGCTCGGCCGAACAGCGGCTGGTGACCTACCTGCAGGCCGAAGGCACACAGCTCGCTTTGCATCTGGCGCCATGGCCCGGGATCAGGAGCAACCTTGTTCGCCCGACCCGCTTGGCAGACTGGACTGGTAGCTTCGTGGCCGCCGGCGCCACTCTCGGGGAGGACAATAGCATCCGCGGTGGGGTGTTGATGTGGAAGATGTTCGAAGACGCGCCACGCAGATTAGTCCTTATAAGCTGGAGGGTGTCGGGCGAAAACGTGGTTGACCGGCAGGAAGAACAAACCATTGACTGGCACCCCAATGACCCCGTCCGTGAGGCCCGGATCGGCGTAAGTGATAGCGGCACAACCACGGCACTCATAGCTGATGCCGAGGGGAAGTGGCAGGTCTTTGACGGACAGGGCAATCTGCAACCCGTACCACCGGAATTTGAGAAATCTAAGCAGCCGATGGAACTGGCGTTTATGGGTGGAGTCGGCGAGCCAATCTTGATCTGCGGCACTATCCGCAATGGTTTTAAGATAATTCAGCTTGACGGTTCCCTGATTCCATCTCGAATGACAATATAAATTGATATAAATAGAAATCGGGCGAAAAGGATAAAAATAGATAGTCGAGAATAAAATAGACAGCCAAATCTAAAAGATAGATAAAGGAAACAGACTATGCCTCCAGCAGCAAGAGTAGGTGATATGCACACCTGTCCGATGCAGACCCCGGCAGTACCACCGATTCCCCACGTTGGTGGGCCGATCCTTCCGCCGGGTTGCCCGACGGTACTTATCGGCGGTCAGCCGGCAGCATGCCTCGGCGATATGGCCACCTGCGTGGGCCCGCCGGATGCTATCGTCAAGGGCTCGGCGACCGTGCTGATTGGTGGGCGCCCTGCCGCTCGAATGGGAGACAACTGTGCCCACGGGGGCACTATCGTCGCTGGCTTGCCTACCGTTATGATCGGCGGCTGAGATCGATTACCCGCCTTACTACCGCCAGGGCCCCGTCAACGGGGCGGGCGGCTCTGCTATCGACTGAAACCTCGGTACGCGAATTGCATCCCGGCCTTTAATTGAAAGCACCGGCATAAGCCCCTTCTCAATAAGGATTTCCATCGCCCGCTCGGTCAGAATCGTCTCTGCACACGGAGTAACGTGCTTCTCGCCATCGGACTGGTATATATGCATGGGTATGCCGGCCAAATCGCAGCGAAGCCCGTTCGTAAGGGACCAGCCGAATTCACGAAAGGCCCCCGCCAGCAGGCACGCACAGAGGGCGGCCGAATTGCCCCAAAGGTACTGCTCGTGGCCGGCAAAAGGAGAAAACTCTTCAAAATCGAACTGCTCAACAGGATCGGTATCTTTACCATAAGGCAAACGCAGCAGGAACCGGGGCAGAACCAGGCCGATATATGCCGCCTCGGGCGAATGTCGAAGCTCCTGCCACAAGGGAATAGCGGATGAGTTGGCCTGCCACCGCCAATCATCCGAATCAGGCGTGGCGGCAAGTGACTGGCAGCCCGCAAAATGCGAATCGGCCGCTGTAAGCAACGGGGTGCCTGCAGCCTGCGCCACCAAGCCAAGCCGGCGCAGCAACTTGATGTCCTCGGCGGTCTGCTCGAACGTATAGCCGCCCAATATGACAGCATACGGCTCAGCCTCACTTTGCCCGGCAAGAAGATGGTAAGCACCGGCGGATTGAATCTGGTCCGTCGAGACCAGATCTGCCGCCAGTTCGGCCTTGCTTACGTCGATTAAATACAGCTTAAGCGTTTCGTCTGTTTCCACCTGGCTTACGAGGAACTGGAGCATCCGCCATGCGGCTTCGAGTTCCTGGAAATCGGGGTAATGAAGAATCGCCCGCATCTGACCGCTAATTGCCTGATCGACCTGGGCGACGAGCTCAGCTTGCTGCGGGTCCGGGGCGGGGACGATGTAAGGCTTTACAACCTCGTGGATTAGTGCTTCTATGTCAACAAATCGGCTCGCTGACGCCGAAGTTGGTTCTCGACTGGTCTTTTTCCCGAGCAAGCGCTCAATCGTATCAACATTAGACTCTTTCTGAGCTGGGCTGCTGTTGGCCGGTTCGTCCTCGGGCCTGGCTTCTTCCTGTTGACCTGCCGCCCAGGAGCGCACTTGCGAAGCTGCCTGGGCGAATGTTGCCGGGTCTTGGAGGAGCTTTCGGGTTGTCTTGAGTTTCTGGAAGACTTCCAGGCGGTCGAATATTTTGTCAGGGTGAAAGTCGTCCAACTCGTTAAACCGCAGCGTTATGCGAGGACCATCCTTGCCGCCGAGGGGAATATGAATCTCGGCGTCAAGTTTCATCGGCAAGTCATCCAGGTTATCAACATCTACTGAAATTCGCCGACGAGCCGCAATCGAAGGCCCTGTCTCACACAAGCCGCGATTGCCCCGGCCACTAAAGTCAGCTAATACAGCTACAGAAAACGGTGTGTTATCTTTCGCTTTCCTGGGCGCAAATGAAGTGAGCGTACCCAACTCAAAGTCTACGTTTCCCAAAGACAATTGCCTGGACATAGCTGATGACCTCCATAATACAAACTTGACTCTATCGAGCTGCTTTGTTGAATTTCCTTTCTCATGGTTTCGCGAAATCAATATCATGAGCAATGAGAAACTCCCTGGTAATCGTAACTCAACGAGAAAGAACATTCAACAATCTTTAGCCTTTTTCTGCTTTGTAAGTCCTATAAAACATGCCTTCTACAAAAAAGTTGTGGGCGCTGCCAGATTAAACAGAGAGAACTTTGGCTTTTGCTGCTTATGCTGAGCGGCTTTGTTGTCATCAAAAGAAGGCTTCAAGCATGATATTTTTTTTCGATTCTTAATTATGCGCTGCCACATCCTGGAAGCACTTTTGCAATATCAAATATTTATTAGTTGACAGCTAAATGTTGATCGTTAGAATGTCGAATTAAGTAAGTTAGAAGTTGTTTTTGGCCGTGTCAGAAAATATACTGAATTTACCGATATCTATTAAGGCGAGTGCCTGTGCCATTTCCCAGTACCACAAGAGGTATTAAGAAGTTACCTGACGGTTATATTGCAGTACCTGTTACCGAAGACCAGAAATCATCAGTACTGAAAATTTGCATTTTAGTAAGACCCGAGCCGGATCCTGCGGGAGGTCACCTGGTTGTGCTCCGCAATACAGTTGATGCTAAGATATTTTTGGGATGCATTGTCGACGCTTCGGCTCAGGTACTCGATTGGCTCGAGTTGTGGATGCAGAACAGCGGAACACTCATCAACACACCTGTTGCATCTCGCCTAAATCTTTCAAACGCGACGCTTGACGATCGTTGGAACAAACAATTCCGGGCATTCGAGCAACTTAATGCCTCGGAAATAGTAAAAACCGGCATGGAGAGTTCCAATCCCCTACCCACATTGATAGACATTTCCGCCGGTTGTCCGGTCCATCCGATGGATCCCGAATCAGGAACACCCTGGAAACTATGCACGGATGAAGGACTGCTTCAGCAAAACGGTTTACCAGGTTACAGCAGTTCTTTGCATCGCTATTTATATGTTCCGGCATCAAGTTCTGCAACGAAGTTCGTGCCGGTTACACCGGAAGCGCCGACGAACGAATCCACAAAACCGCTGTCCGAGATATACGCTGACGATGCTCATACTATACCATTCAATATCGCAGCCGGGCTAATGCTGGTCAGGAAACATGACCTTATCGACCTGGAAACTTATATCAATATACTGAGTGGCATCTCGTGGGACGGATTAAAACACGGACGATCCGTACTTGACTTCGGCGAGCAGATTAATGCGTTGAGAAAAGACGAAACAACTTTGACGAACGATGGTCGACTTTTTCTGGAGACCTGCGGTCGACATGGCCGGCTGATTGAAACACTGCACCTGAAGCTTCGATTACTGGCCGATGTTATCTCGTCGGTCCATACAATGGTGTACAATCTTCAACGTCCCCTTCTTAATATCGGCCCCGAAAACTGGCAGGTCAAACTCGGTGAAGTGGGCCGGGGCTTACCTTTTCTGTGGACAGCTAAGGCCGTCCTCAGCAATCCGGGTGATGCGATTCAATTAACAATAAAAGACACCAATTTACAGTACCATTTACCATCGCCTATTGCCGGCACGTCTATTTACCGGCCCCTTGTCTCATCTGTCCCAACTAAAGGGCGAGCATCGCTCCGCATTCGCAGCGTCTTGTCCGAGGCGAATGATACGACAGTAGTCGAGGGCACGTTTACAACCCAGGAACGCATCGAGATAGCAAGTAACGATATTGTCTGGTTAAGGATTAATCTTGCCCGCGGCGATGTCGATCTTTACGCTCATCTCGAATCAGATTCGGCTATGGCCTCAGGTGAATGGCGGTTTAGAACAGTAGCTCAGAATTTAAAGCATACAGAAGACCTGAAAGCCGCAGAAGGCGTACCAATGCAGGAAGTACAGTTTGAGATTATACCACTTTTGAGCAGCCCCTGTGACTTATTCTCTTTGGCTGTTTTAGCGATAAGGATTTTTCTGGTCGATAATACAAACAGCCTGCCTGTGGTCCTTGATGAAACTTTGAGCCTAATGTGCCAAATAGAAGCTGACTTCGACGAAAACGTCAGTACTGAAGAGCGTATAGGCGATCTGTTCAGCAAAGATAACCGATGGCTCGAATCATTAGGTCCCCAACACCTGACATTTAATGAGATAACTTCTGATGAGATTTTCGGGATAATTCCCTCGGAAATCTGGTGGGCAATATTGATAATAATCATGAAGATGCTTCCCGGCCTGGGCCCGGACAGCGAGTGTAGAGATTATGGTGATGCACAACCAGGTGGTCTTCACAAAGTATTCGAACGAACGATGGACGATATTGACAATCTGATATTGAAAACGCGCAGCCTTATCGTCTCAGACCGGCAGTCCAACCAGGAAATAGCTGCTGTTATTCAAAAGTATCTTACATAAATTAGTGACCGGCAGAGAAAGATTCAATAACATAAATAGAGGTCTTGCGAAACCAAAAAGAGTATCGATAAAACTACTGTGAGAAATTTATAGGAGTTGACAATGAAAACCATCCGATTTAGATACTATGTATTAGGATTGCTTTTGTTTGGACTGTTAACAGGAGGATGCAGTTCGATGAGAGGCTCCCGGCCTGTCAACGTGACAGCAAGCGATCCAATTTGCAATAAATCAGTAGAGGTCCATTTGGTAGGA
>Ga0307380_10009901_pt1 | contig 12063 bp, 12 predicted proteins | sample UN3MG_FD_202239 | JGI IMG/M metagenome (GOLD analysis project Ga0307380, IMG submission 202239) | Soil microbial communities from Risofladan, Vaasa, Finland - UN-3 | ecosystem: Environmental > Terrestrial > Soil > Coastal area > Acid sulfate soil | place: Finland: Risofladan, Vaasa | collected... | reverse complement strand
TCATACCAGCTCGCAAGTGCGAGGGAAGCTGCCACCGTCTGTTTATCTAAGATCTTGTCTTTGGGTCTGAGACGATAGCTATTTCCCTCGCCTCATACACATGCATTGTTCTAACATGAATTAACCTTAACTTTTTGATAAAAACTAATTTGAGAGGAGTATAGCAGACGCATTTTAACTGTCAAGTAATTAAGCTTCCAAAACATCGTTCGCTGCGGCAAACAAAGTAAATCGGCATCTTCGGTAGCTTAATGGTCATGCTTCACTGGCAATTATTTGATAATCTCCAGGGACCAAGCTTGAATAACGTCACAAATAACAGGTACAATCATCTTATGAGCAACGGTTCTGAGGACCAGATCAGTGGTTCTGTCGAACGAATCACTTACTATAACAAGGAAAACGGCTACACAGTCTTGCGTCTCAAACCCGATTCGCGCGGGATGTTACCTTTCCCTTATGTCAGCGGCCGCCAGGCCCTAATCACCGTAGTCGGAAACCTGCCCGAATTGAATCTTGGCGAATGGGTTAAGCTGACCGGCCGCTGGGTGAACCATGCCAAACACGGTCGCCAGTTCCAGGCTGAGATGTGCGAGCAGTCGGCGCCGGCGACGACAGAAGGCATCAAGCGCTACCTGGGTTCTGGACTCATCCGCGGCATTGGCCCGGTGATGGCCGAACGCATAGTCGATAGGTTCGGTGAACAGGCCCTGGACGTAATCGAATTGGAACCGGGCCGGTTGCGGGAAGTAGACGGCATCGGACCCAAAAGGATCGGCGGCATAACAAAGGCCTGGGACGAACAACGAGCCATTAAAGATGTGATGTTGTTCCTGCAATCCCACGGCGTATCCACCAACCTGGCAATTAAGATATACAAGAAATATGGTGACGACTCGCTGACCGTCGTCCAAAACACCCCTTATAAACTGGTCCAGGATGTGTATGGCATCGGCTTCAAAACGGCCGACAAGATCGCCCAGGCCCTTGGCCTGGAGCATGACGATCCCGCCCGGATCGAAGCCGGCATCGCCTATACCCTTAGCCACATGGCCGAGGAAGGGCATGTTTACGTTCCCCAGGAAGAACTCGAACCCCAGGCAGCTGAAATATTGGGCGTGGAAGTAGAAAAAGTAACCACAGTCATCGGAACTTTGGAACGTAGCCAATTGATCAAACGTGAAACATTGACCTACGACATCCCCTCATCCGGCGTTGGTGCGGCCACTCTCAGAGAAGAAAAAGCGGTCTATTTAATGCCCTTCTATTATTCGGAGATCGGGGTCAGTAAACGTATTCAGGCCATCGTCGAACATCCGACAAGCCGCTTGACGAGGTTACAATCAACGTTGGCAAAGCCAGCACTCCCGGCTCTTGGCTCCAGGCAAGCCGGCAGCATCGAATTGTCCGAGCAGCAGAGATTGGTTATTCGAACAGCCGTTAGCAGCAAAGTGACTGTTCTGACCGGAGGCCCGGGTACAGGCAAGACCACCACTATGCGAGCCCTGATAGACCTGCTTGACAGCGGCAGACATTCCTATGTTCTTGGCTCGCCCACCGGCCGAGCCGCCAAACGATTGGCCGAGGCAACCGGCCGGCCGGCAAAAACCGTCCACCGATTAATAGAATACAAACCGGGTGAAGGTTTTGGGCGGAACGAAGATAATCCCTTAGAAGCCGATATGGTGATCATCGACGAAGCGTCGATGCTTGACCTTGTCCTGGCCAACAGCTTACTCAAAGCCATCAGCCCGGACAGCCATCTGTTGCTAGTGGGTGATGTGGACCAATTACCATCAGTTGGCGCCGGTGATGTTCTGCGCGACCTGATCGCTTCTGGTATAACGGCCGTTATTCGCCTGGAGACGATCTTCCGCCAGGCAGCCGATAGCCTCATCATCAGTAACGCTCACCGGATAAATCAGGGTCGGATACCCGAGACACCCCCGGATGCCGACGATTTTTTTCTCTTTATAAAGAGTGATCCAGACGAGGCCGCCGAACTCCTGGTTGATGTAGTCAAAAAGCGGATTCCTCACCGCTTTGGTCTGGACCCCTTCGACGATATCCAGGTTTTGAGCCCGATGTATAATGGCAGCACCGGTGTATCCAATTTGAATCACCTATTGCAACAAGCCTTAAACCCACCCGGAAATCGTTTAGAACGACGGATTGGCGGTCGTGTCCTTCGAGTGGGCGACAAGGTGATGCAGACAGTAAACAACTATGATAAGAATGTCTACAATGGTGATATTGGTCGAATCCTGTCGATGGACCCGGTCCAACAAACATTAACCTTAACTATCGACGGGGCGCCGGTGGTCTATGATTTCCTGGAGACTGACGAACTCATGCATGCCTTTGCGATCAGCGTCCACAAGAGCCAGGGCTCGGAATACCCCTGCGTGGTGATGCCGGTTATGACCCAGCATTACCTGATGTTACAACGCAACCTGTTGTACACGGCCATCACCCGGGCAAAAAAATTGGTAATCCTGGTTGGCACCCGCAAAGCGCTGGCCATCGCCGTCAAGAACGATAGAGTTGCCAACCGCTACACAGCTTTGGATTGGCGACTGAAACATTAAGCGGCGATCGGGAAGAGCAGCTAGGTCCGGCCGGTTAAGATTATTTCGGTGTCGGGTCCGGCCAGGAGGGCAGCCCGTTTTGATCCTCAGCCGAAGTGAAGATGGCCGCCTCCTGCCGCAAACGGTAAAGAAATTCAATCGATCTGAGATTATGTTCCAATACATAGCGGAGGTAATGGTGCATTAATCCTTCCAATTCCTGGTGAAGGTTTCCGCGCAAACGCAGAACATGCACGGTCTCCCAATCGCGAGTTTGCAGATAGCGAAGCAACTTGACGGCCGCGGCCGTGACGGGCCGGGCACGACGATCCTGTTCCCGGGAATCTGGGCACAATATCCCCCCTAATTCGGCGCTAAAAAATTGATCTTGCTCGATGATTTTTTCATTGCAGCTAACACAGTGAAATAATTGGGGCTGATATCCGGCGAGGGATAAGAGACGTAATTCATAATACCGGGCTGCCAATCGCAGATTTTCACTTTTGGCAACCCAGTCCAAGGCGCTGGCAAGTAAAGTGTATTTACGCACATCAGGATCGGCATCTGCGGTCAGGCTATCCAGCAATTCTGCGCAATAAGCGGCATAAGTCGTTCGGACCAGGTCTTCTCGCAAAGCCGGATAAGCCTCGACCAACTCGGCCTGGGTAATGATGTCTATGTTTTTCCCCTGAGCAAACATGAAAGCCGTGCGCATGAATAGTTCGACGTGTCCAGTCTTGCGCGTCTGGGGTTTTCTTGCCCCTTTGGCCAGGGCCTTGATCTTGCCATTCTCGCGACTGTATAATGTCAACAAACGATCGGCTTCGCCAAAGTTAGTACGGCGGAGGACGATGGCTTCGCTGCGATAGGTTCGTTCTCTACTCATTAAATTCAATTACGCCGGATGGCCTTTATTACTCGGCTAAATGCTTGGGGCCTGATGCATCAGTCTTCGGCAGATGCTCCGGTCCGAATTGATCGGGGAAGAGGATTAGTAAATTGGTCTCACGAACATGTCCTTGTGTATCACTCATCAATACCAGCATGTCACCGCCAAATTCGCTAAGGACCTGTCGGCAGCCCCCACAAGGAGAACCGGCATTTTCCGTACATACAGCGACAGCCACAATGCGCTGCACGCCGGCCGCTACGGCCGAGAAGACGGCCGATTGTTCGGCGCAAATACCCAATCCATAGACAGCATTCTCGACATTAACGCCGGTGAAGATCTGGCCTTCTGCGGTCAGGATTGCCGCCCCAACTGGATAGTTCGAATAAGGCGCGTAGGCCCTCTCCCGGACCTGACAGGCAGCCAGTAACAACTGTTGTTTTTGATCTTCGGTCACCATAACCTTCTCCAATCGGTCTCAGGGCAACAATGCCCGGGATAAATGAAATTTCTCATGGTTTGGCGTTTCTCGCGGTCGCCTGCTGCCCCATTAAATGATTAAAAGGGTGGATTTCACTGCCATCGTTCAAGATGCTGCCTTCCACCACGGCTTGCTCAATTCGGCAACCACGTCCGATGAGAGAATTGCGTACAATACTATTTGGCCCCAGGCAGCAATCCTCGCCGATGGTTGTATCGCCTTGAAGGAAGGTGTTGGGCCAAATCGTTGTATCGCGCCCGATGATAACCGTCTGGTCAATGTAAATAGTCTCGGGATCTATCAGAGTGACGCCGGCTGCCAGCCAGCGCTCATTCGCCCTTCGGCGAAAGGCTTTCTCAACCGCCACCAGTTCGCTGCGAGTTCCGGCTCCCAGGGATTCATCGGCATCAGCAATAGTCAAGGTCGCCACCAGGCGGCCCTGGGCGACGGCCAGAGCAATCATGTCCGTCAGGTAATATTCCGGCCCGGTTCGCGCCTGGCGTACTGGCAATTCTGGCAAATGATCCCATAACCACTCCGCGGCGAAACAGTATACGCCAGCATTATGCTCAGCTACTGCCAATAGTTCTTCCCCGTTGGGCCGCCGGCGGGCCTCGGCCACTTCAATTATCTCGGTCACGCGCCCGGATTCATCACGAATCACCCGGCCAAAAGTTGAAGACAGATCACCCATCACGGTTAGGATGGCTACAGCCGCATTACTCTCGGCTTGAATCTGGGCCAGCCGGCTGAGCGATTCCACGCGAAGCAAAGGCATATCGCCATAGGTGACCAAAACTTGATCGAAACCACCACGCAAAATGGACTCGGCCATCCTTGTCGCATGTCCGGTACCCAACTGCTCCGCCTGGACAACATATTCAGCCCGGTCACCAAAGAGTTGATGGACGCCCTTGTCACCCGGGCCAACAACTAACAGCGGGGGTCGATCCGCTACGGACAGGGCGGTTTCAAAGACATGGGCTACCATCGGCCGGCCGCCGACATCATGCAGGATCTTCTGTTTCTTAGATTGCATCCGGGTCCCTTGCCCGGCGGCGAGGATGATAACTGCCAGGGTTGTCATTTATCCTCAAAAATTTATGAAGTGACGTTAGAAACATCGAGGACTGAGATCCTCTCTGATACTCAGCCCTCGATGTTCTCGCCATCTACCTAAGAAGCTGGGGCGGGAGGATTCGAACCCCCGAATGGCGGATTCAAAGTCCGCTGCCTTACCACTTGGCGACGCCCCAATATTTGTGGCAAATGCTAACACAAGCCAGGTCAACCGGCAAACAAAGAGATTCCGGCTATTATTGGCCAAAGTCCAGTCGATAATAGGCCGGTTCAAGTGTCATTGGCGCTGATGCAGCAACGATTAGGATCGCTTCACCGCCGCTGGTCAAAAGAGCCACACGGCGTGATACAGTCTGCTCTGATGACAAAGGCAGCGATTCTACTTGCGGAATACCATCAAGAAAGGTGATGAGTTGTAAGTGCCATTGTTGGGGGATGGCGGCCGTTACCCGTTCAAAACCCAGGCTGGTCCAACCGGCGTTCAATGTTTCCACGTCATCGAAGAAGTCGATTTCTGGGATGGCGATATTGTCAATAGCGATGCCGCCCAAAGTCAGGATGGGGTCGGTTACGTAAGCGAAGCGGATTAAGATTTCTTGGCCCGCATAAGGCGTCAGGTCAACCTGCTCGGCCAACCACTGCTCGCTCCGGCCGGTATAAAAGTGATCGGCCAGGGCTGATTCGGCCGGATCTTCATCAGTTCCGGCCATATTCTGGGCTACCAGGGGCTGCCAGGTCTGGCCATCGTCTTCTGAAATAAAAAGATAGGCAAAGTCATAACCAGCTTCGATATCATGATAGACCTGATAACTTAATGTCGCCCCATCCACGCCGGTCAGATCGACCGGCCGGGTCAGGCTGGCATGGCTGTAATTAGCCCGGTTAGCGGCCCACATCCATTGCCCCGAAGCAGGAACTGTATGCATCACTGGCGCCAGGGCGCTACCGCTAAAATTAAGGCTAACATCGTCGTTGCCATCGAGATAATAATAATCGGCGGCATACTGTTGGACCGTCTCGGCAAAGGCGGCCGGTAAACCGTCGACCACCGTCATTGCCGCGCTGTCCAGACCGGTCACACCAAATCGATACATTTCTGGAGACTCTCGGTGATTGTGTAGAGCCAGGGCCACTAACCACTCCAGCCACAATTGCTCGCCTGTAAGATCGAGGTTGTTTATCTGGGCAATGGCGTCGATCGCTTGAAGTCCGTACTCTGGGCTGGCGCCAAATTGAGCATATATATCACGACCTAAGCGATCATAAATGTACCTGTTGAGCAAATAGCCCTGGCCATAATGAGGGCTACGGTTCACATCGGTCCAGCTATTTAGCTGCTGATCGGGTTGCAATAAGAATAGATTGGCTCTAAATATGGCTTCGTCCTGATAACCCAGCAAATCTTCTGCCAGGGTGGCGGCGCCTTCTGCCTCCCAATCAGCATCCCCGCTATCGTAATTTTCCTCAATCATGTGTCGTAGTTCATGGGTCAATACGTTTAGATAGAATTCGCTACCAAAGTTATTCATTTCCATAACAAACATCTCGCGGGCGTTGGATTCAGGATCAACAGCGACAGGAATGCCATCGGCAGCGCTAAAATAACCCGCTATGCTGCAGGTTTGGCTGGGGTCACAGAGGGCCCCAGGCGCAGCGTTCACGAGATGAATGCGGGGATCGCCATCCACGCCGGGATTGTTTTCCGACCCAAACAGGGCAACACTCTCTTCGTAGATGCGGTCAAATTCCTGGCCAACCTGGGCCAATTTTTCTTGTGATGGTCTGAATGAACCCGGACCCGTGTCAAACCAGAAGTATGCGTGGTCGCTCACAGCCAACAATTCGGCCTTGATGGGGTCGATGGTGATTGAACTATGGTTTAACACATTCAAATGTTCAATGGTGCCAAGCGGGAGTGGCCCATCAATGGGCTCGACTGGTGGGAGTAAGCCATCCCAACCCTCATAGAGTCGCGCCAACTCTATGTCATCCCGTTCTGGTAGGCGAGCCCCATTCAATAAAGCAAAAGTGGCCTCTTCGTCTGCGGTAACGGCCGTGCGAGCGAAGGGCACGAAGGGGGCGATGGAACCCGGCCAATCTGGAGCAGCGCCTGCATCCTGGACCGGCGCCGGCTCGTTTCGACCTGTCTCCGCCGGCAGGGAACCGTCTACTGGTGGGGCATCCCCTCCCTGAGTCAACATAGGATCCTCAATATCCGGCAAGGTTGGATCGTCAATCGAGTCCTTCTGAATGGCTGGCAATCCGGGCGAAGACTCTGTCGTAGGAGGATTGCTCGAAGTTAGAGCATCTGTCACAAAAGAACAAGCCATAACCGGAAGCGACAAAAGAAACAAGAATAATAAATAACGTAGCCATTGTTTCATCCTATACTCTGCACCTTTCAAAATTGTTTTTCCAGATTTGTTGATGGTGTAATCGTACCCCAGCAAGAAATCTGAATCACCCTATTCACAGCCTGCCTTAATATCATCCGGTCAGTATTGCCACCCAGAGCGGCCCGAGCTATAAATTGACCCCATGCTATCGTTAGACCGGCAAAATCGACTGCGCCAACGTTTCCGCCTGACGAACCCAGAATGGCAGCCAGCCACGGAGATCTATGCCGGGTTGGTAGGCCAGCATCTTCAACCTGGCAGCCGTATATTGGATCTGGGATGTGGTCGAGGCGGCCTGCTTGAGCAGTTAGCCCATCCCCTGGAAAAGTGTACCGGGCTAGACCCAGACCTGGAGTCATTACACCAGCACAGGCTGCGTGACGGCACACCGCCACTATCCCGCGTCGCCGGCCTTAGCCAGCATCTGCCGTTTAGCGGTCAAGCATTTGACCTGATATTCACCAGTTGGGTCCTGGAGCACCTCATCCAACCGGAGGATGATTGGCGACAGATCGGCCGGGTGCTACGACCAGGGGGCGTATTTATCTTTATCACGCCCAACAAACGCCACCCACTGGCCTCGCTGAACCGCTCCCTTGGTCGATTCTCCCGGCTACAGGGGCAGCTCGTTTACCGCTTTTACGGCCGGCAGGCCGTTGATTCTTTCCCAACCTATTACCGGGCAAATACAATGGCTGACCTGAAAAGTCTGGCCACTATGGCCGGGATGCGTCTCGCCCAGTTACAGACTATTCCTGATCCCACATACCTGACCATCAATCCAGCACTGTTTCGCCTGTCATGTTGGCTTGAAGCGCGACTGCCGGTTGAACGGCACATCCATCTGGTAGGTGTCGCCGAAAAAAACAGGCCCTGAACCACGAAGTTTACTGGGCCATGATCAGCTGATGAATATTGTTCGGGGTTGAATTTGCCTTGCCTCCAGGCACGAGTTAGTATCCCCCACTCAGGAATCTCAGATGGCACAATCCGATTATAGCGATACTTTAGCCGACCGGATTATCGGTTCACTTTACGCTCTGCTCTATCACACAGAGCAGAAGCGACTACTGGGCTTTGCCGTCGCCGGATGGCTAAAGAATCTGCCCTGGTTATTTGCCTCGTTTGCCTGGCCCTTCGGATTAGATCTAGTATGGATTGTCGCCGGGATAGCCCTGGCGATTATCCTCCGTTTTCTGTATTGGCGTGGCAAGCGGGCCGGTTACATCAGATTTGTCTCGGAAGAAGACCGGCAGTTGTCGCCCGGTACTGATAGTTCCGTCGTCAACCAGAAAGTGCCTGTTCGGGCCAGTGGAACCTTTAGTGTCAAGTCCTGGGAAAAATATGTCAGACAATATCCCGCCGAGTACTGGCGGGTAGGCATGGGTGATCACGCTTTGATGGTCAACTATTCATCTGGGCTTTTTTTGTATCAGTTTATCCAGCCCAGCGGTTTGGAAACAGTGATTCCAGGCAAGTTATGCACCGGTCGAAAGTCCGAACCAACTCTGGAGATTACTTATCTCAGCAATTGGGGACCAGAATCGACTGAAATCAGCTTCAATTTCTTCGCCCGGGAAAATAGTAGCACACCGGCAAAGTCTCGGCGAAAGATCTACCTGGCCTTTGACAGCCTGGAACAAAGAGGCCGGGTTTGGAAAAGTCTGACCAATGGCTTAGACCATTTTATTATGAAGGACGGTTAATGGATCAACCCAAACAGCAAAAAATCAAGGCTATCATTTTTGATTTTGGTGACGTTTTGACCGCGCCGGAAGATCGGGCTGCAAATGAAGCTCACCGGGAAATGTTGGCCCAAATACTAAACGTTCCCCCTGATGAGTTGTGGACATACCTTTTTGAAGGTGAACCTTCTCGCAAATGGATGACCGGTCTGATCGATTGGGAAACATTTTGGAGTGAAGTATTGGCGCCCAAGGGCATCACCGACCCTGTAGAGGTTGAAGCGTTTGCCAATATCGTTTTTTCCGGCACGGACAAACTTAATCCCGAGATGATGGTGCTGCTGAAGGAACTCCACGGCCGGTATATGTTGGCTGTTTTAAGTAATGCCAGTTGGACTGCTAAAGAGCTGGAGGAACTGCTTTATACCAATCACGCGGTGCCAAAGGGATTATTCGACGTGGTTGTCACTTCAACCTCGGCCGGCGCTGTCAAACCCGACCGGGAGATTTTTCATTCGGTCTTAACTGCCCTTAACGTTCATCCGGACGAAGCCGTTTTCACCGATGACTTACCTAACTTTGTTGATGCCGCTAACGAGTTGGGCATCCACGCTCGGGTGTTTACCTCGCCGGACAATTTCCGCTCCTTTCTTCATGAGCTGGGAGTCCTCTAGTTAGAACATCAGCGCAGGCATCCTGTTCAGGGGGCTTGAAATGGTTAAGCGTTTCGAACTCCAGACCATGCTCCAGTGCTTTCGGCTTCAGCGGTAAGGCGCGCCCGACGGATTGCCCATTCCCCCACGGAAGCTGATTGTCCTCGTTGCCGGCAACGCCAATATCACCTATTTCCTTCATGGCGGGCAGCTAGCAGCCCAGAGCATTCGAGAAACCTTACAGAGAAATAATGTGCCGATGGAGAGTTTTCACACGATGCTAGATTTCGGATGTGGCTGCGGCCGTGTAATCCGTAACTGGCGATCGTTAGATAGGACGGATATTTATGGCAGTGACTATAACCATGAGTTGATCGCCGAGTGTGGAAGAAATCTCCATTTTGCCCATTTTGAATCTAATGATCTGGCGCCACCTCTTCGCCATGAGAGTGATAAATTCGATCTCATTTTTGCGCTTTCAGTTTTTACTCACCTGCCAGGTGAACTTTAACAGCCCTGGATGCAGGAATTGACTCGAGTTCTGCGACCAGGCGGCTTTCTCTTGTTCTCGACTCATGGTGATCATTATCTCAATATGTTATCGGTTCAAGAGCGAGAGCGATATGATAGAGGCCAACTAATTGTCCATTTCGAGCAAGTAGCCGGAAGCAACATGTGTAGCGCCTTTCACCCTGAGGCTTATGTTCGCGACGAGTTAGCAATCGGTTTGGAAGTGATCGATTTTGTTCCCCAAGGAGCCATTGGCAATCCCCATCAGGATCTTCACCTACTGAAGAAGCCTGACGATTGAGCCACTGATTGGGGATTAGTTGGGGCAAATTGCAGAGAGGATCGGTAAATTGACAAATTTTCGACCAGTCTTTATACTGCCCACAACTCTCAGTTGCAAGGAGCGTCGAGGCCATGAATAAATCAAATGCTAGATTAACGGTTCGCGAAGATCCAACTACAGAAAAAGAGTATCCACTTGGAGAAGGTGCGGTGGTTCTCGGCCGTGAAGCATTTAATGATATCGTGGTTTACGATCAAGAGGTGTCTCGCCGTCATGCTCAGATTTCGTTTCAGGAAGGACGCTATATCATCGAAGATCTGGGCAGCACCAATGGCACCTTTGTTAACGGCCGGCGGGTGAAAACGCCTATGCCCCTCAATAATGGCGATGTTATCGAAATGGGCGAGACCGCTCGCATCATCTTCAGCTCAGCAGCAGATCCTCTGGGCGAGACTGTCGCCAAACCCGATAAGGTCCCAGAAGCGGATAAGACAGTGGCGGTTCCGACAGGAAACTCTGATTGGCAGCCAGAACTGGCCCCGGCCGAAGTACCCGTGGAGCCAATGCCCGCTTATGCCGAACCAGTGGCAGCAGCCCCGGTAAGCCCGCCGGTGGACAGCGCCCCGATCACCGGCGTCCAGGGATCAGCTTCAGCCCCGGTCAAAGAAAAGCGAAATAACCGGGTCTATTTGATCGGATGTGGTTGCCTGTTCTTGTTGACTGTGGTCGGTTGTGCGGCGACTTTATTCTTACTTGATGCCCTGGCAAGCGATTTTCTATACTGCGGACCAGCCCAACCCATCTTTGAATTACTGGGAAGAAGCTGCCCCTAACCAATCTGGCAGACGATCAACTAGATAGGTGGGAACCACTCGTTGAAGTAGGTTTCTAGCGACCGGCCGGCAGCTTCTTCCATGACCTCTCTAAAGTCTGCGTCGCTAGCAGTCGTGCCACCAAAACGTTGAATGTATAGGCGTAAACCGCCAAAAAAAGCATTATCCCCCATCTCTTCGCGCAAAGCGTGAACAGCTAAAGCGCCCTTAAAATAGATATTTAACTCAAAGAGGTATTCCGGTGGCGGGTGGTTAAGCGGGTAAGATTTTTGATTGCCCTCGACCACCGATTGTAAAGAGGCAATACGTAAAGCCATCTCTTCGGGATCGTCGTTGGTTTCCCACATCAACTGAACATAGGTGGCAAAACCTTCGTTGCGCCACATTTCTTCCCATGAATCCAGGCTAACCCAGTCGCCAAACCACATATGGGCTAATTCATGGATGGCCGTACGTTTGCCAATCATGCCACTGGACAGGAGTACCAGGGTTTGGGTTTCCAAGGATCCACCGGGTACATGGGCGGTCACATAGCCAAATCTTTCAAACGGGTATGAGCCAAATAAATCAGCCATCCAATCAATAGCATCGCCCACTTCGACGGTAGCCTCCACCAATTCATCTCTCAATTCAGGGAAAGAATAATGCCGCAGGATTATGCCATCAGGAGACATGTCGTCTATGCG
>Ga0307380_10009900_pt1 | contig 12064 bp, 16 predicted proteins | sample UN3MG_FD_202239 | JGI IMG/M metagenome (GOLD analysis project Ga0307380, IMG submission 202239) | Soil microbial communities from Risofladan, Vaasa, Finland - UN-3 | ecosystem: Environmental > Terrestrial > Soil > Coastal area > Acid sulfate soil | place: Finland: Risofladan, Vaasa | collected... | reverse complement strand
TTAATCAATGAGATACTCAAAACTTTTTGGGAAAACGGTTAGAGAAGCTCCTAAAGATGCAGTTTTGGCGAGCCACAAACTTCTTTATCGGGCAGGATATATTCGTGATTTGGTTGCCGGCCGCTATATGTTTACCCCTCTTGGTTATCGAGTTATCGAAAAGATAATGAAGATTATTGACGAGGAGATGAAGGCAATTGGCGGAGAAAGAGTTGTAACCCCTACCTTGCACCCCTTAGAGCTTTGGCAAGCGACTCATCGTGATGAGGCATTTGGCGCCGGGCTAATGCGAGTCAAAGACCGCCGAGGTGCTTGGTTTGCCATTGGCGCGACAGCCGAGGCAGTAATGACGGAATTTGTCAAGAAATTCAAGCCTTCCTGGAAAGATTTACCAATTGTGATCTATCAATTCTCACAAAAGTTTAGAGATGAACTTCGTGCCCGGGGTGGCCTAATTCGAGTTCGGGAATTTATTATGAAAGATTCTTATTCTTTTGCCGCGGATGAAGAGAGCTTTATGAAAACTTATTGGGATCATTATCATGCTTATGAGCGGATTGCGGAAAAGTTGGGGATTAAAGTAGTTGCTGTTGAAGCTGATCCTGGCGCTTTAGGCGGGGACTTTTGCCATGAGTTTATTTCCCCGACTCCATATGGAGAGGACACGATTTTTACTTGCGAGTGCGGATACCGAGCTAATCGTGAGCGGGCAACTTTTTTTAAAGAAGATTTAAACCCAGGAGAAGAAGAAAGACTGCTTGAGGAAGTGGAAGCGAAACGAGGTAACACGATGGAGGATGGGGTGAAGTTACACGAAAAACCGCTTTGGCAACAGATTAAGGACGTAATGTTCGTCGATGAGAAAGGCCGCTTTATCTTGGCAGTTATTAGGGGTGATTTGGATGTTAATGAGATTAGATTGATGAATTTGACCGATGCTCACGAGCTGCGGCACGCCGAAGATGAAGAAATTAGAGAAAAGCTTGGCAGTGAGCCAGGCTTTATTTCTCCAGTTGGCATTAAAGATAACTTAGCAGCGGGAGTGGAACTTATCATAGTAGCAGATGAGTCTTTGAAATCAGTTAAAAATGCTTATGGCGGCGCCAACAAAAAATATCGTGACTTAGTGAACATTAACTTTGGTCGGGATTATCAGCCGGATTTAGTCGGCGATGTTGCTGAAGCCAAAGCAGGCTTTTTGTGCAGCACTTGCAAGAAAGACAAATTAAAAGAAGTTCGGGGAATTGAGTTTGGTCATGTTTTTAAGTATGACGATTTTTATTCAAAAGCGATGGGTGCGACTTTCGTTGACAAGGATGGCCAGGAAAAGTTTTTGTTAATGGGCGCTTATGGGATTGGGATTGAGCGGGCAATGGCGATTATTGTTGAAGGTCACCATGACGAGAAGGGAATTATTTGGCCCAAAGCGGTAGCCCCGTTCGATGTTCATTTAATTGGACTTAATGGCGGGCGGGCAGAGAAAGTTTATGAGGAATTAAGAAGAAGTGGTGTTGATGTCCTTTATGACGACCGGGAGGATGTTTCGGCTGGAGTAAAATTTGCCGACGCGGATTTAATCGGGATTCCGGTGCGCTTGGTAGTGAGCGAGAAAACCGAAAACAAAATAGAATATAGGGAAAGAGATAAAAAAGAGAGTGATCTTATGAGTTTGGAAGAAGTAATTAATAAGATCTCATCTCAATCTTGATTTTCCCCACTTCACTTTGTTTAACGGGTGTCGTTCCTTCTCTAGTTCCTTCCAGCCAGCGGTTCTGATTTTCCAGATTCTCGTCTAGTTCAATAATTAAGAACCGCAGTTTGGTGCAAGGTCTTTGGGGTTCTTGATACTTTTGGCTGTCACGAATAAAAAGTTTAGGTGAGCCGGGGTAACTGGAATATTCACAAGGGAGGTAGTGATATTTTTGCCGCCCATACCACCCAAAAAGATATTGATAAGGATAATCAAGAACGGAAGGAAGATAATGATAAACAAAAAACCCCTTGCCTTCAGCCTGTTGGTAAACCCAATCAACGGCCTTGATTTCGTTTGAAAGCAAACTTGGATCATCTGAGGGGTAAAGGTTTTGAAAATAGCGGTCTTTGAAAAACCAAAATTGGGAGGCCAGAAGCAAAGTTAAAACCACCAAAGCGATTTTCTTGGGCAGCTGCCAAATCATTAAGATGAGTGAAACGAAAAGAAGTGGGGGTAGATAAACGGTCTGCCAGGTCTGCCACCCCTTACTGCTACTAAACCAAAGCCAAGAGATGAAAAAGATGATTAAGGTTAGATAGACGAATCGTTTAGTAAAATCATTAGTTTTTGAGCGAATAAAAAGGAATCCCGTCGCCAAAAATAAAAGTAAGCTTACAAGCGGACTTTGAGGAATCGCGCTTTGGCTAATCAGTCCTAAAAACTCAACGGAAATAACTTTAAAATTGGTGCCGGCAAGCACGCTCTCGGTGGCAGTGAGGTGATTGAGCAAAGCTTTGGCTTGAGCAAAGTTAGAATTTAGTTCCGAGATTACATGGGGTAAAAAGAAAAAAGAGATTAATAAAATCGCTGCGGCCAAGATTTTGGGAGCAATAATATGCTTAGCGATAAAAACCCCGCCGAGGAAGAGGAAAAAAAGGAGGAAGGCAATCGCGCCAGCGATTTCAGTTTGAAAAGCCAGCCCGACCGGAAGGGCAGCAAAGAGAAAATATTTTTCTTTCCCTTCCAGCACTTTAGTTAAAAGAAGAATTAAGAGAAAAGAAAGAAAAACCAGGGGGAAGGGATTAAAAGCGTAACGGGAAGTGTCATAGAACGGCCAAAAAAACTGAAGAGAAATCCCGATCGAAAAGGCAGCGGAGAGAGAAACCTTTTTGGTAAGCTGCCACATCAGGATACCGGTTAAGAGAGTGTTAAGGAGGATAAGGGTGAAAAGAGCCCCGAAAGGGTGACCGCGGGAAAACCAGTAACCGCTAGCAATAAAGTAATACCAGAGCGGGCCGGCAAAAAATCCGGGAATGCCGGTTTCGGGTCCTTTTAAAGGTAGGCGATGCTGGGCTAAGATTTCTCGAACTTGAATACTGTCTCTCCCCTGGTCCATCGTAAAGTAAAAATTATTATTTTTTGGAGGGATAACTTTAATTAAAAAGCCCGTAAGAAGAATAACTCCCAAACAGAAGGTGGCGACACTTTTGCTCATATAATTTGGCTAAGGTCATCATAAACTGAATACTTCAACTCTTCCACTCTTTGGCCCTAGCTGTTATAATTTCCTTATGGCCAGGAGAAAAGGTTGGTTAAAGCGCCGTTTTCGGCTGAAGCTTAAAAAAGACGCCCTTTACTCTATTTCTTACATTTTCCTTTTTTGTTTTGCCTTATTGGTAGCGCTTTCTTTTACTCAACAGGGAATAGTTTTATATCAACTCAATTTGTTTTTGTTAAAGATTTTCGGCTGGGGAACGATTTTCTTGGTTTTTTTCTCCCTCTTAGGCGGGTTAATGCTGACGCGGTTTGACCTTCCCTGGAATCAGGCGGCGGTTTTAGCGGGTGGAGGGTTGATGGCCACGGCCTTAATGAGCTTAACTAAGTCCGGTTTGGTGGGCGAGCAAATTTTTGCCCAGTTGGCTTATTTAATCACGCCGGTGGGGACTTATTTAGTTTTGGTGAGTTGCACCCTGGTTGGTTTTGTGGTTCTTTCGAATACTTCATTTGACCAAATTATCTTAGCGGTTTTGGAATTTTTCCGCTCTTTTAGAGGCGTCTCGGGTAAAGCGAAGACCCCTCAATTTATTCAGGGGAAGTTGGGGAATAAATCGGTGGTGACTCGTTCTGAAATGACTCGGGAGCAGACAAAGCCGGGGACAGATGAAATCGAAGATTTACCGGCAGCGGCAGCCAATGTGCCGGGGGCGCAAAATGCGGTTTGGAATTATCCGCCCCTTTCGCTCTTAATTGATAGTGCCGGGGGTAAAGCAGACCGAGGGGATGTAAAGACCAATGCGGCGACCATTGAACGGACATTTGATTCTTTTGGCATTTCTGCCCGGGTGGTGGAAATTAATGATGGGCCGGCAGTGACTCAATATGCGATTGAAGTTGCTTTAGGGACCAAGCTTTCTAAAATTACCGCTTTAGCCAATGACCTAGCCTTAGCTTTAGCGGCCCCGACCGGCCAAATCCGGGTGGAAGCGCCGATTCCCGGCCGGTCTTTAGTGGGAATTGAACTGCCTAACCGCTCTTTGGAAATAGTGACCCTAAGGCAAATTCTTAGTAGCTCCGCGATGCGCGATCCAAAAAACAAGCTTTTGACCCCCTTGGGGTTAGATGTTTCTGGCCAGCCAAAAACAGCCAACATCAGTAAAATGCCTCATGTTTTGATTGCCGGCCAAACCGGTAGCGGAAAATCGGTTCTCCTTAACTCTTGGATTTCCACTTTCCTTTTTCGGACCACTCCTTCTGAAGTGAGACTAATCTTAGTTGACCCTAAACGAGTAGAATTCACTCAATACGCCGGTGTGCCTCATTTGCTAACGCCGGTGATTGTCGAGCCGGAAAATGTCGTTAAGGCTTTAAAGTGGGCCACTCGGGAAATGGACCGTCGCTACAAGCTCTTTGCCCAGGCAGGAGCGCGTAATATTGAAATGTTTAATGAGCTTTCCGGTTTCCAGGCCTTGCCCTACATTGTCATTATCATTGACGAGCTGGCTGATATTATTTTGTTTGCCCCGGCGGAAGTGGAGGATAATATCTGCCGCCTGGCCCAAATGGCCCGAGCAACAGGAATTCACTTAGTGATTGCGACTCAGCGACCCTCCGTTGATGTTTTGACAGGCTTAATTAAGGCCAACATTCCGGCCCGGCTTTCCTTTGCCGTCGCCTCAATGACTGACTCTCGGGTAATTTTAGACAGCCCGGGGGCGGAGAAGCTTTTGGGTCGAGGAGATATGCTTTATATTCCGCCGGATCAGGCTAAACCGAGTCGGATTCAAGGTGCTTTTGTTTCCGATGGTGAGGTTCAGAAGCTCATTGAATTCCTGAACAAAACCGGCGTCCGGCCGGTTTATACCGAAGAAGTGACGGAAGATGTGGGACCAGCTGCTGGCGGTGGGGCGGGGGGTGCCGGCGACCGAGATGAATTTTTTGAGGAAGCGGTGAAAATTGTTTGCCAGTTTGACCGGGCCTCCGCTTCTTTGCTGCAGCGGCGACTATCGATTGGTTATAACCGGGCGGCTCGCATTATTGACCAGCTGGAAGCGGCAGGCATTATTGGCCTGGGAGAGGGAGCCAAACCAAGAGAAGTGTTAATGAAAAATGCCGGCGATTACGCTTCCCAGGAAGGTTAAAGCTTCATGAGGACTGTCGGCGAAATTCTTTCCGAAAAAAGAAAAGACTTGGGGCTTTCTTTAGAAGAAATTGAAAAGGAAACCAAAATCCGGCGCAAGTATCTGGAAGCAATTGAAAAGAATGATTTTGCCGTCATCGCGGAAAGCACCATTGTTAAGGGCTTTATCCGTAATTACGCCCAAGCTTTGGAGTTAGAAGTGAGCAGCGTTTTGGCGGTTTTCCGGCGGGATTTTCGGGAAAACCAAAAGGGACAAATTATTCCCCGAGGAATGGTGGAGTCTTTGGCCGAGAAAAATTATTACTGGACGCCCAAGGCCACGCTCATTGCCGGGGTCTCCCTTTTGATTTTGGGCTTTGTCTTTTTCTTTGTCCGGCAATATATGAGTTTTTCTTCCGCGCCTCCTTTGGAGGTGACTTCGCCGAAAGATGGCCAGCTTTTTAAGGAGAAAGTGCCAATAGTAGGTAAAACCGATAAAGATGCTTCGGTGAAAATCAATGGCAGTCTCATTTCTATTGCCGAAGACGGAAGCTTCAAGGAAGAAATTATTTTGCCACGGGGGGAGAATATGCTGATTGTAGAATCCAGTAACCGTCAGGGGAAAAAAAGGACAGTCACTTTAAAAGTGAAGGTAGAGTAAATCTCCTTGCTTAACCGTTGACAAGGTTTTCGGAAACTCTTAGACTAGATTTAGCCAAATGCAAATACCTTACCTTAATCAAATTCTTCTTTTCCTTGTTGTGGCTGTTTTAACGACTCTTTTAACCATTGCCGGTATTCAGGTTATCCACATTTTGAGCGAGCTAAAGACAATGATGAAAAAAACCAATAAAATTGTGGATGATTTTCAAGTAGTTACTTCTTCGATAGCCAAGCCGATTGCCGGCATTTCCGGTTTTGTGACCGGCCTAAAAAGCGGAACGGATTTATTTAATTTCTTTATTAAGAACCGCTCAGGCAAGAAAACTTCGGAGGCTAAAAAGAATGGAGAATGAAGAAAATCACAATGGCTTTTGGCTAGGGATAGTTGTTGGTGGGTTAGCCGGGGCAGTGGCTTCCTATTTGGCCGTGGCAGATGAAAAAGATAAAAAGAAACTGATTGCCAAAGGTAAAGAGATTTTGGAGAGCCTGGAAGATTTTAGTAAAGAAGCGGCGGAAAAAGGGGGAGAGCTGGGGAAAGCGGTTTTGGAAAAGGTAGAAGAATTACCGGAAAAGATTGAGCCGGTAGTGAAGAAAATAAGTAAGCCCAGCAAAAGGTTCTTCTGGCGCAAGAAAAAATAAATTACCTCTTGTCTTTCTTTTCTCCCGGCGAGGCGGGACGAGGTTTTCTGTTGGCTAGGATTCTTTCTGCCCGTTCTCTTTCGCTCGTTTCTTTGTCCCTTTTCCTTTTAGCCAACTCTTTCTCGACAATTTTTTGACAATCCGCATTCGGGCAGACAAAAGAAGAGCAGGTAAGGGTCGATGTCCCTGATTGTTCTTCCCAGGTCTTGGCGATTACCCGGATTTTACCGCAACGAATGCAAACATTTCCCGCTGGATTAGTCATTGACTGCCTCCTCCTGCAAACTGATTGTAAACGAATGAAGCTGTCTAAATTGGAGAAGTCTCTGTCCTTCGAGAGGCAAAATCAAATTTAAACAAATTGATTAGTTCCAATCTGTTCTGAAAGTAGTATATCACAATAGCCTTTAACAGGCAAACATAAGTTACCCCAAAGTCCAAAACCGGCCTCAGAAAATTCGGGGGCAAGGGGAGATTCTATTGTTTCATTGTTACACCTGCCCGCCATGGGTTTTGCCATTAGGCGAAGGCAGGCGGGTTGCTAGATTGTTATCTCGTTATCTAGCTTTATACCTTCCAGGCGTAACAGGCCTATACGGTCCAAAAACGCTAAATTCAGAACCGGTACCTGTTTTAACGGGCTTTTCAATATAAATTTCTCCCTGCTGGTCTCTTTTAAGAGAGGGGTTATTGACTTTAGTGGCTAGCGCGAACACATTCTCCAGCTTGTGAGCTCCAACGGGAATAACTGCTTCTCCTTTCTTTTGTCTTGCCTTCATTTGGATACCATATTCCCATTTAAACTTAAGTCCGAGAACAAATCTTTCCAAGTGTTCTTTTAGGTTTGCCGGCATAACTTTGTCCCGAAAATATTTCTCATACCCGCGGGCATTTTCAGGCGAACATAATGGTTGAGCCATTTTAGGAGAAACGGGGGTAAGATATAGTCTTGCCCCTCTTCTACCTATTATTTGCGTTTCTTTGATTGCCTGCGCTCCTTGCGTGTCAGTAAAATGATACAAAAGAGAAATCTGTTTTTCGGGTTCTGCAGCTGAGTTGTATCTTTTGGCTGCTTTTTGGATAACTTCTATTTTTTCTTGATCAGTGGCTTTTTGAGGGATTATTGAAGTTGCAAAGCGCCCAAATGCTTTTGCTGAAGCGATATTACTCATTTACTAATTCTACCAAAAGAAGAAATCAAAAAATTCGGGAACAATTACTAAACTTGCCTTATATATTTTTTCAGAGGAGCCAAAAAAGCAGTATATATTTGTTCCGGAGTTTCTTCAACGATTTTCTTCAGTTCACTAACGTTCATCCATTGAGCCTCTTTCGTTTCATCGGTTTTGATTAAAGGTTCCCCTTCCGCTCGGCAAAGAAAAATTAAGCCAATAAATGGACCATTTTTCATTTGAGTAACACAGAGCGGTTCAATCAAGTCTGATTTATCCTCTCGGTTGATAAACGACTCTCTCTTATCCTCTCCTTCAATAGAAATAAGTTCTAAGCCGCACTCTTCTTTTACCTCTCTTCTTAGGGTTTCGTAAACATCTTCAAAGGCCCTTAATTTTCCCCCAGGAATTTCCAAACTGCCGCTGTATTTTACATCCACCTTCTTTACCCTGGTTTGGACTAAGATTTGTTTTTCTCCCTGGAAACTTCTTTCAATGATTGCCCCGACAAAAGGGATATATAAATATTCATCTCCCAGTTTTGGGACTTTTTGAAAATCAGCCATAACCCAATTCTACCAGAAATCAGGAAATTCGGGGGCAAGGGGAAAAATTAGCTTGGAAGAGATTAGCCTTCTTGGGGTTGTATAAATTCCTCCCCCACTAAGATACCCAATCTTTTTCTGATAAGTGGCAGTAATGCTTCCGGTTTGCCGTATTCTCCCTGGCAAGTGTTAATTTCTCCCGTGGGATTTCTTTCAACAATGGTTTCATTTCCGTCATATTCATAGATTACAGTATGTGTTCCTCTTAAATCTAAACCCTCCATTGTTGCGTGCATTACTTCAAAAGGATTTCCTGACGAAGTTCTTCCGGTTACGATAAATGTTTGGGCTCTATTGTCAAAAGTGATAATGATTAGAGACCTATCGAAGCGACCATACCTTTCTGGCATTGCATCAAAAGCTGCTCTTTGGAAGGTTCTTGATTGATAATTTTCTCGTTGTAGTTGAATTACCTCTCTACCTTGAGGCAAAATCGTATCTGTCATTCCTCCAAGTAGAGTCCTTACGTCTTCAACACCTTCTTGCAAGGTTCGGATCCGTGAAACTGGGATGTCTTGCCTGCCGGTTAAATCTTCTGTTGCCATATGGGTTGGAATTATAGAAAGCTTTCCAAACTTTGTCAAATTATAGGTTTAGAGAGTTCCAGGTTTCCCAAGCAATTTTTCTTCCAGAATAAGACTTCAGAAAATTCGGGGGCAAGGGGAAAGTGATACAATTAGACTATGGCCAAGGTAATAAAAGGGACGACGGCAATTTTGCTTTACTCTCTTTTTTTGGTGGTTGGGAATTCTCTTGCTAATAAAATTTTCCCTTCTGACGGCTTACTGCTTGGGCAAGGGTTTTTGTTTTATCTTCCTTTCCCGGCTTTAAATCTCCATTATAATGAAACCCAGCCGTTGTATTTAGGAATATTTATGAGTTTAGCGGAATTATTTTTGTTTGCTTTCCTCTGGTTTAAAAGCAAAACCAGGCCATTAAAAATTCTGACAATATTTTTAGTGGTGAATTTAGTGACTATCCTAGTTTTTAGGTTTTTGGAAGTAGGAGAGATAATCCATTCTTCGTATTTCTCCATGGAACGCCTTTTTCGCTAAAAGAAAAACCGAAAATTTGGGGCAAGGGGGAATCTCATTTAATAATAAGGTCGAGGTATTGAAGAAGAACAGGGATAATAATGATAATCATCATCCATCCCAACCAACCAAATTTTTGCTTCCGCAAGAGATAAATTGAGGAAAAGATATAAAAGATTTTTACCGGAAGAGTGGTCCATTTACAATACTGCCCGCACCAGATGGCGTTCGAGGCTTCTCTGTGAGCGAATCCCGTAAAGACATTATTAATTCCAAAGAACTGCTGAAGGATATCTCTTACTGTGTGTTGGATGGCGTAAAGCAAAATCAACCAAAGGATTATTTTCCAAAAAAGAAGTCGGTTCTTTTTTAAATAAGGGGCAATGGGCCGCATCTCTTTAATTCTATCCCTTCCACTCTTCTTGAAGAATACTGTAGACTACATGGTCAACAAATCGGCCATCAATAAACTCATATTTCCTTAAAGTTCCTTCTTGGGTAAATCCTAGTCTTTCAGCAATTGCTCGGCTTTTTAAGTTTTCTTTTCCCGCCCCAAGACCGATTCTGTTTAAATCGAGCTTCTTGAAGCCAAAATTTATTAAATTCCTGACTGCCTTTGTCATTATTCCCTTTCCTTGATATTCAGCTGCTAACCAATAACCAATGCTAGCTCTTCGGCTGTTTTTATTAATATCATGAAGTCCGATACAACCAATTAATTTATCTTTATACCAAATTCCCAATTCCAAACCGGTTTGCTCCTCATACTCTTTAAGGCACCTTTGGATGAATTTTCGGGAATCTTCTTCCCCCTTTGTTTCTGGAACCCAAACTAACCATCCTTGGAGTTGTTTCCTGTTTTTATCGGTTAGTTGAAATAATTCAGCCGCACTTTCCAGTTTCCAGGATTGAATAACCAGATCCTTATCAACTGGAATTTCAAATCTTTTCATTGTCCTGATTATAACAAAACTAATGTTGAATGATTTGGCTCCAGAGAATTCGGGGGCAAAAATGGGGAAAGAAAAACATTGTGCCAGTAAGTGAGTTAATCAATTACTTCAAAGCTAACAACTTCAACCATACTTTTGGGTGAAACATCTCCTTTTTTAAGAAGTGGATTAATTGTTTTTTGGGGGATAGCATAACTTGATAGTTTATCAACCGTGGTTTTGTTTACCCGATTAACTTTAAGTCTAATACCCCATTCTTTCCCGGAACAAGAAGTTGCTTTATAGATTTTTCCGACTTTATATTTGCCCAATTCATTCTTAATTCGAATCGTTATGTTTTTGGTTTTACTAAGCAGAGACTTTTTGTAGGAGGAAGGGAAAGGAATACAGTTCATTTCTTTAATTCTACCAGAAGTGGGAAATAAGAAAATTCGGGGGAAAAGGGGAGAATTTCATTGTTCCATTGTTAAATTGTTACATTGCTATTTTGTTATCTAGCTTTATAGCTTCCAGGTGTAACAGGTCTTATACGGCCCAAAAACGCTGAATTCAGAACCGACACCTGTTTTAACTGGCTTTTCAATATAAACATAGAAAAATCAAGCATCGAAGAATGTTAGGTAAGGCAAGAAAATAATTATTTGGTAAAATATGATTACGAATGGCGGCTATCGATGAAAACAGTATTGATATAGAAAAACTTGGTTATCGCCAGGGGACAGTAGGGGTGGTTGTCGATAAAAACAACAATTTTTTGATTGTCCAGATGGTTGATTATAAAGAAAACGAGTGGCGGTTTCCGGGTGGAGGAATTGATGATGGAGAAAGCCCTCAGGGGGCACTATTGAGGGAACTAGTAGAAGAGTTGGGAACCAGTAATTTTGAACTAATTGGCGTTAGTCAATACCGCAGCCAATATGAATGGCCAATGGGAGTAATTTTGAGTAGGCTCAGAAAAGAAGGTGAAACTTGGAGAGGTCAACAACAAACGCATTTTTTGGTAAAGTTTACTGGTTCAATGAAAGAAATTAAATTTAAAAAAGACGAGATTCGTCAAGTCAAGTGGGTTAAAAGAGAAAACCTTTCCAGTCACTTTGTCTTTCCCGGCCAGTGGGAATTTATCAACCAAGTCCTCCAAGAGCTTTTACCCTGATATGTGCTTTTAAGAGAATTTCGGAGGGAAACAAGGAGTTATTTTAAATTTTTTTCCAGGATATTGAGTTTTTTCTAGTAATCGGGGCAAGGTATTTCAACTACGCCTCCACCTTGAGAATAGAGCAAATGCTCATAGCACTTGACCCTTTTGCCGATACAAGCAGTAGAAAAAAGACTCCTATTCTTTAGAATTCCCCGACATTCACATGAGCTTATGGTTCCCCCTTTGCTTTCAGTTCCGCAAAATTTTGAAGGAAGGAAAAAGATGTCGATAAAGATAATTGCAGGAGCCAAATGCAACAAAAAACTTTTCTTGCTTATGCCTTTATTTTTTGTGGTTAAAATCAGAACCAAGGAGAGGGCAAAATTCAAAGAGAAGAATACCCAAAACAACCAAAATTGGGAATAATCAAACAGGAAAGCGGTTGCAACATAATAAAACAAAAAAGCCAAGAAGTTTGAAAAAATAAGGTAAACAATTTTGCTCCAACTCATCTTATTTAATTATGACAAAAATGTGGTAACTTTCAACAG
>Ga0307380_10009899_pt1 | contig 12064 bp, 8 predicted proteins | sample UN3MG_FD_202239 | JGI IMG/M metagenome (GOLD analysis project Ga0307380, IMG submission 202239) | Soil microbial communities from Risofladan, Vaasa, Finland - UN-3 | ecosystem: Environmental > Terrestrial > Soil > Coastal area > Acid sulfate soil | place: Finland: Risofladan, Vaasa | collected... | reverse complement strand
GTACTTCGCGAGCAAGGCCCGGGCGGAGAAGTGGGTCGTGGCGCGCAGCCCGTTCAAGAGACCTGCGGCGGCGAGAAGTAGCGAGCCCGTGCAGACCGAGGTCGTGAACCGACTCGTCTCGTGTGCGCCGCGAATCCAATTGAGAATCTCATCGTCGTGGACGAGCGCCCGCGTCCCGATACCGCCGGGCACCAGAAGGACGTCAGGGCTCCGGACTTCGTCAAACAGCTTGTCGACCGTGAGCCCCAAGAACCCGTTGTCCGTTCGCACCTCACCCCTTCGGTGGCCGACGAAATGGACCGCCGAGCTTGGTAGCCGCTGCAGAACTTCGTATGGCCCCACAGCGTCCAGCGCTGTTACCCCTTCGAAAAGCGCTACTGCAATCTGCACGAGTCCCTAGTCCAGGCGGCCGCGGACGAAGGGGAGGTAGGTAGGGTGCCAGAAGCGCCCTCGGACGAAAGCCTCCAGGTCTTCCGGAATGTTTTCACGGCGGGCAACGCCATCGGCCATCGCTTGTTTGAGCACGGCGGTCGTGACTCGGACCGAGGTCTCTTGTAGGTCGTTGACGGGTGGGTAAATGAGCCCGCCTTCGACATACTTCTCGATGGTGTATTCGGCCAAGGCCTGCGAGGCTGCCATCACCATCCCATCAGTGATGGATTTCGCATCGCTCAGAATCGCGCCGAAGCCCAGACCTGGGAAAATGAAAGCGTTGTTCCCTTGGCCGATTGGATGCGTCACGCCGCCCATCATGACCGGATCGAACGGGCTACCGGTCGCTACAATCGCCTGCCCATCGGTCCAGCGGAAGATGTCGATCGGTTTGGCCTCTGCAGAGCTCGTGGGATTCGACAGTGGGAAAATGATCGGCCACTTGTGGTTGTCTGCCATCGCGCGTACGACCGGTTCATCGAAAGCACCAGGCCGGCCCGAAAGACCGAGTAAGACCGTCGCCTTCGCGTTCCGAATGGTCTCGACCAAGTCGGGGTAGTCTCCTTCGAACTCCCAACCCCGGATGGCGGCGCGCTCCTGAGCAAAGTCTTGCTTGTACTGCTCCATCTCGCGGTCGCTGAGCAGCAGGCCTTGCGAGTCGAGCACGAAGACGCGCAACTTGGCTTCCGCGCGACTCAGGCCGGCCCGAACGAGTCCTTCTCGCACTGCCCAGGCGACCCCGACACCGCCGGCGCCCGCTCCGTGGATCACGAAGACCTCGTCTTTCAGGCTCTCGTTCCTCAAGTGACAGGCAGCCAAAATGCCCGCCAAAGCGACCGCGCCCGTGCCCTGGATGTCGTCATTGAACGACGGACCGCGATCGCGGTAGCGCTCGAGGACCGTAAAGGCCGCCGTCTTAGAGAGGTCTTCCCACTGAATCACTGCGTCGGGCCATCGTGACCAGACTGCATCGACGAACTGGTCGAGGAACTTGTAGTAGTCGTCTCCTCGAAGTCGCTTCTGACGAACACCTAGGTAGTTCGGGTCGTTGATGAGATCCATCCGGTCGGTGCCGACGTCGAGTGCTACGGGCATGGTGTGGAACGGGCTCACGCCGCCGCCGACCGTGTAGAGGGCCATCTTGCCGATGGGGATTGCGAGACCGCCATAGCCTTGATCGCCGATTCCGAGGATGGCGGAGGAGTCGGTCGCAACGATCATGCGAACGTCTTCCATCGGGTAGCATTCGAGGGTTTGCGCCGCGCGATCGATGTTGAGGGGCGAGTACGAAAGCCCGCGCGGGTTCTGATAGAGCGCACTGAATTGCTGCACGGCCGCACCGACGGTCGGCGTGTAGACGATGGGCAACATCTCATCGAGGTGCTTCTCGAGTAGCGCGTAGAAGAGTATCTCTTGGCGTTCCTGGACCGCTCGCAGGTACTGATACTTGTCGATGTCGGTCGGGGCCTGCACGAAACCTTGGTACACTCGGTCGATCTGTTGTTCGAGTGTATTGTACTGAGGAGGGAGGAGGCCTCCGAGTCGGAGAGCGAGCCGCTCCTCGTGGCTGAACGCCGTGCCTTTGTTGGTCAGGACGAGGCGCAGAAGAGCGATCCCATCGAGATAGACCTCCATGTACTTGCGTCCATGTTCGTCTTCCTTGAGGTCAAACAGGCGGCTAACGCGTTTACGGGGCATGGTGTTCCTTTGCTGGTGCGCCGTCGATCGCAGCTACGACCGCATCGGCCATTTCGCTCGTGCCGAGCGAGCGTCGTCCGCCGCTCAGATCCGCTGTTCTCAGCCCGCTATCTAGCACCTTCTGTACGGCATCTTCGATTCTCTTGGCATCCTCATCGAGGTTGAGACTGTGCCGGAGTAGCATCGCGGCGCTCAAGATCGTACCGAGTGGGTTTGCGATTCCTCTTCCTGCGATGTCGGGCGCCGAGCCGTGGATCGGTTCGTACACGCCGAGTGTCCCTTCGCCCAGCGACGCGCTCGGGAGAAGCCCGAGCGAGCCCGTCAGGACCGCACCCTCGTCCGAAAGTATGTCGCCGAACATGTTGCCGCTCACGATGACATCGAACGAGGCCGGGTCGGTTACGAGTCGCATGGCCGCCGAATCGACGAGCTGATGGTCCAGCTTGATGTCGGGGTTTTCCTTCCCAACCTCGGTGGCTACTTCGCGCCATACCTGCATCGTTGCGAGGACGTTCGCTTTGTCGATCGAAGTCACATGGCCGCCTCGCTTTCTCGCAACTTCGAAGGCGAGCTCGACGATGCGACGAATCTCAGCCTCGTCATAGACCATGGTGTCGAAGCCCGTGCGCAGCCCGTTTCGAACCTCTTTGCCCTTCGGCTGTCCGAAATAGATCCCGCCGGTCAACTCACGAATGAATACCAAGTCGACGCCACGCAATCGCTCTGCCTTGAGCGGGGAGGCTGCCTCCAGACCTTTGAAAAGCTTCACGGGTCGCACGTTTGCGAACAGCTTGAGCGCCTTGCGCATCCCGAGGAGTCCTTGCTCCGGACGAACTTTGGCCGACGGGTCGTCCCACTTTGGACCGCCGACGGCGCCGAGCAAGACCGCATCCGAGCTTCGGCAAGCAACGATGGTGTCGTCTGGGAGCGGAACACCCGTTTCATCTATCGCGATGCCTCCGATCAGGTGTGTGGAGTACGTGAAGGCATGGCCAGACTTGCTTGCGACCGCCTCCAGCACTTGGCGTGTTGCGTCGACGATTTCAGGGCCGATTCCGTCGCCCGGGAGAAGTGTGATCTTGGCTTTCATCTACTGTTACCTATCGGCCGGCCATCATGCACGGCAGGTGTCATTGGATCAATGGCTAAGTCCGGGCCGCCGTCGGTTCCGCGAGTCTCGCGCGTTCGAGCATCAACCCGTATTCGATACTGTCGATGAGCGCCTGTAGCGACGCTTCGATGATGTTGCTCGATGCTCCGACCGTGCTCCACGAATCGCGAGACGACTGGCTGTCGATGAGGACACGCGTCGTCGCGCCGGTGCCACTTCGCCCGTCTAGAATGCGTACTTTGTAATCGCTGAGGTGCATCTCCGCGACCTCTGGGAAAAACGGCCTGAGCGCCTTTCGTAGCGCCGAGTCGAGCGCACTCACTGGACCGTTTCCTTCGCCCGCCGTATGCACCACTTCGTCGCCGATCCGCACCTTCACGGTAGCTTCCGCAAACATGCCTCCGCCTCTCCGTCGTCCGACGCCCGCCTGGAAGTCGAGCACCTCGAACGGCGCTTCGTAGTCTTCCTGATGGCGGGCCATCAACAGGGCGACCGACGCTTCCGCGGCTTCGTATGCGAAGCCCTTCGCCTCGAGGTTCTTGATTTCCTCCAGCACACGTCCACCGTGGGCGGAGCTCACTTCGAGACCGAGCTCTTCGGCCTTGCTCAGCACGTTACCACGGCCCGAAAGCTCGCTGACCACAACCCGCGACTCGTTGCCGACCAGCGTCGGATTGACGTGTTCGTACGACTCCGGGTGACGGCGAATCGCGGACACGTGCACCCCGCCTTTGTGGGCAAATGCGCTACGTCCAACATAAGCGGCATGTTCGTTCGGACTCAGGTTGGCAATCTCTGCGACGAAGTGCGAGAGGTCGTAAAGCTTTGCGAGGCCGCCTTCCGGAACGCAACCCAAGCCTAGTTTGAGCTCGAGATCCGGGATGATGGCGCAGAGGTTTGCGTTTCCACATCGCTCGCCATAGCCGTTGATCGTACCTTGGACGTGGCGCGCGCCAGCACGGATTGCGGTGACAGAGTTGGCCACACCACAGTCGCCGTCGTTGTGCGCATGGATGCCGATTCGTGTTTCCGGAAGGGCCTCACGAACTTCTTTGACGATCTTTTCGACCTCCCACGGCATCGAACCGCCGTTCGTGTCGCAGAGCGCCAAGGTCTCGGCTCCGCCGCGCTCGGCCGCGCGCAAAGTCTCGAGGGCGTACCCCGAATCCGCCTTGTATCCGTCGAAGAAATGCTCGGCGTCATAGATCACTCGACGGTCGTTCCGACTCAGGAATGCGACACTCTCCTCGACCATCCGGAGGTTCTCTTCGAGAGTCGTCCGGAGCACTTCCGTGACGTGCATGTTCCAGGTCTTGCCGAAGATCGTACAAACCGGCGTCTCTGCCGCAAGTAAGGTCTTCAGTTGTGGGTCATCCTCTGCACGCAGTTGCGCCCGGCACGTCGAGCCGAATGCAGCGATGGCGACGTTCTTCCAAGGGATGTCTTTGGCACGCTCGAAGAACTCGACGTCCTTCGGGTTCGAACCGGGCCATCCTCCTTCGATGAAGGCAACCCCCAGTGAATCCAGGTGTTCGGCGATTCGCAGTTTGTCGCCGCAAGACAGGCTCATGCCCTCCATCTGCGTTCCATCGCGCAGAGTGGTGTCGTAGACCTCCACGACGGGGCCGGCGCCGTTATGTCCGTCGTTGCTCATACGCGCTGATCTCCTCGCCGAAGGAGAGGAGGTACCCAAGTTGGTCAATCCCCTGAAGGAGGCAATGCTTGGAGAAGGCATCGATGGGAAAGCTCGCTTCGAGCCCTCCGGGGCCGGTGACCGTCTGGGTGGGTAGGTCGATTGTGATCTTGGTCGCGCGGTCGAGCTGGACCGCCTTCAGGATCGACTTGTAGACCTCGGGGCTCACCTCTACGGGCAGCAATCCGTTTTTCAAGGCGTTGCTCTTGAAGATGTCGGCAAATCCAGTCGAGATGATCGCGCGAAAGCCCCAGCCGACGAGTGCCCAAGGAGCGTGCTCACGAGAGGAGCCGCTGCCGAAGTTGTTACCGGCGACGAGGATCTGGGCGCCCTGCGAAGCCGCTTCGTTGAGAACGAAGTCCGGATTGTCCGAGCCATCTTTCAAGTAGCGCCAGTCGCAAAAAAGACTGTCACCGAGACCGCTTTTGTCCGTCACCTTGAGAAAGCGAGCAGGAATGATCTGGTCGGTGTCGACGTTCTCTGCCGGAAGTGGGACCGCATGCGAGGTTAGCGTAGTGAATTTCGCCATGACTCAGCCTTTCAGGAAAGGAGCAAGCTCCGAGGATCGGTGACCTGGCCCGTGACCGCTGCCGCCGCCGCGGTGAGTGGGGATGCGAGAAACGTTCGGCCGCCTTTCCCTTGTCTTCCCTCGAAGTTTCGGTTCGAAGTGCTGACCGCATACTGCCCAGGTTCGAGGTTGTCGCCGTTCATCGCGATGCACATGGAGCAACCAGGCTCGCGCCATTCGGCGCCGGCTTCTTTGAAGATTCGATCCAGCCCTTCGGCCTCCGCCTGCTTCTTGATGTCGTGAGATCCCGGAACGACGAGAGTGCGCACGCCATCCGCAACCTTCCTTCCACTGAAGATGCCGGCTGCCATTCTCAGGTCGCCGATTCGCGAGTTCGTGCACGACCCGATGAACACTACGTCGATCTTCTTGCCGAGGAGCGGCTGACCAGGCTCCAGTCCCATGTAGCGCATCGCTTTCTCGAAGGCGGCGCGTTGCGAAGGGTCGTCGAAGGCGTCGGTGGTCGGCATCTGTGCGCTCAGCTGCATCCCCATGCCAGGATTCGTCCCATAGGTGATCATCGGTTCCAGCTTGTTTGCGTCGATTACGACGGTCTTGTCGAAGGCCGCGCCATCGTCGGTGCGCAGTTGACTCCAGCGTTCGACCGCAGCGTCCCAATCGGGGCCCTGCGGAACGCGCTCGCGTCCCTTGAGGTAGTTGAAGGTCGTTTGGTCTGGAGCGATCATGCCTGCGCGCGCGCCGGCCTCGATGCTCATGTTGCAAACCGTCATCCGGCCTTCCATGTCCAGGCCGCGGATCGCGGACCCGGTGTACTCGATGACGTAGCCGGTCGCTCCACCCGTACCGATTTCGGCACAGAGCGCCAAAATGACGTCCTTCGCGGTGACACCCGGCATCAATTGGCCGTCGACTCGCACTTCTAGGGTCTTCGGCTTCTTCTGCAGGAGGCACTGAGTCGCCAAGACGTGCTCGACCTCGCTGGTGCCAATGCCGAACGCCAATGCGCCAAATGCGCCGTGCGTAGACGTGTGACTGTCACCACAGACGATGGTCTTCCCCGGTTGCGTGAAGCCACGCTCCGGCCCGATCACGTGCACGATCCCGTTTCGGCTATCACCCAGCGGAAAAAGCTCGATGCCGAACTCCTCGCAGTTGCTCGTGAGTTGGCCTAGTTGCGCCTTCGCCTGGTCATCGATGACCCAGAGCGACTTGGGAAGCGTCGGGGTCGAATGATCCATGGTTGCGACGGTCTTCTCGGGCCGCCGAACCCGGATCCCACGCTCTCGAAGACCCGTGAACGCTTGCGGGGACGTCACCTCGTGAATGAGCTGCAGATCGATGTAAAGGACCGCTGGCCTGTCCGGCTCCTGAACGACGACGTGTTCGTCCCAAACCTTCTGAAATAGTGTTCTTGGTTCCATGATATCCGTCATGCAGCGCTACCGGCCGCGTTGCTCTCGTTCTGCTTGGCTTCCCGAATCGCGAGGATTCGGTTGATCGCTGCGAGGTAAGCCTTCGCGCTCGCGACGATGACGTCGGTATGTGCGCCATGGCCGTGGAACACCCGCGCTCGCGTTTGCTCATACTGGGGGTTGATTCTGTCTGGGGGCGCATCACCGTCGTGTGGCGACACGCGCACGCTCACTTCGCCGAGGGCGTCGATACCCTCGGTCACGGACTGAACGGTGTATTCGAGGAGCGTGCACGGTACATCCACCAAGACCTGAATGGCCTTGTACACCGCGTCGACCGGACCAGTTCCGACTTCAGCGACCGTCTGGGTTCGCCCGTCGGGACCGGTGAGGCGAACGGTCGCGGTGGGCATTCCCGTTCCGCAACTCACCTGAATCTTTTCGAGCCGCCAGAACTCCTTGGGCTGGTAGAGCTCGTCGCTCACCAGAGCCACCAAGTCGGCGTCGGTGATGTGCTTCTTCTTGTCCGCCAGCTTCTTGAATCGCGCGAACGCTTTGTCGAGCCCGTCACCCGCGACGGGGTATCCAAGCTCGGTCAAACGGTTGGCGAAGGCATGCCGGCCCGAGTGCTTGCCGAGAACCAGTTGTGTCTTTCCGGCGCCCACCGTTTCGGGCCGCATGATTTCGTAGGTTTGCTCGTGCTTGAGCATTCCGTCCTGGTGAATGCCCGCTTCATGAGCAAATGCGTTGGCCCCGACGATTGCTTTGTTTGGCTGCACGACCATTCCGGTGACCTTGCTCACCAGGCGACTCGCCCGCGTGAGTTGGGTGGCGTCCACATTGGTCTCGATACCATAGAGGTCGTGCCGCACCCGAAGCGCCATCACGACTTCTTCGAGCGAAGCATTGCCGGCCCGTTCACCGATTCCGTTGATCGCAACTTCGACCTGTCGTGCGCCGTTTTGCACCGCGGACAGGCTGTTGGCCACTGCCAGTCCGAGGTCATTGTGGCAGTGGACGCTGATGATCGCCTTCTCGATGCCCGGGACGTTTTCGCGAATCATCGCGATCCGCTCTCCGAACTCGTTGGGAATCGTGTAGCCGACCGTGTCGGGGATGTTCAAGGTGCTCGCACCGGCCTCGATTGCCGCTTGAAGCGCCTCGTAGAGGAAATCCATCTCTGTTCGACCGGCGTCTTCTGGGCTGAACTCGACGTCCTCGCAGAAGCTGCGCGCATAGGCAACCATCTCGCTTATCTTCGCGAGCACTTCGTCCCGGCTCATGCGGAGCTTGTGCTCGCGATGGATGGGCGAGGTGGCCAGAAACGTGTGGATCCGGCCGTGCTTGGCCGGCGCCACCGCTTCAGCTGCTTTGTCGATGTCGGGCTTGTGAGCTCGCGCAAGGCTGCAGATGGTTGGCGGCTCGGAAGCCGGACGACCCTCGACCCCGGTCACTCCCACTGCCTCGGCGATCGTCTTCACCGCGCGAAGGTCGTCGAGAGAAGCGGCCGCAAAACCCGCTTCGATGATATCCACACCCAGTCGCGATAGGGTCTTCGCCACCTCTAGCTTTTCCGACGAGGTCATCGTCGCGCCAGGTGATTGCTCTCCGTCGCGGAGCGTTGTGTCGAAGATCCGTACGTGATTGGGTTGCATCGTTCACTCTCCCGACGCCGCTTCACGCGGCGCCCAGCTCATTCTCCCTGTTTGATTTCCACCGGGTCGACGAAGGGCATCATCGACCGAAGCTTTGCGCCGACCTGCTCGATGCGCTGTTCCTGCTCGGCGTGGCGGATCTTGTTGAATTCCGGACAGCCTTTCTTGTTCTCTTCGATCCAGCGCTTGGCAAAGGTGCCATCCTGAATCTCTGCGAGTATCTGTTTCATCGCCTTCTTGCTTTCCGCGCCGATCACGCGCGGGCCGCTGACGTAGTCGCCCCACTCGGCCGTGGTGGATACGGAGTAGCGCATGTAGTTGAGGCCGCCTCGATACATGAGATCGACGATCAGCTTCAGCTCGTGGAGACACTCGAAGTATGCGAGCTCGGGCTGGTAGCCGGCTTCGACGAGCGTCTCGAATCCAGCTTTCACGAGCTCCGATGCGCCGCCGCAGAGGACGGCTTGCTCGCCGAAGAGGTCGGTTTCGGTTTCTTCCGTGAAGGTCGTCGTCAAGACACCGGCGCGCGCACATCCGATTCCAGCCGCGTAGGACATCGCCAGGGCATCGGCATGGCCGGTCGCGTCCTGATGGACGGCAAGCAGCGCTGGAACGCCGCCACCCTCCTGGAACGTTTCTCGAACACGGTGGCCCGGGCTCTTCGGCGCGACCATCGCTACGTCCACGTTCTTCGGTGGCTCGATCGTTCCGTACCGGATGTTGAAACCGTGCGCGAACATAAGCATCTTGCCTGCCGTAAGGTTGGGCGCGATGTGCTCCTCATAGATAGCTGGCTGTGAGGTGTCTGGTGCCAGGATCATGATCACGTTGGCTTCCTTGGCCGCGTCGCTCACCGACCGCACAGCAAGACCAGCCGCCTCGGCTTTCGCCTTGCTCTTGCTGCCGTCCTGCAAGCCGATGCGTACGTCGACGCCGCTTTCCTTCAGGTTGAGCGCATGGGCATGGCCCTGAGAGCCGTAGCCGATGATCGCCACCTTCTTGCCTCGAATCAACGAGAGGTCGGCGTCTTTTTCATAGCGAATCTGGGTCATGTGTCTCTCTACTTCTCCAAAGGGGTTATGCGGCCGAGTTGCGGGAGGCAGGCACCGTGGGGTGGGCTAGACCGTGCTTTTCGACGCCGCGAGTCATCGCGACGGTGCCGGTTTGGACCAACTCCAGGATGCCAAATGGTCTGAGCACGGAAACGAGACCTTCGACCTTGTCTTGAGGTCCGGTGATCTCGATGGTCAGGCGATCGGGCGACATGTCGATCGCGCGCGCACGGAACACTTCGCAGATCTTCAGGACTTCGTCGCGTTGCTCACGGTTGCAATTGACTTTGATCAGCGCGAGCACGCGACTGATCGACTGCTTGTGAGTGATGTCGTCGACCCAGAGCACGTTCACCATCTTGTAGAGATTGGCTTCGATTCTCTTCGCTTTGTCCTCATCTGCATCGCAGACGATGGTCATGCGCGATACGCCCGCTTCGTGGGTGGCGCCGACGTTCAGCGAATCGATGTTGAAGCTTCGGCGACGGAACAGAGAGGCAACTCGGTTCAACACACCAGGCTTGTCTTCCACGAAAACCGCGAAGGTTCGTTTCAAGGACTCGGACGTCATTCGTCTTCTCCTGTCTCGAAGATCGGATTGTGCTCTTGTTCGCCTGGCTTGCTCGGTCGCTCGATCATGTCGCCGAGGTTCGCGCCTGCGGGCACCATCGGGTACACGGCGTCTTCCTGCTCGACCCGGAAGTCGATGACGACCGTGCCCTCGGTGGCTTCCGCTCTGCGAACGGCGTCTTCCACCTCGGACCTCTTCTCGACGCGTATTCCAGTCAGGCCGTGCGCCTCCGCGATCATTACGAAATCGGGGCTGAGCAGTGGGGTCGCGACGTAGCGGCCGCCGTAGAAGAACTCCTGCCACTGCCGGACCATTCCGAGGAAGCCATTGTTGATGATGGCCACGTTGACCTTGATGCCCTCTTGCGCGCAGGTCGAAAGCTCGGCCTGCGTCATCTGGAACCCGCCATCTCCGCAGATGACCCAGACGGATTCGTTCGGCTCCGCGAACTTCGCGCCAATCGCAGCGGGCAGCGCGAAGCCCATCGTTCCTAGGCCGCCCGAGGTGAGCAGCTTTCTTGGATAGTCGTGCTTGTAGTACTGCGCCTCCCACATCTGATGCTGACCGACGTCCGTGACGACGAGCGCCTTGCCTTCGGTGAATCGATACAGGTCGTGGATCACGTGGGCAGCATAGAGCTTGCCCAAGTCGGGCAGGTTCTTGATGTCCTTCACGGCAGATCCGCCCTTGATCGCATCGATGTACGCAAGCCATTCGGGCCGGTCACATTTCTCGACTTCAGTCAGAAGCTCTTCGAGAACCTCTCGCGCATCGCCGACGATCGCAACATCGACTCTAACATTTTTGTTGATCTCAGCCGGGTCGAGCTCGATGTGGATCTTCTTCGCGCTCTGGGCGTAGGTCTTGAGATTGCCCGTGACCCGGTCGTCGAAGCGCATGCCGATCGCGATGATCAAGTCCGCGTCCTGAATCGCCTTGTTCACCCAAGTCTCGCCATGCATCCCCATCATTCCCAAATTGCGAGGATGGTTTGCCGGGAATCCGCCGAGACCGAGAAGGGTGCAGGCAACCGGAATGTTCGTCTTTTCGACGAACTCGATGAGGGTGTCGGTCGCCTGCGCTTTGATGATTCCGTGTCCCGAAAAGATGATGGGGCGCTTGGCGTTCTGAATGAGGGCCCGCGCTTCATCCAGCTGCTCCGCGAGAAGAGCATGGTCGGGACGATACCCCGGCAGAACGATCTCCTCGTCGTTCCATTCGAAGATGCAACTCTGTTGCTGCGCATCCTTGGTGATGTCGACGAGGACGGGCCCGGGCCGACCCGAACGCGCGATGTAGAACGCCTCGCGAATCGTCGGCGCGATTTGTTCCGCTTTCGTCACCAAGTAATTGTGCTTGGTGACCGGAATCGTGCAGCCGGTGATATCGGTCTCCTGGAAGGCATCACTGCCGATCAGCTGCGATGGAACCTGTCCGGTAATGCAGACCATCGGGATCGAGTCGAGCATGGCCGTGGCGATACCGGTCACCAGATTGGTGGCGCCCGGGCCGGAGGTCGCGATGCAAACTCCGACCTGGCCAGAAGCGCGCGCATAGCCATCCGCCATGTGCGAGGCGCCCTGCTCATGGCGCGTGAGCACGTGATGGATCGGGTATTGGATCATCGCGTCATACGCGGGCATGATCGCTCCGCCCGGATAACCGAAGCAGACCTCGACTCCCTCGCGTACGAGCGCTTCCCAGATGATTTCTGCTCCGGAAAGCGATTCGCCGATGCGGTTCTTCAGCTTGGGATTGGCGGGTGTCACGAGGGTCTCCTTCGTTGCTGGCTGGGTCCAACTAGTTGATTTGAGCCGGTATTCAAGCAGCGCAGTGCGCACGAAAAAGGCGCCGGGTCGATCGCCGACCGGGCGCCTGGGCAGCGGGCATTTTGAGGCATACCCGAGCTCT
>Ga0307380_10009898_pt1 | contig 12065 bp, 10 predicted proteins | sample UN3MG_FD_202239 | JGI IMG/M metagenome (GOLD analysis project Ga0307380, IMG submission 202239) | Soil microbial communities from Risofladan, Vaasa, Finland - UN-3 | ecosystem: Environmental > Terrestrial > Soil > Coastal area > Acid sulfate soil | place: Finland: Risofladan, Vaasa | collected... | reverse complement strand
CACAACAACGACGGCACCTGCACCGATCGCATTCGAGTCGATCTGGTCGATGTCGATCGACAGGTAGTCGTCGTCAGCGAACGATGTCACATTCGGTACCGCGGTGTCAGTGTTCGTCGAGGTGGCAACTTCGGGGCGGTTCGCTTGGGTTGTGAAGATCGTTGATCCGTTCTTGTTCACATCGAAGATCACACTCGTACCGGTCGGCTGGTCCCTCAACCTCACCCGCACGTCGATGACTTCGCAGGCCAACATCGGGATCTCGAAGATGCCAGCCTCAACTGCCAAGACGTCTCGAGTGAACATGATCTCGTCGACGCGTTCGAACGATGGTGTGGTCGCTCCCGAGGCATCAACTATTGATGGGTTGTCCCCGATGATGGCGCCAGTGCCAGTGACGACGATCTCGTTGGTGAACGCAGTTCCACCGTACAGCGAATGGGTGCCGTGATACCGGTTTCCAGCAACGTAGAACGGACCACTGATCTCGATGGCTGTGTCGAGTGCTGTCGATACGCAGCCCCACACATCGTTGTTCCTGACTGACCCACCGTCGACTGCTTCGACGTAGAGTGCAGCACCCGTACCGGCATAGTCACCGTCGAGTCCGGAGATGATTCTGTTGTCTGATACCACCGCGGTTCCGCAGTTGTCGACTACCCACTGCTGTGACGAATACGCCTGGTATGCGCCGGTTTGGGTCACGTCAACGACATTGCCCATGACGGTTACGTCGCGCACATATTCGATGTGGACGCCGTTCCCGAGGTAGATCGTGTTGTAGGACACTTCGACAGAGCCGTAGGTCTTGTCGGTGACGCCGGACACGATGATGGTTTCCACAACAGCCGAATGTCGGTGGTAGATCGTGTTGTTTTTGACGGCCACCGAGCTTCCGTTGTCGGGTGCTCCGGTAGTGGATTTGAACCTGATGTCGATAACGGTTTCGTTCGTTATCGAATCGTGTCGAATGACGTTGTCGGCGATGAGCAGACTATGAAGGTCAGTCGATGTGCCGAGGAACCAGATGTGTCCCCATGATCCGTCAAGCCAGTTTCCGATCGTGTTGCCGACGATGTTGATGAACGCCACATCGACATTCGATGCCCCTGGGTCATGTTCGATGCCGCCACCGGACCAGAACGTGTTGCCCTCGATGGTGATGTTGTCGAGCGCCACAACGCCAAAGTCGATGAGGCCCGAGTAGAACTTGTTGCCGGTGATGGATAACTGTGATGCGTAGGAGCCATATGCCTTGATGTAGGCGTCATCGTTCGGACCATCGAACACACACCCAGCTACCGCGAGGTTGGATCCGTTGTTCATCTTGATCGCTTCGTTGGTGAGCGACGACGCCATCTCGAACGAACATCCAGACACGGCAAGGTCTGACCCTTGATGATCCATAGCAACCGAGTCAATCTTGCAACCAGATACGGCGACGGCGATGGTTCCCCACTTCTCGATGGATCTGCCGTTGCTGTTCGCTGCGTCGGCATAGAAGGCGCACCCGGACACTGCACCGTCATAGGCTTCGATGGCGACATTGCTCATGGTTGCCCCCGATGCTCGGCCACGATGTAGTCCTCTACGAAGTCGAGGTGACCCCATGCGATGCACGACTGATGACGGCTGTCGTTCCAGGCGTCAAGGATCTCTTCCTTCGTTTCCGTGTCGTACACGATGAAGGCTTGCGGACACACATGCCCGACGTCGACCGGTTTCACTAAGGTCCGGATGTTGTGTGGCATCGCTTCGGCAGTGAACGGATCACCCATCAACTCGACGTCGTTTTGCATGATGAGGTCACCGAGGCTCGAGAAATGGAGAGCGTCCGACATTGCCATCCTGATTCCGGTGTGACGGTTGTACCGTAGGCGCATTCGAAGACCTGGTCCCGGTGGCGTGTCGACCACAACCGAGGGAACGGAAACGACTTCACCCCACTTCTCGATCGAGGGGTGGTGGGGTTCGCCGACGACCCAAATCTTGCCCATCAGCAACCCCCCGTATACACGTCGTTGAAGTGGCAAGCGACGATGACGCCAGAGTTGTCGAGGTTCGTGTAGTAGTTGAAATCTTGTCCGGACTGACCGATCCCTTGGAAGATGACCCCTTCGATCCTGGTGAAGTAGTCGTTGATGTAGAGGCCGTATTGGAGTCCGTTTGTGATGCCAGCCATATCGACAACGAGGTCAGACACGACGCACTTCGCACCCAACTGGATAAACGCTGAATAGGTGCCGTCGTTGGCTCCATTGCATGACAGGACTGTGCCTGGACCCATTCCGTGAATTTGTGAATTGTCGGGCATGTCGATGGCTTGCCAGGGACCAAACGGCGCTTCGATGTCGTAGGTGCCTTCGGCGAGCACCACTCTTCCTCCTGCTGTGGGGAGAGCATTCAACGCTGATTGGATCTCAGCGTCGGCGTTTGTGGATCCACACAGGAAGTCGGCTGCGTTTCTCAACGCTGGTCTCGAGTCGGGTGCTGCAACCAGGAATGTTGGATCTGTTGCTCCTGTGACTCCACCCGATGTTGGTGTCCTCAAAGAGAGGTCTGGATTGCCTCCAAGTCGGTCCTGTCTACGCAGTAGGTAGGAAAGACCTTCAGCTTGTGCCGACCTGTTGTCGAACCGTTTGCGTTGTGGCATGTCTAGACCCCAATCGGGAGGGGCTGGAATTCGACCTGGTAGAGAGGTTCTGAGTCGCCTGGTGTGTCGCGCACTGAGATGGCAGCCACGGTGTATACGCCGGACGGCAGGATGTTCTCGCCGAGGGAGATACGGATTTCGTCCCCCTCAACATAGTCAATTCCTGGTGTGAGGCGATGTCCCTGGAAGGACAAGATGAGGGATTCACCTTCGTCTGATTCGACAAGTTCCGTTGCTGCCGCTATCAGCGATGCTGCGGAGATGTCTTCGGTTCCCAAGTAGTCCTCGATTTCGCCCCATGCGACTTCCATGTCAAAGTTGCGGTAATGCTCCCACCTGTTGTCGGCGCCTTCAGCTATCCCGAGTGTCGCTCGAGGTTCACGTCGGATGAATGGCCCTGCCGAGATCAGTCCACGCCCAGGGAGGATGGCTGGTCCGTCGGCGGCACTCAAGTCAGTGCCGAGGGTTCCGGGGTTGTAGGCGTTGAGGATCCATTCTGTTTCGTCTGCTGGGTTGACGGTCATGGTGAAGGTGTATCCGAGTCGACCGAAATCATCCAGTACTTGCCGGTATGTTTGCCCTCGACGCACAGACACAGCGAGTGTGGTGTCCCAAGCAGCACCGTTCGAGTCAACAGTGTCGGAGAAGTTCAAAGTCAGCCAGTCGAGGGCTGTGCGGAACCCGTTCCCGACGTGATCTGTTGAGGCGTCTTCGATGAGTAGGCGAAGGATTTCGCCCAAGGTGGCTGGGAGTTTGCCAACCAACACTTCAAGGTCGTCTGCGTGGAGGTTGCTGACCGGGGCGAAGTTTTCGTCCCAACGGATCTCGATGTCTGTCTCTTCTGACAGGGCAACACCGGTGCCAGTGATCTCTGTCCATGTGGTTGGTGGCACGCTCTTCGGCACGTTGAACACGTAGGTGATGTTCGGGTCGACTCCGGGAACTGATCCAAGGAACCGGAAGTTTCTTGCCGCAGCTTCCGTGTGATACACCCACACTGAGGCAGAAATCTCGACACCGATCTCGGTTCTGATTGCGTAGTTGAGCTTCTCGTTCCCAGCGATACCTGACGACGGAAACCAGGCAACAGAATGGGAGCCGGTGTGGGCAACAATGGCGGAACCTTGGAAAACGTCTATTTGACCCTGGGGGTTCCACTCCGCTGTCCCGATACCCCACCCTTCGATGGTGACGGTATCGACTTGGAAGGTGGTGACACCAACCGGTGTGGACGAGATGAACCGAAGTTCCGAGTTCCCATCCTCTGCTGCTCGGAACACCACGGTTGCGGTTTGGTAGGCACCATTGCCCGTGATTTGAGCGAACGCCGTACCGTTGTAGAAAGTGCCGGTGGTCGCTGACTTTGCGTTCGTCAAAACCATGTCGACGAGCTTGCCAGCCGGTGCCTTGATTCGTGCAGTGATCGTGTACTGCTCTCCTGCCTTGACGAGTACATCGTCTTCGTCGCGGACTTCACCAACGACAGGGAACTCTTGGTACACGCCTTTGAGATATTCGGCAGCAACTTCGAAGTACCAGTCACCGGTGTCGGCGTCGATGGTTCCTTCAACAGCAAGGAATGAGTCAGGTTCGAGTGCATCTGGATGGAACTCGTTGGGTATGCCGGGGATCCACGGAAGTGTTGTTCCGTCTTCAGCGCCGGGGTTCCCGATTGTGTATGGCGTGTCTTCGACGCCAGCATTCGACCCAACGAGTGAATCTTGGCCCCATGTCCAGTCGGGTTGCTTCGATGGGTAGGTACCCCAATCGTAATTCCACACCCTGACACGGTCGAAAGCTGTGCCTCGACCACCACCGGATGCGACGGCAGTTCTCGAACCGAGGTCGGAAAACTCGAGTTCCAATGTGTCGATATAGAAGTCTGCCTGCACCACATCACCCTCATAGACACGGATGATGGATGCTTGGTCGAGGGACCGGTCGGCTTGGTTGATGGACAGAATGTCGTTGAGCCTTGGCTGCGTCATGGGCAGTTCGATAGATCCTTGTCCGAACATATCCCGCGTGAAAGTGGCCCCGACCTGACCCTTCAGTGTGAATTTGCGTTCGAAGGTGCCCGACTCCTGGCGAGTCCAAACCTCATAGCGTAGAGCCACGGGTCACCGCCACTTCGTGAACCAGTCGACCGACACTGAGCCACCTCCGGTGAGGGTGACGGCGTTGGCTCCTGGGTCGAGTTCCAACCACCACGGATTGAGAGACCGAAGGGCGTTCGAGTAGTCGGCTCCACCGGTGATCTTTGTTACAGATTGTGTACCTACGTCAACCCTGACGCCACCAGCGGGGAGGGCACCGACGATCTCGATGTAATCACCGGTGGCGTCAAGGGTCAACCGAGCATCGGTTCCACCCGTGAAATCAATAACCATGTCGTCGATCGGTGCATCACCTGCGACAGTAAGTGTCGTGGGTGTGTTGCCTGTGTCGGCTGCCCCGACCCAAAACGGGTGCGGGGCACGCATGTTGACCTTATACATGAAACGGTTCTGCGACGGGCGTGGCTCGTCGATCAACCACATATCCATGTAAACGGTGCCTTGATGTGGGGAGGTTCTTCTGAGCCGAACAAGTTTGCCTTGGGTACCGGCGAACAGTCGGAACATGGTCCCGAGGTTTTCGTACCGGTGACCGGCTTCACCGTCACCGTGGGTGATGGCTCCGGCTGCGTTCGTGCCGCTGATCTGCATCTCGATTGAGAGGGTGATCGCGGAGTAGAACTTCCGTGGACTCGAGACTTCGCCGTGCACGTGTTGGCTAATCGGGTCCGATCCACGCAACCCAGGTGTCGACTCGTCGAGGATCCTGACACTGTCAGCAAAGTCGAGGATGTCGACGAAGGTACCGCCTGGAGGTCCAACGTCGTATGCGTATGCCCAAGTCATCTCTTCACCAGCGTTTCTACCTGTCTTGTTACGCCACCTTCACGCAAACCAGATGAGATGTCGGACCGCAGGTCACGATGCTGAGACTGGTTGATGATGACTGTGGTCGGTGCCGATTGGTTGTTGTTGACGGTACTCGTCGACGACGATGCCATCTGGCTGACGGCGCCGGTGCGGAGGAAGTCGGGGGAGGCACCAGGGAAGTACCGCTGCGCCGATTCGTCGATGCCTTGCGCGAACCCGGCACCAACCATGTGACCGAGGCGGGCCATGAGTCGTGACGGTGATCTCGCTTCGAACCCGCTCTTGAATACAGATACGACAGTATTACGCATACCAAACATGAGGCGTGCCAGTTCAGGGAACAACTCATACATTCCGTCGATGAATCCCTGCATTGCGTCCTCGCCTAGCCCGAACATCTCGCCGGAGAAGTTTCCCGCTTTGAATGTCTCGTAGATGCCTTGAACGATGGATGGTTTGAGTCTTTCCGGTGCCGTGTTGAGAGCGGTTTCCATGACACCGAGCCACGCTTCAACGGGGTTGACGGTCGGGTCGTCCTCTTGGACCTTGTCGACGATCTCGGAGAACGATTGGATCATTTCGGTACCACCAGCCTTTACGATGGCTGGGAGACGTGTTCCAAACGCGATGAGTGCAGTTTGCACAATTTCCCCACCAGGACCGAAGATACTTTCGAGAAAGTCGACATATCTTCTCGCGTCTGGTCCACCTTCTGCGACAAGTTTGTTGAAACCTGCCTGTTGTTCCAACGTAAAGTTGTCGAAAAGGCTTTGAACCCCTTCGCTTGGGTTGAACGCTGAAGCATTCAGGACAAACTCTCTCTGAGTTGATACTTGTCTGCCGATTGCTTCGATGGCATCGTCAACATTGATGACAACTGCATCACCCATTGCGTCCCAAAGTGAGATTTGTCCGAGAATGTTGTCCTTTGTTTCCTTGAACGCATCGTCTACTGAGTCGGAGTAGTCCTGAATCGCGGAAGCTACATCTCCAGTCAACTCATCACTGAGTTTCGCGGCTTCATCTCCGGAATTTCTGACAACTGTGTTGTAAACCTGACCAGAAAGCGCGGCTTCCTTCCAAGCCTCACCAACGCTGTCGTAACCTTTGCGCTGTGCTTCAAGGTTGGCACTGCGTTCCGCTGCCAAAAGGTTCCTGTTGAGTCGCTCCTGGGCCAGCGTGACCTCTTCGGTGCCTCGTGACAGCAAGGACTGAGCATCGCCAATGTCTCGATAAAGCTGTCTTGAGTCAATCGCCTGCAATCGTTCGTAGGCGTCTGCCTGGTCACCAACACCAAGCGAATACTCCGCTGATGCTGTTTTCAACCCTTCGTAGTTTTCTTTCAACCCACTGAGGGTGTCGTTTACGAACTTCGCTGCGCTGGCGTCACCGAGCACCGCACGCCCAAACGTATCCAACCCGATACCGAGTCGGTTCAGAAGATCCAGTTGCCCTTCTGCGACGAGTTGGTCCTTGATGCGGGCCAATGTCAAGCCCTCCATGCCTCTGCGTTCCTCGTCGAGAGCATCAACGAGGTTGTCGACCCGGAGTTCAATGTCGCGTTGTGTCTGCCCGTACTCGACAAACTTCTGAACAAGGAACCCGACAGCAAGCAAAAGTCCCCCACCAATCGCTCCCTTCAGGAACGCTGACGCAACCGCGCCTCGGTTCATGGCAGCGACCATGTCGACGCCGATGATTCTGGTGAGGATCTTGTAGGCAGTACCTGCAAGGGTGAGTCCAGCAATCCCGCCGACGATTACACCCAATAGGATCTTGATGGCTGGTGTTGCGTTCTCAACTCCGGACAGGAAGTCGCCGAACCCGTCTGCGATGTTGCCAATCCTGGGAAGAAGCTCATCACCGATCGTGACCGCCATGTCATACATCTGGTTCTTGGCGAGTTGGATCTTCGACGCTGTGGTGCCGAATCGCTTCTCGGCCTCTTCGGTGAGGGCGATGTTCTCTTCCCACGCAGACGCGGATGTGTCGAGTGCATCTTGGAGGACACCAGAGGCGTTTGCAGTTGCCAACAACGACTGCTTGACGCGCTCGGTGCCCAGCCCGACGTCTTTGAGAACCTGCGATACATCCTTGCCTTCGTCCCTGGCCGTCTTGAGTCCTTCAACGAACAGCACGAAGGCTTGTGCGGGATCGTCTTCCGCGAGGGTGCGGAACTCGTCAACTGTGGTTCCGGCGATGTCGGCAAAGATCCGTAGGCTGGTTCCGCCCGAACGTGCCGCGTCGTCGATGGCAAAGATGGCTTTTTGGACGGCGGTACCGCCACGCTCGGCAGGAATACCCACTGATGAGAACGCTGTCGCCATTGCAAGCACCTCGTCGGTAGTTATCCCGACGGTTGCTGCGGCAGGTGCGATGCGAAGCGAGAAGGTGAGGATCTCGCTTTCTGTGGTAGCAAAGTTGTTACCCAAGTCGACCACAGCGGAACCGATGTTGCGGAACGACTTCTGGTTCAACTGCATGATGTTGTCGAGGCGGGCGAACCCGATCGCTGCCTGTTCCGTGGACAGGTCTGTGGTGACACCCACTTCAGCGATCGTTTCGATGAACGTGGGTAGGCCACCAATCCCAACGCCCAACTGTCCACCCAACTCACCAATGCGGGCGAGTTCGGTTGCGGCAATCGGGATCTCGAGTGCCAAGGACCGGATGTCCTCTTTGAGAATGGTGAACCCGGACTCGGATGCGTTCACCGTTTTCCTGACACCGGCGAACGCCGATTCGAAGTCGATCGCTGCCTTCGCGGACAGCGCCAACCCAGCAGCGACACCGAGGGTGGTAATTTTTCCGACGGTGCCCGCTATTTGCCCGAACCTCGAGACGGAGGTGGTGGCTTTCGCTGATGCACCGGCAACTTGGTTGCCCATTGTCTGCACCGCGGTACCGGCAGCAGCCATCGACCCAACGAATTGGCCTGCGTCACCAACGATCCTGACGACAATTGTTTTCTGAACCATCCAGCACCCGACTGTGAGACGCGGTCCGTGTATCTGACCAACATGCTAATCCACGATTCGCTCCAGGCCCGCTACTTCACGTCGAGCCTCGACGCCTGGTCACGTGGAACAAGTCCGAATTTCAGTCCAGCAACGGAAGCGTCACCGTCATCGGACCACCCCTTCTGTTCCCATTCGATCGTTTCGCACCCGTAGCAGCGCCACACATCAGCGACATATGCCTGCCTGTCTTCGTTCCATTCCTCGCGTCGGGTACCGCACTGTGGGCACTTCAGGTTCTCTTCGAGTAGGTGAGCGAGCACCTTCTGTCGGTCATCCGGCAACCAGTACGGTTCGCCAGGTTCAGGGACTCGACCTAGGTAGACGGAGTAGGGGATCCCGCTTCGAACTGCGTAAGCAAGTTCAAGAGAGAATCGCTTGTCGACCCTGATCCGTTCCTGGATAAAGGGGTATCAGCAGTCTCGGTGTTCGCTTCCAATGCGGCATAGAACATCCGGAGCAACTCGGCTGCGTTCCATTCACCACCGTTGAAAATGAGTTCGGCTTGGTCGATGGAGATTTTCGGGTCGATAGCTGCTGCGGCGATGAGCGCCGGTGGGAACGTGTCCGAGTTGAACTGTCCGCCAGCCTTTTTCTGATCCGAGGTTGGTGGGTGTTGCTGCACGAGTTCGTCGTATTTGACTCGCCCGATGGAGACGAACACGAACTCTCGTTCCGTTTGCTTGGCCCGGTCGAGTAGGGCGTCCATTTCCTTTTCGATGGCAGGCGCAGTGTCTGCTTCGTTGTGTCGGCGGTCGTATCGACGGGCTTCGTTCAGATGGTCTTCGAGGGAAGCGATTTCGTTGGCGATGTCACCGTCGAGTTGGATCTTCACCCGCTTGGTGACTGGCTTTTTCTTGGCGATGATCGCCGCCATGTCGAGAGACTCAACGGTCTCTTTCTTGGTGGGTTTCTTGGATGCAGTAGCCATCGTTACACTTCCTCATCTTTCTACACAGAAGGGTTGGTTTCGATTGTAACCGAAACCAACCCTTCCGCCACCCTGAGAGGATGAGTTCAGAGGATGTGTGCTACGCGACGACTGCGTCGAGCGTCGGGTCACCCGAAAGTGCGAACCGAACCGTGAACCTCTGCGCCTCACCGCGGGTGAGTCTGCTGACCGACCGCTGAGACACGCGAACCGGCCACACCTCAACGACGTCTGCCGCCTGGATTGCGTTGTCGGTGTCGCTGCCGCCGAACCGTGCGATCACGAGGTTCGTGACCTGGTTGTACGGCATCGCGTCCCAAGCATCGTCGGCTGTGTCGTCGCGGTAGAACTCCGCAACAAGGTCACCGCCGATGGTTGCCGGGATGGAGAAGTCCCTGACCGATGCGAGACTCGAGATGTCTGCGTCGGTGCCTTCCTCCGGAGTGTCGATCCCGGCTGGGGTGAGGAATGGTGTTACCTCGGTACCTGCCGTGATCTCGACCAATGTGGGTGCTGCTGCCGACGCGATCGTGTCGACGATGTGCACCTTCGTGTACCCATCTGGTGTGATTCGTGCCACGTGAAATCCTTTCTCTGACACTCATCCTTGTAGGCGCGAGCATACTGCATCGACGCCCCAGGCTGATCTATTCCTCTGGTGTGTCCTCGGAAGCCTCCGCGCTGGCTTTCTTGGCCTTGCTCTTTTTGGGTGCGTTTGCGAGAACCCACCCTTTCTTTTCGTGCAGCCGTTCGAACGAACCGGCAGTGACAAGATGCTCACTGCCTTCGATCTTTGGGTGCACGATCTCTACCCATGTTTCTGCCATCGTTTCCTCCTAGGCGGTGGGTGTCGTCTCGATCATGTATTGGTCGATCGAGTTGAATATCGGTTCCGGAAGCCCACGGTCGTCACGCTGCACACCGCGTGGAATGTCGAGGATGCACATGAGGACACGCCGGTTGGCGCTGAGCGTGACGAAGGCTGCATCGAGGGCAGCGGTGGTGAGAACTTCACGCACCTTGTCCCGCAACCAGTCGGCTTGGACTGCGGAAAGAGCGACACACGAGAATTGGATCCGGTCGGCAGAGTCGGCTTCGGTGTCTGACATGGGGCCGGTGTACCGAGGGGACGAAACGGAGGTGACGACAATGTACGGTTTCGGGCAGTCCGGTGCGTTCGCTGGGCTGACAGGAACAGCAGACCCACCGACGAGGATGGTGCCAACAACAGCCTCGCACGCCTGCATGACTGGCAGGAGTTTCGCTCTCGCCATCAGATACCTCTCAACGATTCGCCGAAGACCTGTCCTCGGATACGATTGTAGATACGTCCCGAGGCGCCAGTGAAAGCAGTCGACGGTCCGAACAACGTGGCCGAGGTTACCGTAGACAGTCCACCGGAGGCGAACCTTCCCGTGAACCGGCGTTGGAAACGAGTACCAATGGCACCCGTCATTCCCGCATCGACGTCACCGAGCACGCGGGCGCCACGCAATGCTGCACCACGAGAGGCGGACAGTCCACCAATGCCAAAGATCTGGATGTCGCCAGCAAACTTCGAATACGAATACAGCGCGTTACGGATACCTGCCAGGTGGTTGGCTGCCGGTGACTGTGCGACCGGTCCTGTGAAGTAGCGCCGGTCCTGAGCGACCTCAGCCAACTGGATCATTGCGTCGGTGAACAGTGGGTCGATGATGTCCGAGGCGGGAATCATAAACGGGTTCTGGATCCATTCCCCTGACAGGTAATGCGTGAACCCGAACTCTTGGAGGGGGGCGTATTTGGTGAACGGCCCAACGTCGATTCCCCACCCGCCACCTTCGGCTCGGAAAATCTGTGGCGGACCACCAGGTTCGGGTCCAGCCGAGATCGAGTCGTAGGTGGCTTGGGTGTCGATGTTTGGAATGTGGATCTGTTTCGCGACCTCTTTCAACCCTTCACCGAAAAACATGACGATCTGTGCCACGATGGGGTCGGCGTTCTGTGCAAACACCATGAAGTCCTCAGCGAGTACACGTTCGCCTTGGAGTTCGATCACCATCGAGATCGGTGACGCTGCGACGCGTTTGTTCAGGGCCGCTCTCGAGAAGGTGCGTCCTCGTGCTGCTGCCGCTACGGGGGCAAGTTCACCGATGGTTGGCATGGGACACCCCTAGCAGTTCGGGTCGATGTCCTTCGCCGTGTCAGTCAAAGTGATGCGACGGACCGCCAACTCAGACTCGTAGAGAACGTCGGATACGTCGAAGCTGCGACCGTCAAGTTCGGGGTCTTCGGTGAAGTTCACGAGGAAGATGTCGCCGAGGTGAATGTCGCCAGAGTTCCACGGAACAATGGCACGGTATTGGCGGATACGTACCGCTTCCCCACCACCGATCTCTTGCCGGTCACGACGGTACGTGACGGGGGAAACGTGGGCTGGACCGGTGTAGATGACCGAGGTTGTGGGTGTGTCAAACACGCCGGTGGATTCGTTGAACGTCCCTGGGTTTGTGATGCGACTGATCGACACCAGGGTTTTCGCTCGTGCAATGGAC
>Ga0307380_10009894_pt1 | contig 12066 bp, 10 predicted proteins | sample UN3MG_FD_202239 | JGI IMG/M metagenome (GOLD analysis project Ga0307380, IMG submission 202239) | Soil microbial communities from Risofladan, Vaasa, Finland - UN-3 | ecosystem: Environmental > Terrestrial > Soil > Coastal area > Acid sulfate soil | place: Finland: Risofladan, Vaasa | collected... | reverse complement strand
CGTCTCTAGTTAAGACACGTAGTCTTACTGCTGATGTAAGTGGCACTGGTATAGTTATAGCAGACTTGACAGAGATAGCTGGAGGTCAGGTTGAGCCTCTTGCTACTGCTATAAGTAGCAGTGTTATAGTTACAGCAGCTATAGTTAAAACTGCTAGACCTAGTACTGCTATAAGTAGCAGTGTTATAGTTACAGCAGCTATAATTAAAACTGCTAGACCTAGTACTGCTATAAGTAGCAGTGTTATAGTTACAGCAGCTATAATTAAGACACGTAGTCTTAATACAGATATAAGCAACAGTGCTATAGTTACAGCAGATTTAAGTAAATCTAGCTCGCAAGCACTAGCTGCTGTTGTTAGTAGCACAGCCACAGTAACAGCAGATTTAAGTAAGCTTGGTAAAAAAGACTTAGCTGCTGGCATAAGCGGCAGTGGCACAGTAACAGCAACTATAGTTAAGACTGCTAGACCTAGTACTGCTATAAGTGGTAGTGGTATAGTTACTGCGGTTATAGTTAAAACTAGAAGCTTTAGTACTGCTATAAGTGGCACTGGTATAGTAACAGCAGATTTAAATAAATCTAGTTCGCAGGCACTAGTTGCTGCTGTAAGTAGTACTGCTATAGTAACAGCTACTCAGTTAGATAGACTACGTAGTTTTTCTACTAGTACAAGCGGTACTGGTATCGTAATATCAGACTTGAGTAAGCTTGGTAAGCAAGACTTAACTGCTATCCTAGTTACAAGTTGTATTGTTTCAGCTACTCAATTAGATAGAGAGCGTCAGCTAACAAGTGCAATTTCTACAAGCGTTATTGTTACTGGGTTACTTAACAGAAAGAAGTCTCTGGTTGCTAATACTGATTCTACTGCATTATTAACTGGTAGTTTTAATAGAATACGTGGGTTCTCGGCTGCAGTTGGTTCAAATTGTTTAGCTTCTGCTAACTTTAATAGAACACGTCAAGCTAGTTCAAGTATATCTACTTCAACTAGTATGTCCGCTAGTTTCACAGTAATGGGCTTATTTAAGCCTTGGTTGTTCCGCAATGTAAACAGGATACTGGACTAATGGACTTTATAAAAGGCCAAGCTGTTGAAGGCTTCCCGTTTGAGATGATCGCCAAGAGTGATGGCAGTGCTATTACTTCCGGTATAGTTTCAGGGTACATAACTAAAGATGGCGGGACACAAGAAGCATTAACTAACCCTATTGTTCATGAAGGAAATGGGCAATGGACAATAAATTTATCAGCAGCAGAAATGACTGCTGATATAATCGGATTATTATTTATTCACACATTAGGCATACCACAACACTTTACTATTAAAACTATTGTTGAAGCTGTTGCAGCAACTTACGTTCCAGCAACAACTGAAAGCGTAGTTACTGAAGAGGATTTAACTTGGTATTACTACGGAACAATATCAAGAGCAACTGCTTACTTTAGTAAGAGACTTAACACAAGAGTTTGGGATACAGCCTTATATGCAGATAGGGAGGCATCCCTTATACAAGCTACAAGAACAATCGACAAATTAAATTTTGCAGGTGAGCTAGCTGATGCAGAGCAAAATTTACAGTTCCCAAGGAATGATGATACAGAAGTTCCTATTGAGATTGAATATGCGTGCTATGAGATAGCACTTGCACTTTTAGATGGTTACAATTCAGATCAAGAAGTTCAAACAATCGGTGTTCTTTCCGAATCGTACTCAGGTGTCCGTACTACCTACGACGGAGACTTTGTTGCTGAACACGTTAGGGCTGGTATTCCAAGTATAGAAGCCTGGGAATATCTGTACCCATTTCTGCGTGATTCAAGAGCAGTGAGGATTAGTAGGGTTTCTTAGGAGATTGTAATGCTATTTTGGAAAAGAAACGCGTTTCGTTTTGTGTATGAAGGCGACGGCGAAGGTGGCACTGGCGAAGGTGGCACTGGCGAAGGTGGCACTGGCGATGCTGGAAGTGCAGGCGATGCCGGTAAAATTACTATGACTCAGGACGAGTTAAATAAAATGATGGCGGATAACCGCCGCAAGTTAACAAAACAAAATGAAGACCTTGTCACACAGTTAAAGAAACTGCGTGATGAGACTAGAATGACTCAGGAGAATAGAGACGATCTTGAAAAACGTATTGAACAACTTCAAGAACAGTATATGTCAAAAGAAGAATTAGCAAAACGCGAAGCTGAAAAGCAATCCAAGAAACACCAATCAGAGGTGGAGACTTTAACTGGGGACCGTAACAGGTGGCAAGGCATGTACGCCGATGCCACTATTAAGAGGTCGCTTACAGACGCTGCTGTATCTGGAGAAGCTGTAAGGCCGGATCAAATTGTTGCTATCCTTGGGGGTTCTACTCACTTGAGTGAGGTACTTGATTCTACTGGCCAACCGACAGGGCAATTTAGGCCAGTTGTTAAATTTACTGATATTAATGACTCAGGTGAAAATGTAACACTTGAGCTTAGTCCTGAAGACGCTATTAAAAGAATGAAGGAATTACCTGAATCTTATGGAAACCTATTTAAAGGTTCCGCAACAGGTGGTGTTGGAGGTTCAAGTGGTGCCGGTGGAGTAGAACAAACTGCTTCATTTAAAGAATTAATGAAAGACCCTGTTAAGTATCGTGAATGGCGTAAAAAGAATCCCGATCTAGACATTTCCAAATTAAGGAAGTAGACAATGCTTAGCTTAGCTGCGGCAAAACCTTTTAAGTTCGTGTATGCGAACGACCTCGATGCCTTCATTCCTGAATTGTGGGCTAATGAGTCTGTTCAGATTCTTGTGGAAAACATGGTTGTTGCTAACCTTGTCCACAGGGATTTCTCGAATGAGGTTGCCAAATTTGGTGATCTTGTTCATACCCGTAAGCCTGCTGAGTTCACTGCAAAGCGTAAGACTAACGCTGACAGTGTTACTGTTCAGGATGCGAGTGCTACTGACATTCAGGTTCCCTTGGATCAGCACTTCCACACATCTTTTATGATTAAGGATGGTGAAGAATCCAAGAGTTTCAAGCAGCTTTCTGATGAGTACTTAAAGCCTGCTGTTCTCTCTATCGCTCGTGCCGTTGACCAAGTTTTACTTGGTGAGGCACATGCTTTCTACGCTAACGCCGAAGGTATTGCTGGTGGACTTACTACCAGTAATATTATCAATTATATTGTTGAGACGCGAAAGCGTATGAATATCAATAAGGCGTATGAAGAAGGCCGAAACCTTATTCTTACACCTGACACTGAGTCTATCGCCTTGCAAGTTTCGACGTTCCATGAAGCTGACAAGGTTGGTGATGAAGGGACTGCGATGCGTGAGGCATCTCTCGGACGCAAGTTCCAATTTAATATCTACATGTGCCAAAATGCTTCTAGCACAACTGGTATCCCTGTTAATGCCAGTTACCCACTTGTGGATCTTACTGCTGGCTATGCCAAGGGAACAACTGTTGTTCATGTTGACACCGCCGGTTCTTCCCTTGCAGTCGGGCAATGGATTAGTGTTGGTGGTGTTCTTCATCACGTGACTGCCCTTGGTACTTTAAGTACTCAGGACATCGACGTTACTATTACACCTGCTTTACGAGTTGCAGTTGCTAACGACGCTGTTGTCACTATTGGTGCCGAAGGTGCTGTTAACTTTGCTACTGGCTACAGTGCCGGTTATGCAAAGGAAGTTGTTATTAGCGGTATCACAGGAATTATTCCTGTAGGATCGCTAGTTTCCTTCTCGACAGCTGGAACTCCGAATGTCATCAAAACTGGTATCTACTCAGTTATTGAGACTACGGAGACTGCTACCAATACCACTGGTATTACTCTTAACAAGCCTCTTGAAGTGGCTCTTGTTAACACTGATATTGTGCAGTTTGGCCCTCCGGCCCAGCACAACTTTGCGTTCCACAGAAATGCATTAGCTCTTGTTAGCCGACCTCTTGCTCCTGCACCCAGTGGACTGGCACTATCTTCTGTTGCTAGTTTTGGTGGTGTTGGTATTCGTGTTACTATTACCTATAATGGTAGCCAGCAAGGTGTGCTCGTTACCGTAGACTTGCTCTGCGGTCTCGAAGTGTTGGACACTAATCTTGGTGCTGTTTTGATCGGCTAAAACAAAATTTTCCAGTGGTAGTTCAAATGTTGCGAACGAAACTGATTTTTATTAAGCGTGTGCTTTACAAGTTAAAGCGATCTTATGGCCTGCCCGTTCAGTATTATGTAGTAACTGAAAGTGTAACTAATCCAGCTACTGGTGACAAAACTACTACTTATAGTAAAGTAGATATTACACGGGCTATAGTGTTACGTGCAAGAGAGTACAGATCCTTTGTTTATGACTTAGCCTATATTTCAGCGAACAAAGATTTCACAACAGGTGGATTCTTTGATCCTGAAGACAGGCAAGTTATAATAGAAGCTTCTGATGTTGCTGTGGACTTTGAACCTAATATAGATGACTTCATTATTTTTCAAAATTGTAGATATGATGTAAAAGAGGTACTTCACTTTGAAGATAATTATGGTTGGGCACTAACTGCTAAAAAGATTCGCGGTGCTCCTATTATACGAATAGAAGATAATACCTCAGTATTAAATTTAGGACAGGGAGTAACAAGTGAAATTGTTGATTCTTTAACCAGAAGTGTTACTTCTGTATTAGAGTTAACAGGAAGCTTGCAAGAGGTTGTTTAATGCCTATAGTTCAGCGTCCACAATCTGAAAATGAATTAAATTTAACAGCTGAGACTGCACTCCAGTTTGACCCTAGCGAAATACATTACGCATGGGTAAGATGGATAATAGGCTCAGTCAATAAGCATTTTATGGATTTACGCGATGGGTATGAGTTGTATTTAGAAGGTGATGAACGTACTCTTAGCGAGGAAGCGGAATTTGCTGAATTACGTATGGATGGCCCTTTTATTTTAATACCACAAAAAGGTCTTTATTACCTTGATGTCGAAGTAAATATTCTCTTACAAGCACACCCTGCTCCAAGAGAACTTTACAATATACACAGGATTATCGGTATATTTTCAAGAGCTTTTACAAATACAATACCCATTTATGCGTATGGTGATGAACCTATTGACAACGGTGCTTTAATAGAATGCTTACACTTACAACGCAGCTTACGTGAGAGTGTAAATATAAATAACTATGGTATAATTAAAGAAGATACACGGCTTATGCAAGCAACAATTGAAGGACATTACCGTTTGGAAATTTGGAAATTAAGGAGTTAAGTTAATGGCTCAAATTGATCTCAAAGAGGCTGTAGTCAGAATCTTTGATGGTACTCTTGGTGAAGCTATTTTAGCTAGCACACCCGTTGATTCTGACCTTACTGTTACTGCCAAAAGTAAACATGTAGGCAGTGATAAAATCAGTGTTGAACTTATTGACCCAGGCGTAGTTGGTCCTATAAGTGTAGCAGTTGATGGACGCAAGATTTCTGTAACATTAGCTTATGCAGCGACAGCTATAACAAGTACAGCGGCTCAAGTGAAAGCAGCTATTGAAGCTGACACTGATGCTAATGCACTTGTTTCAGTTGCACTAGAAACTGCTGGTGCAGGTGTGGTTGAAGCTATTGTAGAGACAACACTTGATGGACAGAAATCTATCACTATTAAGATGGGTGAAGGAAACCTAACTTATAGTGAACACAGAAATGTTGAGTTCACACGTGACCGTGGCATACTCGACACTGTTAGAAATGCCGATGAAGAACCTATGGATGTTTCCATGGACGCTACATGGGAATACATTACATCTTCTACTGGTGGCACGCCAACTATTGAAGATGTTTTAAAGAAGCGTAGCGAAGCAGCAGCTTGGTTAACAACTGCTGATGATACCTGCCAGCCTTACTGTGTCGATATTGAAGTTTGGAACGCTCCTAACTGCACTGGTATCGAAGACGAGATAGTCATGTTTGAAGAGTACTACTATGAAACTCTTGACCATGATTTGCGAGCAGGAACTATTTCTACTTCGGGACGATGCAATAGGACTGAAGCAGTTGCACGACGTGAGCTTAATGCTGACATCGGTTAAATTTAACAACCCAAGGAGATTACAAAATGAAGTATAAAGGCCAAAAAGTTGAAGGCCGCAATGTAGAAATTATACCTATCCCTCGCCCAGGGGAAGATATTATTTTCATTGCAGAAGCTGTAGAAAACTTTGAAGAATTTGACAAACTTTGTCCAGAGCCCGTACCACCGAAGAAACTTTTAAAAGGTGGACAAAAGGTAGTAAATATAAATGATCCAGTCTATAAAGAGCAATTAGACAAGTATGCAACAAATAGAATTAACTATATTGTATTAAAGTCTTTACTTGCTACTAAAGACTTAGAATGGGAAACTGTTAATTATGAAAAGCCTGAGACTTGGGATAACTTTAAAAAGGAGTTGAAAGACTCTGGCTTTACTGATATTGAGCAAGGTCGTATTATTAGAGGAGTTATGAAAGCTAATGCACTTGATGATGCTATGATTGAACAAGCGAGACAAGATTTTTTAGCTGGTCAGGGGGAGGAACAAAAATAAATCTTGCCCCCGGCAGAACAATACTGTATTATATTTGGAGAGTGTGTGAGCGATTCAATTTAAAATTACCAAGTGTTAAAAATAACTTTTATGAGAACACAAGCTATATAAACGCTCAGCTCCTAGCATATGAACAAATACGTGAGCTTGAAGAAATGGAACTGGCTGTTGGTGGATTTATAAAGAAGACTTTCAAATGAAAACTAGTGGTTCTAAATTTGCAAAAATGTCTCTTGATCTTCCTAAAGCGACAAAGAGGATTGAAGATAGTCTAGAATCACATCATAGACAAGCTATAAAGGCTTGGTTAAAAGAAGTACTAGAAAATATCCCCACCTATACTGGTACTGCTAGAGGAGTTTTTATTACACTTGCTAAAAGTATAGGTGCAGCTTCGGTTAAGAGAGTTAACCCTAGAATGCCACCATCTGATCCTGCTGCAGCAGCTAAGAAAAAGTGGATAGTTGGAAATGGTAGGCGTATAAAAACTGGCTTTGGTGCGGTAAGTGGTGTACATTCAATTAGCAAAAATAATACTGGTACTAGGCTTGAGTTTGAATTTAGACACTCAGCGGATTTATTTTATTTACTGTGGAATGATGTTGCTCCAGCAGAAATTGATTTATTTTATCCTACTCCATGGATGTCTCATGCTTTTGCAGCTAGTATTTATGCAGACTATATAAAAACACAGGCCCCAAAAAGTCTTGCAGCTGTTAAAGACTACATAAAAGTTGAAACTGTAAAGGTAATCTAATGGCCGATAGTGCAGAGACTATTTTAAGGTTTGCAGTAGAAGGCTTGAAAGAGCTTAAGCAAACTGCGACCTTATTGGCTGAATTATCGAGAGCTAATTTAGAGTTAGCAAAATCTCTGCGTTCTGTTGGCAGTGTGAAAGATCCTTATGTTGGGATCAGCATAAGTGCTAAAAAGGCAACTAATGATATTAACACTTTATTAGGGGTACAAAAACAACTGCAAGGAGCTATGCTTGGCACTGGAGCTATGCTTGGCACTGGAGCATATTCTGGTAGACCAGTAGTTACTCCCGGTGGTGGCAATGTTAATACTTCCCTAGGTGCAAAACAGGCTGAGGCAAAGGCTACAAAAGAAATAGCTACTTATGGTGGTATAGCGTTAACTAACAATACTAAAAGTGTTGGTGTAACGCAGAAATTAGTTGAATCAAATAAAGCAATTAATTCATACCTCAATAAGCAGGCTACCTCTACTGCTACAGTTGCAGCAGTAACAAAAAAAGCTGGTGTCGCAACAAATGGTATATTGCTTTCTTGGTACAGTATACAGAGAATTATAATTGGGTCAACACTAGCTAGAGGTATTGGCCTTATAATGCGACAGTTCTCTCAGATGACTACTAATGCTAAAGAGTTTCAACTTAGGTTGGGCGAAATTAGAACAATTTCACAAGATAATCAATTACCTATTGTTAGATGGGCTGCTGAGGTAAGAGATTTATCTGATTTATATGGTTCAGATTTACTAGACACTGCCGAAGGGTTTTATGAAACTTTATCTAACCAAATAGCACATGGTGCTGAAGCACAAAACTTTATGAATGAAGCTCAACGCTTCGGTGTTATTGCATTAGCAAGTACTGAAGACTCTGTAAATTTACTGTCAGGAGCAATAAATGCTTACGGCTTTAATGTTTCTCAAGCTAGAAATCTCAGCAACCAATTTTTTAAGACTGTTGAGTTAGGGCGTATTAGAGCTGATGAATTAGAACATAGTATGGGTCAAATTGTAGGTGTTTCATCCCAGCTCGGTATCGCGATAGAAGAAGTTGATGCTTCACTTGCAACATTAACTATACGTGGTATTAAAGCCAATCTTGCTACTACAGGCTTCCGTAATGTTATGTTAAAACTTATACGTCCTTCAGAAAAAATGAAAGAGTTATTTAGAGAATGGGGCGTTGAGAGCGGTACTGGGGCTATAGCTGCATTTAAATGGACTGGCTTACTTAAAAAATTAGCTGAGCACGCCGAAGCTACAGGTGAGCCACTAGAAGAGATAGCTGACTTAATGCAGCGTATTCGAGCAATTGTTGGCTTAGCTCCACTAGCAAGTGCTTTTGAAGAAGTAGAAGATAACCTTATTAAAATTAAAGAAGCTGCTACTTCAGCACAAAAAGCCTTTGAGATAATGCAAGATAACTTAGGCTTTCAATTTAGAAGAGAGTTACAGAAACTAGCAAACGTATTTACAGTAGACTTTGGAGAGAAATTCCTCAAAGTATTTTTAAATTTAAATGAAGGATTTGGCGGGTTAGATAATGCAGTAAAGAGTTTTGCGAAAGCTCTAGAGCTTCTTGCTATTATTGGCGGTATGCATCTCGCTAACAAAGCTATTAAAACTTACATCTTATGGCAGGCAGTTTTAATACGGGCTCTTAAAGGTAGTACCCTTGCGACTAATGTTTTAACTGCGGCTACAGCAAGATTTAAAGCAGTTCTTTTATCAACACCTAATATTATGTTAGCAGTTGGCGTTGCATCATATTATGTAACTAAAAATATTGGCTTAGGCTGGAGAAGAACTACACAGGATCTTTCTGAGTTTGCAGACGAAGGTACAAAAGCTGCCAAAACATTGCATGAAGCATGGTCATCTGCTATGTTGGATGTAGCTAATAGAAGTGCTACTGCATTAGTAGAAAGTATGGGGAGGGTGCAGCAAACTGTAAAAGAGTCTTATGCAAATCTGAAAGCTGAAATAAATAAAATGCTTGATGTTCAAGCACGACAATTAAAAAGTGAAAAACTAATTTATAATATAGAGATGGCAAGAGCCAAATTACGTAAAAACCAAGGTATAAATATAGCAATAGGCCCGAATGGAAGACCAATAGCTGGAAAAGATGGAGATACAAAAACTGAAGCCTTTTTAGTAAAACAAAGACTTGATACACTATTAGCAAGAATAGAATCTGTTGCAACAGCTGCGGCTGAAGCTAATGCGGCAGGCAAAAAATATAAAATACCTGAGACATTTGATGAGGAAGCAAAAGAACTTCAAGAACTTATATTACAATACGGTAAATTAAAAAATGCAAGAAGTGAAAGCGTTAGAGTTATTGGGCCAGGTGGAAGACCCACTACACGCGGAGCTAATAGATTAGAAAGTAATGATGATTACTTAAAGAAACTTAAAGAATTAGTTGAACAAACACATGCTGTCCGCGATGCTGAATATGGTGACTTACGTGCTACAAATATTGAAGAAGCATTTGTAGCAAGGACTAAAGTTATTGATAAAAATATTGAAAGCTTAGATAAATATGCAGATAGAATAGAAAATGTAACAAAAAGAAACATTGAATTTAAAGAAGCGACTGCTACACTTGTTGGTCAAATGGGCGAACAGCTTAATCTATTAGAAGGGGCAACTAAGTCTGGGTTTTGGGCTGATTTAATTAAATTTGGTGCCTTGGGCGAGGGACGGCAGGAAGAAATATATAGTGAGAGAGATGCAATAAGGAGCTATATCTCTTCTATAGAAGAATTGATAGCGGCAGGAAAAGCTACCGGTACTTTTGATTCGGCGTCAATGAAAGGAATATCTGAAACATTATTAGCCACTGTTAGAGACAGTACTGTACTTTCCCAAAATCAAATAGATCAATTTATTAAAGACTATACAAAAGCAGCAGACGCATTTTATTCAGGTGTTGTAGAGGTAAATAAAACTGGGACTGAAATAGAAGAGCTAAAGAAAACAGTTGCTAGTCTATCTGTTGAAACTCAAAAAATATCAAGTGTATTTGCGGTAGATCCAGATACCGAAACAAATTATGCTGATCTTTTAAACAAGCTAGATAGTTTGCAGAATGTTACAGGAAGTATTAACACTCATATGAATAACGCATTCCAAGCTTTAGAGCCATCTAAAATTGCTGAAATTAAGACAGGTATGGAAGGTGTTGAAGGAGTAACATCACGAATTGCAAATAGTTTAATAAGTGCAGCAAACAGTCTTAACTCAGTATTAGGTATAACTCCTGAAGCTGTAGAAGCAGTAATTCCACAAAAACGTTGGACAGGTGGAAGGTTTGCTGGTGGCGGATCTGTTGCATCTGACTCTATACAAGCCTTGTTATCTCCAGGCGAGTTCGTTATGAATAAGTCTGCTGCAAGAAAATTCTTGCCATCACTTATTGCTATGAACTCCGGTGCTGCTAGATTTAATGGTGGAGGGGAAGTTGTTAACAATAACGTAGGTGACATCAATGTCACTGTCCAAGGCGGTAGCTCAAACGAAAATACTGCACGCGGTATAGCCCAAGCTCTACGTAGAGAACTACGTAGAAATACAGCGAGATTGAACTAATGAGTAATCACTTTGCTATTCAACAGTCTGTTGGTGTACAAGTTATTCGTAAGGGTGCATCCGGTAGACCTGATAAATTTAATACGCCTGTTAAGTGCCCTCAATGTGGCAACATGCGTACTTGGATCGTTCGGTGTGAGTACTGTGGAAATTCTTCGGAGGTAAAACCTAATGAAATCCGTTCTCTCCCCCAAGGGCCGGTTCCAAATCGAGCATTACGATCGACTGGGCCGCCTCCTCGGAAAATATGATTTTCCGAATGGTATTACTAATGTAGGCAAGAACCTTATCTTAGATGTTATGTTTAATGATGGGGTTCAGGTAGCCAATGCTAGCTGGTATATTGGTCTTATTGACAATAGCGGTTTTACTGCTCTTGCCGATGCAGACATAATGTCTAGCCATTCTGGCTGGAACGAGTTCACTTCGTACTCGGAATCCAATCGTGTAGCTTGGGGTTCTGGTGCTGCTGCCAGTCAATCTACTACTAATGCTTCCCCTGCCACTTTTAATATTAGTGGTAGTGGAACTGTTAAAGGTGTTTTCGTGGTTTCGAATAACACTAAGAGTGGTACAAGTGGTTCACTTTGGGCCACTGCTCTCTTTAGTGCCGATGTGCCTGTTAGCAATGGCGATCAACTTAAAGTTACCTACACAGTTAGTGCGTAACAATGCCAAAGAAATACACTGGTGTTAGCTGGAATGTATTCCAGCCTGTAGATGCAGCCTCTGCCAATGTGTTTGGCAATGAGTATGCTGAGAATACCATTGTATTTACTGACGAAGCTGAACTTAACCATAAAATTAAGACAGTTAGTTCAGAGTTAACACTTACAGACGCACTTGAAACTAACCAAATATTTTCTATTGAAGTATCACATACTCTTGACCTTGATTATTTTGTTTCAAAATTAGGTGCAATATATGTAAGAGCAGCTAACAATTTATTAACTTTAACACAAGAGACAGACAGAAATCTCTTTGTTTTACGTGTTACAAGTGAGTTAAATTTAACACAAAGCTTTACTACTAAGCAACCATATGAAGTATCTGCTAGTAATACATTACAACCTAGTGCAAGTGAAATAGACACTGATGAACTTTTAGCTTTAGACCCTTATGACCCTGAGACTGTAGCAGCACTATTAGATGA
>Ga0307380_10009893_pt1 | contig 12066 bp, 6 predicted proteins | sample UN3MG_FD_202239 | JGI IMG/M metagenome (GOLD analysis project Ga0307380, IMG submission 202239) | Soil microbial communities from Risofladan, Vaasa, Finland - UN-3 | ecosystem: Environmental > Terrestrial > Soil > Coastal area > Acid sulfate soil | place: Finland: Risofladan, Vaasa | collected... | reverse complement strand
AGTTTAATAAAAATATAATAGACTATTTGTAACTTCAGAGACCGGCCTTTCTTTTTATTCCTTTTAGGGATTCGCCCGTGGAAACCAAGGGCTCCGTTTTGAATGTGGTAATAAGTTATGCTCAACTGCCGCTTTATTCTGAAAATAATTTACCTGGCGATCGCGCTTTTGTACTTTTCCGGGCTTCCCATTCTTAGCGCGATAGACCATTCTCGAGTATTTCTTTACCCTGCCGGTGAAAGGTATAAAGAAGACCTCAACCTGGATGGTGTAATAGATGTCTCGGACGCAATAACCTTGTTAGTACTGGGTGTCAATGTCCCAAACAGCCCCAAGGCGGATTACAATGATGACGGCTTTTACAACATCATTGATGTCGTGAAGCTTTTAGTAAATATCAGGGATAAAAAACTCACGCTGTTAAGTCCCCTGGACACAGCGCTGACCGATTCAACAGCAACCGACACCACAGTATCTGACACCACGTCGACCGAGGCGACATATGCAGTTAGTGGAAGGGTTTACTGCGCGCAAGGGTTTATAGGAAATGTAACAATAATCATGCTCGGCGATAAGGAGGTGACTACTCTTACAGATGCCGCTGGAATGTACACCTTCCAGGTTCCGGATGGGCATTATACGATCGTACCGGCTTCAATCACTGGATACGAGTTTAACCCAGTCTCTTATCTTGTTACAGTTTCAAGAAACGATTTGAAATTCCTTAATTTTTTCGTTTATGGCTTAGAAAGCCTACCCGGTTAATAATTTAAAATTGGGGGTATTATTCACTTGACCCAGGCACATCCAATATCAAGGATATACGATTTTTTTGTATTACACCAACAATTTCGATGAATTCAAGACCGAATTTCTACCGAAGAATTATACCGTAATTATCCTTATTAGTTCGGTCAGTTCAACCATTCACCAAAACCGGAGATGTGCTTATGAAGTATAATCACTGATGTTCCCGCTGTTGCGTTAAGTCCATTTTTAATGGGGGTTTTTATGCAACGAAAAGCGTTTAAACGAGCATGGATAGCTGCAGGAACCGCCTTCATGCTTGTCCTGCTCACAGTCTCAGCAAATCTTTTCGCCCAGCTTACCACCGGTAAAATCGAGGGCACTCTCCGGGACAAGGACACCGGCGCGCCCCTGGCTGGAGCCCAGGTCACCGTGGAGGGCACTCGTCTGGGCAATGTAACCAACGCTGACGGTTACTATTTTATCCTCAGCGTTCCACCGGGCCGCAGGGATATCACTTTCACCTTCACCGGCTACCAGAAAACCACGGTCGCCAACCAGTTGATCCTCGCCGGCCAGACCACCACGGTAGATGCTTCACTCAGCTCCACTGTGGTTCAGCTCGAGGGGATCACTGTCGAGGGTGAAAGCGAAGTCCTGATGCCGCGGGACAACACGGTATCCAAGCAGCGCATGACCTCTGACTACATCGAAGATGCTCCGGCGACCAAGCTCGAAGACCTGATGATCCTCGAAGCAGGAGTACAGATCGGCGGTATCGGCAGTAAAGACCAGGGACTGCGCATCCGCGGCGGCCGCTTAGGTGAGGAGCTGATGGTGGTTGACGGTGTGATGGTGCGCAACAACACAGCCGATCCGCACGACCACACCTGGAGCGGAGGCGGCTGGTGGAATAGCCAAAGTAATGAACAGGAGGCACTCACCGGCCAGGACACCAATCCGCTCGAGTTTTCCACCGGTGCGGTGGAAGAGGTAGATATCATCACCGGCGGCTTCCAGGCCGAGTATGGCAACGCCCAGTCGGGTATTATCAATATCGTGACCAAGGAAGGCGGGCCGAATTTCAGAGGAAATATTCGGTTTACAACCGACGAGCAGAACCCGCGTACCTCCGATTACGGCTACAACCAGCTCGTCGCCTCTATCGGAGGCCCGATACCGGTAGTCGATAACCTTTTCTTCCACATCTCCGGCGAAATGCAGGGCACGGCGGATAACTTCCCTACCCACGCAGACGAGGGTTTCCGGGGAGTGAACCAGGACTTTGTCGACCGCCTGAACGCCTCCGTGGTCAACGACCCGGTCCTCAGCCAACCCGAGAACGCTTTCAGTCTCGAGGAATTCAGGGTCGGGCACGAGTTTTACGCCGGCAAGACCGGCAAGGACGCCTCGCTGTGGTCGCCGCCCAACCCGGTGCGCCGCAGTGATAACTGGGGCGACAGGACCATGGCAGCCGGGAAACTGACCTATTCCCCGCTCAAGAAACTCAAGTTCATCGGCACCCACAACTGGTCGAGAAACCAGCGTGCTTACCCCAACGGGCCCGCTAACGCCAGCGGGAACTACTTCCTGGACGGCTGGATCACCAAGTCCGAGCTGCCGAACAGGAACTGGGGCACCGATACGATTGCTTTCATCCCCCAGAACAGAGCACGGAGATTAAAAACTTACAACACCCTGTTCGGTATGGACTGGGACTTTCTCCAGAGCGCCCAGCGCAGTGTGGCTATGCAGTTCCGTTATACCCACTTCATGAACACCAGTGTCAACGGCTCGAACCTCGAGGTGAATTTCGAGCGCAAAACATTCATGAGCTGGTCGCCTGATGACATCAAGTTCGAGGTGGAAAATTATCCCGACCGCTGGGTCCAGATGACCACAGAGGCAAAGCGGCTGTATTATCCCGACGGGGTTACACGCTGGTACCAGGGCTGGTTTTTCGAAACGCCTTTCCGGATGTTCGAAGAAAACCTCTACCTGCTGCAGTACAGGTACGGCCGCGAGAGACAGCACAATCTGAAATTGGACGTGGATTTTCAGATTAACCGCTGGAACCGGGCCAAGACAGGGATCCAGTACTCAATGCTCGACAACCAGAAGATCAACCCCGGGAACTGGAACTCGGAAAGGGTCTATGAATTCGAGTTCAACTACACGCCCCGCATAATGGCCTTCTATGCCCAGAACCGGACAGACCTGGGCGACTTCGTGTTCGATTACGGCATGCGCTTCGATTCTTTCAGGCCCAGGGAAAACTGGGGCCTTTCCGAGACCAACAGGAGCGGAGAGGGAACCTTCCCCAAGATAAAACATGAATGGTCTCCCCGCTTCGACGTAGCTTTCCCGGTCACCGACAAGTCCCAGCTCCGTTTCTCCTACGGCGCCTTCACCCAGATCCCCAACATGTCCGTGCTCTATAGCGGCAGCAATGACGGATCTCTGGACTTCTCCCGGACGGACGCTTTCGAAGCCGGTCTGAGCTACCTGGCCTCCAATGACGTGGTGCTCGATCTAGTGGCCTATTACCGCGACATCGCGGGCAATGTCGCCCAGAAAGAATCCTTCCGCGATGTATGGTATTATTATACCGAGCGGAGAATCAGGGGCTGGTATACACCGTATACAAACCGGGACGACGGCAATATCAAGGGCATGGATCTGACCGTGAAGAAGAGGTTTTCCAACAACTTCTCTTTTGACGGGATTTACACCATCCAGTTTTCCAGGACCACCGGCAGCGCGCCGAACAGTCCTCTGACTAACGCCTTCGCCTATGACCCGGCCACTGGTGAAGCTGTGGTGCCGCCGGACGATCTCAGGCCTATCGAGGGTGACAGGACTCATAAGTTCTCCGGCAGGATCAACTATCTATTCCCAGAGGATTTTCAGGCAGGGACAATGGCCAATCTGATCCTTAAGGACCTCCGGGTTTACGGCGTCTTCTCAGTTGAAAGCGGTGAACCGGTGCCTGGTACACGGGGAGATTTCTACAGTGACCCCAAGCTCTTCAGGGGCCGCTGGAATTACAACCTGGACCTGCGGTTCACCAAGACTTTTTCCATGGGTGGAGCCCGTCGCCTGAGCGTATTTACGGAAATCTATAACGTCACCAACCGGAAGATCCACGCTGGCTATCCCAAAGCTTATAAATACGATACTTACCAGTACGGGCACGCCCCTGTGGAAGGCTGGAAATGGGACGTCCCCGGCAGGAACAAGATCGAGGATGTCAGGTTCAATGCGGATTTCAACGGCGACGGCCTGCTGACCAGACTGGAGGCGACCAAGGGAGAGATCGCCTACCAGATGATGATGGCCACAATGAATGCGGCCCAGTGGGGAATCGCCAGGCAGATCCGTCTCGGAACGGAGTTCCGCTTCTGATTCACGGCAGTTTATCTTGTTTCTCTTGTTTGACTTCAGTCATTTCAACAGGAGACTATTTAATATGCAACAGAGGTATTTAAAATTACTGCTTGCTCTAGCCGTCCTGGTGGGCTGCCTGGCCAGCCAAACCTTCGCCGAGAAGCTGCAGTCCAGGGTCAGCCAGGGCAACAACATGCAAGTACATATCTATACCGGCGGTTCCGGTCCCTTCTATTATGATTATACAGCCAGGAACTCTAAAAGCATGTTCCCTGCCGGCTCAGGAAATACCTGGGGGCACGGCGCAATGGGAATGATGGCGTGTGCGGTCAGCGACCTGAATGGCGACGGAGCACCAGAAGACACTGTCATGCCGCCGGACGGCAGAAACTGCTTCGGCTTTTTGGGGTCGCCTGAAGCCGTGAATGATATCGCTGCTATATTCGCCAGTGGCCAGAACACGCAGACCATTGCCAGCGATATCAACCACTGGCGGGTCTGGTCGAGCCTGGATGACGTCGACCTGGCCGACTGGCCGGTCGGCGGCAGGGCGGGCCGCTCTCAGGGCGGAGAGATTATCAAGTACGGAGCCGAGACCATATTCACCGCCACCGGCGATGCGCTGAGGACTTACGGATATGGCCATCCCACCATGTATTACCAGGAAAACTCCTTCTACTTCCTGAATTACGGTGAAAGCAACAACATGGTTTACGTGGAGACAGAAACCTTCAACATGTCCGAGCTGCTCCAATACAACGGCAGCCCGACTTTAGTAACGCTGGGAAACGCGCATTCCAGCGGCTGGACATGGAAGGGCGCCGCCGCCTACTATCAGCTCCGGTATTTCACCTGGGGGGGGAGCGATACTCCTTGGAATAACCTGTTTGGCTACCATTACGCCAAGGACATTCATGTCACTTTCAGCCAGAGCCCGACCCAGAAAAACTGGAATCCGCCCGAATACGCGCTATTCTGCTTCGCCTCGCTCAAAATGCCCACCCATACAAAGACCGGCGAGCAGATGGAGCTGACCAACTTCAACGCCGCGGGCGGCAGCATGGGGGTCAGCGGCTCCCTGCAGATTGCCCTGAGCGGCAAGAGCCCGGGCCAAGTGTACCGTAATATCATGGATACGCAAGACTTCCTGCCCGGGGTGATCAACCCCTATACCGGAAGGCACCACAACGCCTGGCCGGGCAGGGTCCTGCCAACGGACTCGCGGTACAACCAGTGGATCTGGGGCGGTGGGGGTCCCTGGATCACGGACAAATGCTACGGCGAGCTGTATGATGTCGCCCCGCGGGAATCCTACGAGTTCGACTATGTCCTTTTCTTCGTCTACCCGTCTATAATCCCCTTCGTGGTCCCGCCCCTGGATGCCGGCAATATCGACGACCCGGTCGTCCAGGAAGGTCTGGCGCCGGCGGAGCAGTACACCGAGGTGGCCAGGATCGTCTATAACGGCGGGTATATGCTGCCCGAGACACCGCAGCCCCCGGCCCTGACTATCATTCCGGGCGACAGGCAGGTCTCGATCACCTGGAGCGATATCAATGTCAACACCCCGGACCACTATTACTACTTCCTGCAGGATTTCGGCCTCGATCCTAATGGCTATTACAAGGAGTACGACTTCGAGGGCTACCGGGTATACCGCAGCTTCGTTGGCCCCAACGACACCCACTCCGAGCTCATGGGGGATTTCAACCGCTCGTCAGGGAACGTGCAGTTCTATTACGTGGACAAGCTGGAAGATGATTACCCGATGTACCGCATGCGCAATGGGATGAAAGTCTGGTACGCCGTGGTGCCCTATGACAAGAACTACGACGTGGTTACAAACCAAGTGTTCAGCCTCCCGCTTCCAGAGAGCGCCAAAACCTGGAACAGGCCGGGAGAGGCGATCTACACCGTGGTCCCGCACAGCAACGCCAATGAATTCAATGCCGCCTCACTCATGTCCACTGTTTTCGAGGGCCCGGCGGCAGTTGCAGCGCCCACGGCCCTGCTTGCAGGCGATGGAACCGGCAAGCTGACAGAGGCGCCCCAATGGCTCCAGCCCAATCTTGGCGATGTTATCTTTATACCGGTGAACAACGAGAGAATCACACAGGATAAGACCATTATTATAGAATGCAGCGATTGGTGGCATGATAAAGCAGGCTGTGGTCAAAGCAGGCCGGAGGGGGGCACCAGGAAGATTAAAATGGTGGACGGTTCGTATGAGGTAGTATCAGCCAAGGAACTAAGAGGTCGCAGTACCGATGTTCAAACCCTGGTTTTTTCCGACGCTGCTACTGCGGACGGGATCAGTTACTCTCTTGAAGTCCCGTTCATGGGCCTCTTATATCCGTCTGGTTATAGGGTAGGAGGTCTTTATTATAGTATTAATGTGGGGACTTATCCCGGAGTGGTGAAAACAATGACCTCCCGCGGTTGCGGGCCCGACGCCCGACCGGGAACCGCTCCCAGTCTTGTAGCCATGATGGCAAATGGACGTTTCACTGTAACATGGAAGTCCTCAGGAAGCGACATGACCGTTGAAGTAACTAACGTCACCCGCGGGACTACGGTACCTGCCGTGCAATATCAGGATGAAATCGGGTGGGGATTCATGACACCGGAGGGATATGGTGCTGAGGTCATCGCGGAAGCAGGAAATAACGGGAATTACTATAACGAGACTTTCGTGAACAGGGTTCCCAAAGCAGAGCGCACGGCAAAGATGCTGGATAAACTGCCTGCTGACTTTGACGATAGCTTCGCCTTTTGGCTCAACGGCATGGTATGGGTGGTTTTGGATGGAATGCCGGCTAACGGGACGGTTTGGACCATTGACAATGCCTGGGGCACCTGGAACAGTGATAAGACAGTGTTCACCCAGGTTGCGGACATGCCCTGGCCCGGGGACAAGTGGAAAATCCAGATCAAGGCCATGTCTATGGATCCTGATGATGCGAATCTCAAGAAAATCAAGGTGGTTCCCAATCCTTACATTGCTTCCTCCTATCTGGACCTGTCGCCCAACAACCGCAGGATCGAGTTCACCAACCTGCCCAGCCGCTGCACTATCCGTATCTATTCGCTCGGCGGCAACCTGGTGAACGTGCTGAACCATATCGGCTCAAGCCGCCAGGGCTGGGGGAACTATACCGATTGGGACAGGCTCTCGGACAACCAGCCGAGAGTGTTCACCGGTTATGACAACCACGGAGGAACCGAACCCTGGAACCTGAGAAACCGCTTCGGCCAGACTGTGGCCAGCGGCCTCTATCTGTATCACGTCACCGACCAGCAAGGGGAAACGTATACCGGCAAGTTCTATGTAATCAACTGACCTTGCACAATTAATGTCTGCGGTATCGTTAATTTCCCGAGTTGTTTAGACGGAGGTAATTTATGTTGATAAAAATGGCCATAAGAGCCTTGATCACGGCCCTCTCGTTCCTGGCGTTCGCAAGCATGTCTCTGCTGGCTCAGGGTACTGCCCGCCAGGACTATACCGGGCTGGACAAGTATATCGCCGCAGGCCGTCCTGAAAACGCCTCTTTTGTCGGGGTAAGGGCGGCCGAGTTTCTCACTATCCCCGTGGGCGCGCGCGGAATAGCCATGGGAAGCGCCTATTCGGCCGTTGCCGATGACATCTCTTCTATCTGGTGGAACCCGGCCGGTCTCGGTTTCCTTCAGAACCGGGAGCTGATGTTGACCGTAGTCGATTATTCCCTGGATATCACCTACAGCTACGGCGCGTTCGCCTCGCCTATAGGCGACGGGAAACTGGTAATCGGTGGTTTCTTCGGCTATCTCGATGTCCCGGATATCGAGATCACCACTGTAGCGACTCCTGAGGGGACAGGCAGCTTTTACAACGCCTACGACTTCCAGGTGGGCGGCTCATTCGCCTATAACCTCTCGGACCGCTTCACAGGCGGCCTCAATATCAAGTACGTCCACCAGGACATGTGGAACAACCTGGGAGGCAACGCTTTCGCGGTGGATGCAGGCGTGATCTACCACACCGAGCTCGCGGACCGTGATATCAGGTTCTCTTTCAATATCCAGAACCTGGGTTCAAATATCACCATGAAGGGCTCCAACCTGTTGACAGAGATCGGTCCTGAGACCAGGTCCGGAGATGTGCCCACAGGTTACATGGACTGGTCGCAGGACGCGTACCAGTTCTCGAAAAGGAATGTGCGGCTGGCTTACCGCCAGACCCATACATACCGCCTGCCCACAGTGCTCAAAATAGCGCTGGCCTACAACCTTTACACCAGCGAGAAAGTCAACTTTCTGGCCAGCGGTGAGTTCTGGAGACCGAGCTACATACCTATTACTTACACAGCAGGCACCGAGCTGAACTATAACTTCACGCCTTTCCTCTCCGGCGCCTTGCGCTTAGGTTGGATGGTCCAGACTGATGAGTATACGGAAGGTATTGATCAGTCAGGATTCAACTATCTGGGCGATGATCCGACCTGGCGCGGCTTCAGCTTTGGCGGAGGAATCCAGCGCCAGATCGACGATATGCATATCAGGTTCAGCTACGCTTATCGGAACAAAGGAAGGCTGTCCGCGGATAACTTTTTCACTTTCAGCTTCGGCTTTTAGTCATAGAATCCCCCACTCTGTGACTGATGTATTTCCCGGTCCCCTTTGTGGGGACCGGGAAATATAATAATTTTCCAGGTTTGACAAAACATTCTGGAATCAGGGGCTTTTTGTTTAGAAAACTGAGGATGTGCCCCCTCAGCGTATTTCCCAGCATCATTTATATAAAGTTACCTCAATGCAATCAAATTGTTCTGAAACATGGGGGTGACCTCTAACAGATAGGTATCGGTGTACAGAAAAATGTCTTTATCTGTTGATTCACTCCCGGAGAAATAATTTATGAAGATAAAAAAGTATTGTCTTTATCTTTTCTGGTTCTTGATCCCTTTGGCACAAGGCGTTCCCAAAGATTTGCATGCTCAAGGGGCGCTAGATTCTCTCCCCGCTTTTCCCGGAGCGCAGGGGTTCGGGTCTACTACACCAGGAGGGCGGGGAGGGCGTGTGATCAAGGTTAACAACCTGAATACCAGCGGCCCTGGCAGCCTTCAGGAAGCCTGCAGCGCTGAGGGACCCCGGATCGTGATCTTCGACACGAGCGGCGTTATCCCGGGCGATGTAGTAATCGATCAAAGCCGGATCACCATTGCCGGACAGACCGCACCTGGGGCGGGGATCACTATCAGGGGCAGGCTGATGACCAGGTACGGCGATGAGAGGTTCCAGGACATCGTGGTCCGCTTCCTGCGCGTCAGACCCGACCCCACCACCGGGGCCAGCGGAGATGCCATCCAGTTTTCCAGGGTCGAGAACTGCGTTATCGACCATGTATCCTGTTCCTGGGCCAATGATGAAACAATCGATATTTACAATGCCCACGATGTGACTATCCAGTGGTGCACAGTCGAGGAATCGGATACCGAAGGACATTCCAAAGGCGTAGCCCACAACTTCGGGATGATCAACGGCCCCGGCGGAGGAAGGATTTCTCTCCACCATACCCTTTTCGCCCACCACAGGCGGCGCTGCCCGGCTATCGCCCACGGACCCTCCGATATCCGGAACATAGTGGTCTATGACTTCCGGGACGGATTATCCCATGAAGGGCACGTCCCCAACAATCTCGGTTTCAATATTATCGGCAATTATTACAAAACCGGTCCAAGTGAGCCGAACATTTTCCCTTTCAATTTTGTCAGCAATGTCTCTTACTATCTGCGCGACAACTATTTCGAGGGTAGAAACGGCACCTATACCGGGATGATCCAGGATCCCTGGGCGGAGGCTGACAGCCTCTACGGCCTGCGATATTATGCGGATAAAGGTCTCAAAGCCGAGATGGAGTACGAGGTTCCTGTGGTGACCACTTACACCCCGCAGGAGGCCTATAACCTGGTGCTGGAGTCTGCCGGATGTTTCCCGCGGGATACAGTCAGCCGCCGCACTATCGCAGAGGTAAAAGAGGGCGCCGGTTCGTGGGGACGGCATGAATCAGGCGACTTGATGACGGGTCTTCAACCCCAGGCCCCCGCTCTAGATTCCGACAACGATGGACTGCCGGATTCATGGGAGAGGGCGAACGGACTCAACCCCTCGGATGGAACAGACCACAACACAGTCATGTCCTCGGGCTACACTGCTATCGAGGATTACTGCAACATCCTGGCTCAGGAGCTGATCGAGCGCCGCGGCAGCCTGCCTGTCAAAGGGGATCTCGACCAGGACGGCAAAACAGGGATCTTCGATCTGATCAAAATGCTGAAAGCTCTATCAGATGATCAAAATTGGGCCGCGGATATGAATTATGACGGCAGGGTCAATATATTTGACATGCTTGAGTTGATAAGAGTCATAGTCTCTCGGGGGTAGATTTGTCTGACTGTTCAGTGCTTTATTACCGCACTGGAGGGGCGCGAAACTGTTTCTTTAAACGGCCCTTTTAATGGGCAAGGAGTCTTACAATGAAGAGGCTAGTTCCGGCAAGTAGTTTCTCATGGTTAGTGATTTTTGTCCTGGCGCTTTTTTTCACGGCATATAACCAGGAGGCGGAGGCCCAGGCAATAGCCAAATCCGGAAAGCCGCTGCAAGTGATTATGATCGGCGCCCATCCGGATGACACCGAGGGCAAGGGTGGCGGTACCGCCGCTCTCTGGGCCGCAGCCGGAGCAAAAGTGATGATGGTCTCGGTAACCAACGGGGATGCCGGTCACCAGAGCGAGGGCGGAGGTGCCCTGGCCAAGCGCCGCGCAGCAGAGTGCAGGGCAGCCGCAGAGATCCTTGGCGTAAACTGGCGCACCCTGGATTTTCATGACGGGGAGCTCGAACCGAATCTCGAGGCGCGCAAGGCCGTGATCCGCGCCATACGTGAATGGAAAGCCGACATTGTGATCACTCATCGCCCCAACGACTACCATCCAGACCACCGCTACACCGGCCAGATCGTGCAGGATGCAGCATACATGGTGGTGGTACCCAATATCTGCCCGGACACCCCGCGGCTCGAAAATAATCCGATTTTTATGTACTTCGCTGACCGGTTCCAAAAGCCCTATCCCTTTACTCCTGATGTGGCGGTAGATATCACCCCGGTGATGGAGAAAAAGCTTCGCGCCACTCACCAGATGCCGAGCCAGATGTACGAGTGGCTGCCCTGGGTCGGGGGCAGTCTGGATCAGGTGCCCAGGAATCCGGAGGAGCGCTTCGAATGGCTTAAAAAAAGCCGGTCAGGGAGAACCAGGGGCTGGAAAGAAAGGTACACCGAGATAGTCGAGGCCCGTTACGGCAAGGCCCGGGCCGAAAAAATAGAGCATGTTGAAGTGTTCGAGCTCTGCGAGTACGGCCACCAGGCGAGCCGTGAGGAACTCTGGGAGTTGTTCCCCAAGTAATTCGGGAAACGGGATTATTTTGTTGGAGCAGAAATGCCGGAATTTCACCCGGCATTATGCCAACAGCTAACGGTTCCCGCCATCAGGGCCCGTAGGGGACTTCCACCCCCAAGTCCTCAATCAACTACCACAGTCGATCAAGTGGCGCTCTCACGCCACGCGCCATGCCTGGCATACAACAGGAAAGACAGTCACCAAGGAAGTTGACCGTTATATCGTGCAGCGAAGTCCGGTGGCCGCGGCCCGTGACACTGCCTGGGGTATTGCTGGCCGAATACTTGCTGACTTTGGGATGACCGACAGACTCACCTCATCAAAATCGACCCGGATCGTGCTCCCCTGATCCGCCAAATATTCGAGAAATAAGCCAGCGGTGAATTCTCCCTTCAAGCTATTTGTAACTGGGCCGAAGCTGAAAGCCTCCGCCACCCAGATCCGGCAAACCGATCAACAAGGCCGGAATCCATCGAATACTGAGAAACCCCATCTGCTT
>Ga0307380_10009891_pt1 | contig 12068 bp, 10 predicted proteins | sample UN3MG_FD_202239 | JGI IMG/M metagenome (GOLD analysis project Ga0307380, IMG submission 202239) | Soil microbial communities from Risofladan, Vaasa, Finland - UN-3 | ecosystem: Environmental > Terrestrial > Soil > Coastal area > Acid sulfate soil | place: Finland: Risofladan, Vaasa | collected... | reverse complement strand
ATTTGAAAAAATTGTGGCGCGGCCCGAGCTTGCCGCGCCTCCGGGTTATCGGGGATATTTCCTGTGACGTCAACGGGAGCGTGGAATGCACCGTCAGGTGCACCGACCCAGCTCATCCCGTTTTCACCTATGACCTGGAGAAAGACGAAGCCATCACCGGTTTTTCGGGTAAGGGTCCGACGGTGATGGCCGTGGACAACCTGCCGGCTGAGATCCCCCTCGAATCGTCCATCTTTTTCAGTCAAACCTTGAAGCCCTTTATCCCGGCCCTGATCGGCACGGATTTCCGGGCAGATTTTGCCCGCTGCCATCTGCCGGCTCCCTTGAAGAAAGCGGTCATACTTTTCCGGGGGGAATTCACTCTGGATTACGAATACATGCGCGAATTCATCTCCCCCCAAAAAAGGAGTCATCCATGAAAAAAGTCTTGATCCTGGGCGCGGGTCTCGTTGCCAAGCCTCTGGTCAGGTATCTCCTCGGTCAGCCCGACCTCCAGGTCGAGGTGGCCAGCCGGACCGTGAGCAAGGCGGAAAAGCTCATCGATCGGCATCCCCGCGGCGTGGCCAAGGAGCTCAACCTGAAGAGCGAGGAAGCGCTGAAGGACGAGGTGGCCAAGGCCGATGTGGTCATCAGCATGGTCCCCTACGCCTTCCACCCCAAGGTGGCCGAGTTCTGCATCGGCCACAAGAAGCAGATGGTCACTACATCCTATGTCAGCGACGCCATGAAGAAGCTGGATCAGGACGCCCGGAAAGCGGGTGTTATCATCCTCAACGAACTGGGTCTCGACCCAGGTATCGACCATATGGAGGCGATGCGGGTGATCCATGAGATCCACGACAAAAGCGGGGAGCTCCTCAGCTTCATCTCTTATTGCGGCGGCCTGCCCGCGCCGGAAGCCAACACCAATCCCTTCGGCTATAAATTCTCGTGGAGCCCGACGGGCGTCCTGCTGGCCGGGAAGAACTCCGCCCAGTACCTCCAAGACGGCCAGGAGGTCTTTGTCCCGGCGGAGAAACTCTTCGAGAGCTATACGCTCCGCACCATCGAGGGTCTGGGCATCTTCGAAGGATATCCCAACCGGAACTCGCTTCCCTACATTGAGCTCTACAAAGTGCCGGAGACCAAGACGATGCTCCGCGGCACCCTGCGCCACATCGGCTGGTGCGAGACCATCCGGACGATGGTCCGGCTCGGCCTCCTGGACCAGGACGAGAAGGATTGGACGGGCCTGACCTTTGCCGGATTTCTCCGGAAGCTCCTGAACACCCAGGCTGAGGACATCAAGAAAGAAATTTCCGAGCGGCTCGGGATCCCCCCCGGCCTGGCCATCCTCCGCCGGCTGGAGTGGCTGGGCCTGTTCAGCGATGAGCCTCTGCCGCTCCAGAAGGGGTCGGCTCTGGATATTATGAGCGCCCGGATGACCCAGGAGCTCGCTTATGCGGCCGGCGAGAGGGACATGATCGTCCTCCAGCACGAATTCATCGCTTCTTATCCCGGCGCCGGGAAGGAACGGACGATCTCCACGCTGATCGACTTCGGCATCCCCGGCGGCGATTCCTCGATGGCCCGGACGGTCGGTCTCCCCGCCGCCATCGGCACCAAGCTCATCCTCGAGGGCAAGATCAAGGAGACCGGTGTCCACATCCCGGTCATTCCGGAGATCTACCAGCCGATCCTGGCCGAGTTGAAGACCCTCGATATCGCCTTCAAAGAGAGAAGGGCGAGACTTTAAACTCTCGCTCCGCTCGATCGTACTTAAAGATCGCAGCATCTGCCGCATTCCGGCAGGCTGGCCGGAGAGGGCGGTGAGGAGGCTAGTATGATCAGAAGACCCGCTGTGGCCGGATATTTCTATCCCCGAAAAGCCGCGGCGCTGAGGTCGCTCCTCGGCGGGATGGTGGACCCACGGGCGAAAAAAGAGAAGGCCCGGGCGGTCGTCTCGCCGCACGCCGGATTGACCTATTCCGGATATGTCGCCGGCGCCGTCTATTCCTCGGTGGTCCTCCCGGATCGTTTCCTGATCCTTGGCCCGAGCCATCGCGGCCAGCGGTCCCTTTTCGGGATCATGACAGAAGGATCCTGGGAAACTCCCCTGGGCGAGGTGCCTATCGATCCGGCGCTCGCCGAAGCGCTCGTCCGGGGCTCCTCGCTGATCAGGGTGGAAGAAGAGGCCCACGAGGAAGAGCATTCTCTCGAGGTCCAGCTGCCCTTCCTCCAGTACTTGAGCACCGGATTTTCCTTTGTTCCCCTCTCCGTCTCTCCGGCAGCGGATTACGATGCCCTGGAAGAACTGGGAAACGTTCTGGCGGCCGCCATCCGCCAGGCAGGGAGGGATGTCCTAATCGTGGCCTCTACAGATATGAGCCACTATGTCAGCCAGGAGACGGCCAGGGAAAAGGATTTTCTGGCGATCGAGCGGATCCAGGCCTTGGACGCGCGCGGCCTCTATGATGTAGTCCAGGCCGAGGCCATCAGCATGTGCGGTTTCCAGCCGACAACGGCGGCCATCCTGGCCGCCAAGGAACTCGGCGCCGGCCGTGCCGACCTCATCCGCTACATGACCTCGGGCGAAACCTCCGGCGATGACCATCAGGTGGTCGGCTATGCCGGGCTCCGGCTCGTCTGATTGAATTTTTGCTCCCATAATGCTATAAAAAACCCTCAAGGTCTGATGTTCCATAATCTTATCCTGCGAGAAAAAGACAGAGTCGTTCTGAACATCATCGTCGAGAACTACCTGAAGTCCGGCCAGCCGGTGAGCTCCGGCGCCGTCGTCCAGAAGAGGGTTCTGCCGGATTCTCCGGCGACCATCCGCAACATCATGGCCAAGCTCGAAGAGATGGACTACCTCGCTCAGCCCCACACTTCAGCGGGCCGCATCCCGACGGACAAGGGATTGAGGTTCTATGTCAACAGCCTCTTCGACGAGACGCTCTTCGCCCACCAGCCGCCTCTCCTCGAATCCCCGCCGCTGGACCTGGAGAAAGGAGATTTCGCTTCCTTCCTCACCCGGGTCACCAAGCTGCTGGCCGAGCAGTCCGACAACCTCGGGTTCGTGATCTCCCCCCGCATCTCCAAGATGAACTTCCAGCACCTCCGGCTGGTCAAGGTCTCCGAAGAGAAGGTCATGATCATCCTGATGACCACCTTCAACCTCGTCCTGACCGAGATCGTCGAATGCCATCATTATTTCACCCAGCTCGAGCTGGACAAGGCCTCTCAGTACTTGAACCAGCATTTCCGGGGCAAGAACCTGACGGCCGTCCGCGACTACCTGCTCAAGGAGCTGCCTCGCCACAAGCTGACCTATGAGAATGAACTGAACAAACTGACCGCGCTGTTGCGGGATTATATCGTCGAGGAAGAGAGCGGGAGCCAGATCTATCTCCAGGGGACGTCCCGGCTCCTCGACAAGGCCGACCTCTTCAATATGGATCGATTGAAGGCCCTCTTCCAGAATCTCGAGGAGAGGGTGAAGCTGGCCAAGCTGCTTTCCGATATCATCAGCTTGGACCGCGTCAAGGTCCTGATCGGCGCGGAATCCCACATCCCCGACATTTCGGATTGCGCCCTGGTCCTGTCACACTACGGCTATAATAACCAGGTCCTGGGGACGCTCGGGATCATCGGTCCGAAGAGGATCCCTTATCGGAGGATCATTCCCCTGGTCGACCGGGTGGCCCAAAAGCTCAGCCGGACGATCAGCCGAAACCAATAATGAGGTTCGCTATGTCCACAGACGACTTTGAAGAGAAAGACAAAGATCGAAAGGAAACCCAGCATCCGGCCGATGTCGAAGGGCTGGAAGAGTCTGGCGACGAGGTCGAATACGAACCCGTCAGCGAAGAAGGAAACGGTCCCGCAAACAAAGAAAAAGCCGGTCTTACCCCCCCCAGCGAAGAGGGCCAAGGGCTCAAGAATAAGCTCAAGAAAAAGGATGCCGAAATCAAATCGCTCAAGAAAGAGCGCGATGAGATCAGGGACAAATATCTGAGGAAGCTGGCCGAGATGGAGAACCTGCGCAAGCGGTTCGACCGGGAACGGGCGGAGTACGAGCAGTATGCCCTGAGCGAGTTTCTCCGGGAGCTGCTCGTCGTCCTGGACAATTTTGAAAGAGCCCTGAAAATTCAGGATCAGGCGGACGGCAAGAGCTTTCAGGAGGGCATCGAAATGATCTACCGTCAGTACTCGGACCTGCTGAAGAAACAAGGCGTCCAGCCGATCGAATCCAGCAACCGGAGGTTCGATCCCGCTGTCCATCAGGCCGTCCTCACGGAGGAGTCGGAAACGGTCGAAGAGCCGGAGGTGGCCGAAGTGCTGCAACGCGGCTTCTGGCTTCAAGACAGGCTGCTCCGGCCGGCCATGGTGAAGGTCCTGGTGCCTAAGAAGAAAGAAGAAGGGAAATGAGCAAGGTCATCGGTATCGACCTGGGGACGACCTTCTCCTGCGTCGCCTATTTGGAGGGGGAGAAACCCGTTGTCATCCCTAACCTAGAGGGTCAGATGACGACCCCTTCGGTCGTCAGTTTCACCACTTCCGGAGAGCGCTTGGTCGGTAACCTCGCCCTGCGCCAGGCCATCACCAACCCGGAGAAAACCGTCTTCGCGGTCAAGCGGCTCATCGGGAGAAAGTACGATTCCCCCGAGGTCGCGGCCGCCCGGACGAAAATGCCCTACCGGCTCGGCGCCGCCCGGAACGGCGATGCGATCGTGATCATCGACTCCGTTGAGATCAGTCCGCAGGAGATCTCGAGCATGATCCTGGCTTATCTCAGGCAGTGCGCCGAATCCTTTTTCGGCGAACCCGTCGGTGAGGCCGTCATCACCGTACCGGCCCATTTCAACGATCATCAGAGGCAGGCCACCAAGGATGCCGCCAAGATCGCCGGCCTGGAGGTCCTCCGGGTCATCAATGAGCCGACGGCCGCCGGCCTGGCCTACGGGCTCGACACCCGGACGAATGGGACCGTGGCCGTTTTCGACCTGGGAGGAGGGACGTTCGACATCACCATCCTGGAGATCCAGGAAGGCGTTTTTCATGTCCTGGCCACGAACGGCGATTCCTATCTCGGGGGAGAGGATTTCGATAACCGCATCGCCGAGTGGTTGATCGACGATTTCAGGAAGGAGCACGACATCGACCTAGCGGAAGACAAACTGGCCCTGCAGCGGATCAAAGAAGCGTCGGAGCGGGCCAAACGGGATCTCTCTTTCACCATGGAAAGCGATATCAATTTGCCCTTCATCAGCGCGACCGGCGGCGGGTCCAAACACATCAACAAGAGGCTGACCCGGCGGCGGCTCGAGGACTTGACCGGGGACCTGGTCAAGAAGACGATCCCACTGATCGAGCAAGCCCTGGCCGATGCGAAATTGAACCCGGAGGATATCCAGGACGTCCTCCTGGTCGGAGGACAGACGCGGATGCCGATCATCCGCAAGACGATCGCCGATTTCTTCCGCCGGCCGCCTCGCGAGGACATCAATCCCGACGAGATCGTGGCCATGGGAGCGGCCGTCCAGTCGGCCATCTTGAAGGGAGACAAGAAAGAGCTCGTCCTGCTCCTCGATGTCACGCCGTTCTCGCTGGGCATCGAGACCGAGGAGGATACTTTCCAGAGGATCATCGAGCGGAACACCACCATCCCGACCCGGAAGACGATGCCCTTCACCACGGTCGAGGACAACCAGGTCCGGGTGGCTGTTCATGTTCTTCAGGGCGAATACCTCCAGGCATCAAAGAACAAATCTCTGGCCCGCTTCGACCTCGTCGGGATCCAGCCCGGCCCGGCCGGCGTCCCCCAGATCGATGTCACTTTCGAGATCGATGCCGACGGCATCCTGAAGGTCTCGGCCCGGGACGTCGTGACCCAAATGAATCAGGAGGTTCGGGTCCGTCCCTCGGCCGGCCTCAGCAAGGACGAGCTTGACTCCATCATCCAGAGGAACCGGACGCTCTCGTAGGGCCGACCATCGAAGATGATAAAGAGAGATTATTACGGGGTTCTGGAGATCGGCCGAGGCGCTTCCGCGGAAGACGTCAAGCGGGCCTATCGCCGGCTGGCCCTGAAATATCATCCCGACCGCAATCCCGGAAACAGGGAAGCTGAGGAAAAATTCAAGGAGGCGGCCGAAGCGTACAGCGTCCTGGGCGATCCGGGGAAACGGTCGACCTACGACCGCTTCGGGTTTGACGGGCTGAGGGGAGAGGGATTCACCGGTTTTTCCGGTTTTGAAGCTTCCATATTCGGGGATTTTGAAGATATTCTGGGCAGCCTCTTCGGATTCGGAGACTTTTTCGGGAACCGGATGGGCCGCCGGAGGTCCTATCCGCAGCGGGGAAGGGACCTCGCCCTGGAACTGGAGATCAGCCTGGAGGAGGCGGCCGCCGGGGTCGAGCGGGAGCTCAACCTCAACCGGGCCGAGCATTGTCCGGCCTGCCACGGCTCGGGAATGCAGCCGGGGACGAAAAAGGCCGGTTGTCCGACCTGCAATGGCCGTGGACAGATGCGCTACCAGCAGGGGTTTTTCACGATCTCCCGGGCCTGCTCTCATTGCCACGGCGCCGGGGAGATCATCACCACTCCCTGCTCGGAATGCCGCGGCTCGGGCCGCGTCAAACAGAAGCGGAAACTCACTCTCAAGATCCCGGCCGGGGTCGAGGACGGTTCCCGGATGCGGATCGACGGTCAGGGAGAGGCCGGGGACTCCGCCGCCGCTCCGGGAGACCTCTATGTTGTGATCCGGGTGGCCAAACACGCCGTCTTCGAGAGGGAGGACAACAACCTCTTCTGCCAGCTCGATATCTCCTACTCGCAGGCGGCCTTGGGAGCGGCCATCGAGGTGCGCGGTCTGGACCGGGGAACCGAAGTGCTGAAGATCCCGGCGGGCACCCAGACCGGCGCGGTTTTCCGGCTGAAGGGCCGGGGCATCAAAGACCTGCATACTCGTCGCCACGGCGACCTGTATGTCAAGGTCCGGGTGAGGACCCCGGAGAACCTGGGTAAGGAGGAGAAAGCTTTGCTCCGGCGTCTGGCCGAGCTCCGTGGCGAGGACTTGGACACGACCGACCGGAGCCTGATCGATAAGCTGAAGAACGTCATTCATTAGAGACCGGATTGACCTCGAACCATTTTCTCGTCAAGCAGAAAAACCCGCGTCCTCCCTATGTCCGGTTTGATGGAGAAGAACACCATCATCTTTGCCGAGTCTTACGGACCCGGCCGGGTGAGAAGGTCTGGCTGGTGGACGAGCAGGGGAATTCATTCCGGGCGGAGGTGATAGAGGCCGGACGACAGCAGACCCGGCGGACGGATATCCTGTTGACCCACGCCCCCCCAGACCTTTTCCGTGTTCCTCGAGTCCCGAGACGAGTCCAAGAAACTCATCCTCTGCGAGGACGGAGGAATATTCTTGCGTGACGTTTTGGCCGACAGGTCCGTAGATTCAGCCTCCTCGGGGATGTCTGGGGTCGTCCTCTTGTTCGGTCCAGAGGGAGGCTGGAGCAAGCAAGAGGAACAAGGGGCGATAGGGAAGGGCTTTGAGGCGGTCAGCCTGGGAGCGAGGATCCTGAGGTCAGAGACGGCCTCCCTGGCCGCCCTGGCGGCCATCCAGATCTTCTGGGGCGAGTGATCATGTTTCTGCAAGGACAAAAGGTCGGCAAATACGAAATCATTCGTTCCCTTGGAAGCGGCGGGTTCGGCTCCGTCTACCTGGCGCGGGACACCTGGCTGGACATTAAGGTCGCCCTCAAGGTCCCTCACAAGCAGTCGGCCGAGCTCTACAAGTTGCTCAAAGAGCCGCGTCTTCAAGCGGCCCTCAACCACCCTAACATCGTCCGCATGATCGCCGCTGAAAAAGAAAAAAAGATCTTCTTCATGGTCATGGAATACGTCAAGGGGAAGACCCTGGAGAAGATCATGGAGAAAGAACGCGTCCTGGAGAGCGAGGCGGCCCTCGATTATATCAAGCAGATCGCCCACGGCGTCGACCACGCCCACAAGAACAAGATCATCCACCGGGACCTGCGGCCGTCCAACATCATGATCTCAGAGGAGGGGACCGCCAAGATTACGGATTTCGGGACCTCGGCCTGGCTGAACAACGTCCCCTATGCCTCCACCCGGATCGGCAGCCCTCCCTACATGGCTCCGGAGCAATTCATGGGCAAGGCCGGCTATCAGTCGGATATCTATAGCCTCGGCTGCATCTTTTATGAGATGATCGTCGGCCGGCCGCCCATATTCGATCCGGACCCCTTCAGGATCCTGGAAAAAGCTCAGCAGGGCAAGATCACGCCGCCGCGACTTCGGAACAACAGGATCCCGCGCGACATCGACGAGATCATCATGAGATGCCTGGCTTCCAAGGTCGAGGACCGGTATCAGAGGCCGGCCGAGCTCATCCATGCGATCTCGGCGTTGAAGAAGAAGGACGTCAAGACGACGGAGATCGAGGACATCCTGATCCGGATCCGGGCCAGGGAACAGACCAAGAGCCAGCTCTGTTGGAACTGCCGTCGACCCTTACCCCTCAAGACGCGTCATTGCCCCCATTGCGGTGAGACAATCTAACCCCCAGGGGCGATTGACTTTGGAAACGGGATTCAGATAACATGGATTCGGCTGTCCTGATGTTGCAAAGAGACGAAAAGGGACCGGATATTTCACCGAGGAGCGCCCGATGAGTCCTTTCGACGAGCACGGCAAGGTGTGGATGAACGGCCGGCTTGTTCCCTGGAAAGACGCCACCATCCACATCGCCTCCCATGTCATCCATTACGGCAGCTCTCTCTTCGAAGGGTTTCGCGCCTACGAGACTCCCAAGGGGACGGCCGTCTTCCGCCTGGACGCGCACGTCAAACGTCTTTATGACTCCTGCAAAATGTACCGGATGGACATCCCCTATACCCGGGACGAATTTATGCGGGCTGTCATCGAGACCATCCGGGCCAACGGGCACACATCCTGCTACATCAGGCCGATCGTTTACCGGGGATACCACTCCCTGGGCGTCGATCCCTTTCCCAATCCCGTCGACTGCGCCATCCTCGTTTGGAACTGGGGGCAATATCTTGGGGAAGACGCCCTGGAGAACGGAGTGGACGTCAAGATCTCGACCTGGTGGCGGATGGCCCCGAACACCTTCCCGGCCCTGGCCAAGTCCGGCGCCAATTACATGAACTCGCAGCTCATCAAGATGGAGGCGCTCGTCGAAGGCTACGCCGAGGGGATCGCCCTCAACGTCCGAGGCCATATCAGCGAAGGGAGCGGCGAGAACATCTTCCTCGTCCATAACGGCGCCGTCTCTACGCCCCCCCTTTCGTCCTCGATCCTGCCGGGCATCACCCGGGATGCGGTGATCATCCTGATCAAGGAGATGGAGATACGCCTCATCGAAGAGATGATCCCGCGGGAGATGCTCTATATCGCCGACGAGGTTTTCTTCACCGGGTCGGCCGCCGAGATCACCCCGATCCGCTCGGTCGACAAGATCGCGATCGGCACCGGGAAACGCGGTCCCGTCGTCAAGAGACTTCAGGAGGCTTTCTTCGCTTGCCTCCACGGCGAGCGGGAGGATGTCCATCATTGGTTGACCTATATATAAGTGAGGTGGAGAATGGAAATCGATGAACTTTTGAAAGTCGCTATCGAGAGGGACGCTTCCGACCTTCATGTTAAGGCCGGAAGCCATCCCGTTATCCGCGTTCATGGAACGCTCATTCCTCTGACCGGTTTTCCGCGGCTGACCTCCAAGGATACGCAGGAGCTGGGAGACCAGCTGATGGCCGACTATCAGAAACTCCGGCTCAAGGAGGATTTCGACATTGACCTGGCCTACAGCCTGCCCGGATTCGGAAGGTTCCGGGGGAGCATCTTCCAGCAGCGCGGGTCGGTCGCCATCGCCCTGCGGATCATCCCCCTGGATGTCAAGACGATCCGCCAGCTTCTCCTACCCGAGGTCCTGGAAAAGATCTCCCTTCTCCAGAGAGGGTTGGTTCTCGTGACGGGGACGACCGGAAGCGGCAAGACCACGACCCTGGCCGCGATGCTCGATTACATCAACACCCATCGCCGGGAGAACATCATCACCATCGAGGACCCCATCGAATACCTGCACAAGGACAAGAAAAGCACGATCAGCCAGAGAGAGGTCGGGATGGATGTTTCCAGTTTCTCGCGCGGCCTGCGGGCGACCCTGCGCGAGGACCCGGACGTCATTTTGGTCGGGGAAATGCGCGACCTGGACACGGTCGAGACGGCCATCCTGGCCGCCGAGACCGGACACCTCGTCTTCAGCACCCTGCACACTCTGGATGCGTCCGAAAGCATCAACCGGATGGTGGCCGTTTTCGCCCCCTACCACCAGAGGCAGATTCGGCTCCAGCTGGGGAGCATCCTCAAGGCCGTTATATCCCAGAGACTGATTCCCCGGATGGACGGCCAGGGCCGCGTCCCGGCCGTCGAGATCATGGTCAACACTCCTTATATCCAGGAATGCATCCAGGAAAAGGACAAGACGAGCCTCATCCGCGACGCCATCGCTAGCGGAGTCTCCCAGTACGGCATGCAGACCTTTGACCAGTCCATTTTCCAGCTTTACCGGGACGGCTACATTTCCTTCGAGCAGGGCCTGCGTTACTCCACGAACCCGGACAACTTCAAGCTCCGCGTCATGGGCATCCAGTCCACCCTCGACATCGCCCTGGAGGAGATGGAGCACGGCATGAGCAAGGTGGAGAGAGATACGACGGAGGTCCCCGAAGAAGAGAATTCATGAGAGCCCAGGAGATCCGGGAGGCTTTCCTCGGCTTCTTCTCCCGGAAAAACCACAAGGTCGTCCCCAGTTCGTCGCTTCTCCCCAAGGACGATCCCACCATCCTGTTCAGCAACGCCGGGATGAACCAGTTCAAGGATGTCTTTCTCGGCCTGGAAAAAAGAAGCTACAGGCGGGCCGCCTCGGTCCAGAAATGCCTCCGCGTCTCGGGCAAGCACAACGACCTGGAGCAGGTCGGCCGGACCAGCAAACACCACACTTTTTTCGAGATGCTGGGGAACTTTTCCTTCGGCGATTATTTCAAGGAGGAAGCGATCGCCTTTGCCTGGGAACTCGTGACCCAAGTCTTCAAGCTCCCCCCCGACAGACTCTACGCTACGATCTATGAGGAGGACGAGGAAGCCTTCCGGATCTGGCGCGAGCAGATCGGTCTGCCGCTTGAAAGGATCTTCCGCTTCGGCAAGAAAGACAATTTTTGGGCCATGGGCGAAACCGGGCCATGCGGCCCCTGTTCCGAGATACATTATGATGCGGACCCGGACCTGGAGGAGGGCGATCCCCGCGGGTTTATCGAAAAAGGGAGCGACCGCTTCGTTGAGCTCTGGAACCTGGTCTTCATGCAGTATTTCCAGGACGAGAGAGGAATTTTTCATCCGCTTCCGGCGCCAGCCATTGATACGGGGATGGGACTGGAACGGACCGCCGCGGCCCTGCAGAAGAAGAGGAGCAATTATGACACCGACCTCTTCCGTCCTTTGATCTCCCGGATCTGCGACCTGGCCCAGCGGGAATACCCCGCTGACGAAGCGGGAGATGTTTCTGTGCGAATCATCGCCGACCACGTCCGGGCCGTCACTTTCCTTGTCGGCGACGGGGTCATGCCCTCGAACGACGGCCGCGGATACGTATTGCGGCGCCTCATCCGGCGGGCCTTCCGGCACGGCAACCTTCTGGGGATCGAGCGGACGTTCGTCCACCAGCTGGTCGGCACGGTGACCGATATCATGAAGGAGGCCTATCCGGAGCTTCTGTCGTCGACCCATTATATCTCCCGTCTCTGCCTCTCCGAAGAGGAGAGGTTCGCCCTGACCCTGGCCTCTGGAATGCGGTATTTTCAGCAGTTTATCGAAGAGGCCAAGAAGGCCGGCCGGAGCGCCTTGGGCGGTCCCGAAGCCTTCAAGCTCTACGACACCTTCGGTTTTCCCCTCGACCTCTCCTTGGAATTGGCCCAGGAACAGGGTTTGAGCGTCGATGAGCCCGGCTTTTTGGCCGAGCTCGAGAGGCAAAAAG
>Ga0307380_10009890_pt1 | contig 12069 bp, 9 predicted proteins | sample UN3MG_FD_202239 | JGI IMG/M metagenome (GOLD analysis project Ga0307380, IMG submission 202239) | Soil microbial communities from Risofladan, Vaasa, Finland - UN-3 | ecosystem: Environmental > Terrestrial > Soil > Coastal area > Acid sulfate soil | place: Finland: Risofladan, Vaasa | collected... | reverse complement strand
TAGCCTTGAAATATTTGAAGCCCTGGAGTTCACGTTCTTTTATTTTATGCCTTCTTTTGCTCATGAAAGGCATTTAAGCAGGAGCGCGCACAGCGCGCCAGTTTGAAATAGGTAATATGCAAAAAAAGTTTTGGGTAATTCTCCCCCCATAAATCACACCTCAATCCTTGTGCCGAACAGGATTGGGACTGTCACTATCGACTGGCAGCAGATGCGTCAAGAGTACATTCACAACAAGAAAGTACGCGGCGATCAGGAAGCCTCGATCTATGAAGTAGCTCTTACCATGCGTCATTTTGAACGGTTAATAGGAAGATGCAACTCGAAGCAGTTTACGCAAAACGCCATTGACAAGTTCATCCTTGATAGAGGTAAGGAAGTGAAACGCTCGACGGTTAACAAAGACATCAGGAACCTAACAGCGTTAATCAATTGGTGCAAGGAAAACAGATACCTGAACGGAGAAATAAAGCTCAAGCTCCTCAAGGAAGATGAGAAACCTGTGAAGTCCTTGAGCACCATTCAGATAAGAAGACTGTTGTCAGCCTCTAAGCCGTATCCGAGACTCAGGATGAGAATCCTGTTGGCCTTGGGCACGGGCCTGAGACGAGGTGACATTGAATCATGGAGAGTATCTGAACTTGACTTTGAAAAGAGCTATGTCACCACCAGGAGCACAAAGACCAGAAAGAGCATGGGCTCACGGCCTGTTCCGGTTCCGATCATGGCAGAACTCAAGAAGTATGTCGCCGACTTGGTCCCTGGGCAAGAGACAATATTCGACCGTAGTTACAATCAATACAGATGGAATCAGATGCGTCAGAAGCTTAGGTTGAGTGACTTCAAATTCCATGATCTACGCAAGACCTTTTGCTCCGTTCTTGCTCAGAACGGCATATCCACAGCTGTCACCCAAAAGTTGTTGGAACATTCTTCGCCAGATCTCACTAACAAGGTCTATACAAATGTCGATCCTGTCTTGCGTCATGCGGTGGATCAAATACCGGCTGGTGATTGGCTGTAAGTGCATCATATTGCTCTACGCGAATTTTCACATGTGGCATTCTAAGCCGAGGCACCACAAGTGAAAACGAGCCCCACGATTCCTCTGCCACTTGATTCGTCTTGAGTCCACGTGCTCAACAGATGACAAGCCAGGGTCAGTTGTCGACAATCAACTCCCACCACAGTCTGGGATAGTCATGGCCTTCGAGAATCCACCATATGTCTTCGGTGCCATTTGCGGTTTCGTCCACGAAGTCCCAGGCAGCTTCAAGGAAAGTGGTCGCGGTTTGCATCTTAGCGGTTATTCTGCCTTCTCCACGATAGGAATCACTGATTCCGCTTGTCTCAGTATCCCAAAAGCATAGGTCAACAGAGCCGCAATTCCGACCGACTATGCCAACGACATCCTCACTACCTGTTACTCGCCCAACTGAATAGCAGGTGCGAATCTGGCCGAGTACACCCATTCTACAGCCATTGTAACCAGCAATGCCACCCACGCTGCTGCTGCCAGCCACGGCTCCCGTGACAATTTGGCTGACAACTTGTACCGCTAACTTATACTTGCATATTATTATTCTAAATGCTTTTCTATATTATTTGCTTGCTCTAAGATATAGTAAACTTTCGCATTTTTGTGAATGGCTAAGCGGCGTTGGCGCGGTTGGTGTGACTTTGGTGCGGGAGTCTTGGGGGATATCGGCTGTCACAGTTTTCACCCGGTTTTTCGCGCCCTGAAGCCTAAACATCCCAAGTCAGTCGTACTGGGCACAGTAGATGTGAACTCTGAGGTAAACACGCTCAGTCTGGAGGCCGTGGCTCGAAATCCCGAGTCAACTGGATACTACGCCGGAATCGACGCCGTTATGCTGGAATCGGCCCAATAGGTACGCGAGCGAGCACCCAGAAAAGGTATCTGCACACCATCACAGCTCTGGCCAATCACTACGGTATGGTGATTAGCTGAAAATAAGTGCGTTTAGGGCTTTTCACACACCCTCTGAGAATTCTTCGGAGTCGAAGAATTAAATGCGCTGAGTGCACATTTCAGATGGCGGAAATCGAGATTCGGCACAGTTCCTGGGACTTCTGAGTTTTTTCTGTAACTCAGCGTGTTGTTTGCGGGATAGTTGTTGAAATCCAATTGAGATTCTGCTATCATGGCAGTTGACACGTGCAGGGGTGATTCAGTGAAGCACGTATGGGAAGTATTGGGGTGATTTCTTTCAGCACCCCGGAAAGGAGAACCGCCATATGTAGAAAATCTGGCCGACTTGTTTTGGTGTCCTAACCAACCGTATTTGTCTTGACGTTTCGAAGGAGGAACAATCATACTTGGAAGATCGAACATCCATCTTGGGGAATTGTTTTGCTCAATTGTCTTGATTCTTGGGAACCAAGTGGCCCACGCCGATGTGGTGGCTCATTGGCCATTGGACGATGGTCTTGCAAACCCCAACAGTACGACGGCGGTTGATGTAGTCGGTAGCAATCATGGGACGCTGCAGAATTTCCTACTAACACCGACCTGGATCAGCGGCTTTATGGGCGGCGCCCTGGCATTCGATGGCGGCATGCAAAAGGTCGATTTCGGCGCCGGAGACGACTTGGATATTACAGGCGCATTGTCGATAACCCTCTGGCTAAACAAGCAAGGACTCAATGCGAATTCGAACTACGGCCATTTGGCTGGTAAGAATAGCACTGGCAGATCAGTGAATGGCAGTTACTTTCTCAAATCCATGCCTGACGACACGCTCCTGTTCGCCGTGACAACCAGGGGTGCGAACGTCAACCTCTCAGGAACCCAGCCGGTGCCGCTGGACGAATGGCATCACATGGCCGTGGTATTTGTACCAAGCACGGCTATGCGAATCTATCTGGACGGGGACCTCTATGCTGAGAAGACGGACAATGTACCCGCTTCGACCGCATCCATTTCTATCCCTTTTACTATCGGCCATATTTACGCCCACACCAGCCCGGGCTATGCTTTTAATGGCTATCTGGATGATATACAAGTGTACAACAATGCCTTAACCGATGAGCAAGTCAAACAGATCGTCAATACGGGCGATCGCAGAGCGTCCAACCCGCAGCCAGGCAACGGCCAACACGTGGATGTAACATTGTCTCACTTGAGCTGGACCAATACAGAGCCCCTGGAGCCTGGGAATAATATCACTTGTGATGTGTTGTTTGGCACGGATCCGAACATGAAGACCGATACACAGATGATCGAAGTAGGTACGTCTGAGACCTTCACGTCCAATGTCAGCCTTCAGCGTGAACAAGTGTACTTCTGGCAAGTGATCTGTCACGAAGACAACGGCCTCGAAGTCCAGACCACAGAGGGTCCGATCTGGAGTTTCAACACCGTCAATGCTGCGCCGGAAGTGGATGCTGGGAACGATCTCAGCGCCTTCCTGGACAACGGCCTGGCGACCGTGGCCCTCAACGGTCAAGTTATGGATGAGGATGGTTTTGCCGTGTCGTGGTCCGTGATCGAGAAGCCCACCGATGCTACAGTCGTGATCGCTGCACCGACCGACGCGATCACTACCGCCACATTTGATGCGGTCGGTGATTATACCCTCCGGCTGACCGCTACAGACATGGGGATCCCTGCAAAATCCGCTTTCGATGAACTGATTATTAGCGTTCATGAGAATGCAGAAGTGCTACCGTTTACAGTGGTTGCTCTGCCTGACACACAATTATATTCGGAAAGCCGCCCTGATATCTTCCTCAACCAAACGATGTGGGTCGCTGAGAATGCCAACGCACAGCGTATCGTCATGGTCAGCCATCTCGGAGATATTGTTCAAAGCGGCAGCAATTTAGATCAGTGGAACAATGCGGATGCGGCAATGAGTAAGCTGGACGGCCTGGTCCCGTATGGCATGGCTATAGGCAACCATGATCTCGACGCTTTGGGCGGTGACCGGAGTACAAATTTCCGGATCTACTTTGGGTCTGACCGCTTTCAAGATCATCCGGGGTATGGCGGGCATTCCGCGAACGGCCTGAACAGCTACCACTTCTTTGAAGGCGGCGGCTACACCTTTTTGTCACTGCATCTGGATCTTGACATCCCGAATGACGCCATTGACTGGGCACAGGACATCATGGATCTCTATCCGAACTTCCCCACAATCATCTCCACCCATGTTTACCTGGCCAAATCCAGTGGCAGAAATGCCTCGGCTTACGCTCGCGCAAACGGCAATTCCGGTCAGGCCGTCTGGGAGAAGCTCATTGCCAATAACGACCAGATCTTCATGACCCTGAACGGACATTTGGTCAGCGAGCGTATGGAAGTGGCTTATAACAATCTCGGACATATTGTTTACCAGATTCAGGTCGATTACCAGAACCGCCCCAACGGCGGTAACGGTTGGCTGCAAATGTACACCTTCGTGCCGACTGAAGACAAAATCCGGGTCACAACCTACTCGCCCAGCTTAAATTCATGGGAGAGGGACCAGGACAGCGAATTCGACATCCCTCTCGATTTCGATCAGCGTTTTGCATTTGCCTCCATCTCCATGCCCGTTGCGCGCTGGCGTCTGGATGACGGATTGGCCGATCCGCGCAGCCTGATTGCTCAGGATGTATACGGAAATCATCAGGGCACGCTGGAAGATTATGCCGCTCCCACCTGGGTGCTCGGCAAGTTGAAGGGCGCCCTTGCATTTGACGGGGTCAGTAACAACGTGGATTGCGGTTCCACCGAACTGCTTGATATGACCGGAGCCTTGACCCTTATGACCTGGATGAACAAGACCGACGCCACCTCCAGCTCCTACAGTCACATCATCGGCAAGGACAGGACCGGCGGCGCCGGCGGGGACAGCTACTATCTCAAATCCATGCAGGATCACAGCCTGGCCTTTGGAGTGACTCCGGCCGACAACTTCGAGATCCGGGGTTCGGACGCAGTCCCGCTGAACGAGTGGCATCACATCGCTGCGGTATTCGTGCCCGGAGAACGCATGACCCTCTACCTGGACGGCCAGGTCTATTACGAAGTCACCGACTCGATTCCGTCAAGCACCAAGGTCGTCTCTGGAACGCCGTTCACGATGGGACAGATTGACACACGCAGCAACGGTTATGCCCTGTACGGTGCTCTTGACGATGTGCGTCTCTATGATGAGGCACTGACCATGGGACAGATCTTCGATGTCCTGACACAAGGCTCCTCTCTGATAGCTCACTGGCGTCTGGATGACGGTTCGATCGAGCCCACGAGCTTGATCGCTACAGATGACGTGGGGATTCACCACGGCATTCTGGAGGACTATGCCGCACCGGCCTGGGCTCCTGGTATCCTGGCCGGCGCCCTTGCTTTTGACGGGATCAGTAACAACGTGGATTGCGGTTCCACCGAACTGCTTGATATGACCGGGGCCTTGACCCTTATGACCTGGATGAACAAGACAGACGCCACCTCCAGTTCCTACAGTCACATCATCGGCAAGGACAGGACCGGCGGCGCCGGCGGGGATAGCTACTATCTCAAATCCATGCAGGATCACAGCCTGGCGTTTGGAGTGACTCCGGCCGACAACTTCGAGATCCGTGGTTCGGAAGCGGTCCCGCTGAACGAGTGGCATCACATCGCTGCGGTATTCGTGCCCGGAGAACGCATGACCCTCTATCTGGACGGACAGGTCTATTACGAGGCCACCGACTCGATTCCGTCAAGCACCAAGGTCGTCTCTGGAACGCCGTTCACGATGGGACAGATTGACACACGCAGCAACGGTTATGCCCTGTACGGTGCTCTCGACGATGTGCGTCTCTATGATCAGGCACTGACCATGGGACAGATCTTCGATGTCCTGACACAAGGCTCCTCTCTGATAGCTCACTGGCGTCTGGATGACGGTTCGATCGAACCGATGAGCCTGATCGCTACAGACGACGTGGGGATTCACCACGGCACACTGGAGGACTATGCCGCACCGGCCTGGGCTCCTGGTATCCTGGCCGGCGCCCTTGCTTTTGACGGGGTCAGTAACAACGTGGATTGCGGTTCCACCGGACTGCTTGATATGACCGGGGCCTTGACCCTTATGACCTGGATGAACAAGACAGACGCCACCTCCAGTTCCTACAGTCACATCATCGGCAAGGACAGGACCGGTGGCGCCGGGGGGGACAGCTACTATCTCAAAACCATGCAGGATCACAGCCTGGCCTTTGGAGTGACTCCGGCCGACAACTTCGAGATCAGGCGGGTCCGGGGTTCGGAAGCGGTCCCGCTGAACGAGTGGCATCACATCGCTGCGGTATTCGTGCCCGGAGAACGCATGACCCTCTACCTGGACGGCCAGGTCTATTACGAGGTCACAGACTCGATTCCGTCAAGCACCAAGGTCGTCCCTGAAACGCCATTCACTATGGGGCAAATCGATACGACTGGAAACGGCTATGCCCTCATGGGATTGCTCGACGACGTACGCGTGTACCGGGTTGCGATGAGCCAGCGTGAAATCACAGGATTCGTACTGAATAGTCTGATCGAAAACGAATGACGTTTCTTCCGGACCATAATGGCCCCTTTTGATTCGTATGTCGAACCGCTCCGGATGAGCCATCGAGGTTGTCCGGAGCGGTCTTTTTCGCGTAGTGCGTTTGTGGCCATCATACTTACGACAACAGAAACAGTTGTACTTGTCAAGGCAAGATAGGGGTAACCTGGCAATGGTTACCTGTCGAGATGGAACCGTAAACAGCGGTAAGCCATCCTGAGTAAGGGCTAGTCAACCGCTAAGTAGCTGAAACGACTTGAAGATGATTTACTGAAAGAAGTAACAACAAGTGCAGCGAGGTGAAGGGTGATGCCCTGAACCTGACACGTAACCCCGAGAAGCCTTTATTTTGGGAAAAACAGATTGACATCAAACCGTTTATTAAGTTATTGTAGAGACGCTAAGGATACTGTAAATCCTGTCAAGAAAAGTCTTGCACACCCGGCTGTCGCAGTAAGTGTTCGTCGAATTGTCTTTCATCATTCAACCGGCTATCCCTATCAGAACCTCTTTCGACGTATTATTGAGCGGCTTGCGGAATCAAGCTCATTGGGCTTCGGCTGAGGCCTTTGACACTATCTTGCGCTGTGAAATTATACCAATTGCAGTAAAAATTGCCGAAATGCTTCATATTAATCTAACTGAGCGGGCCTGTATTCCTGCTTTTGTATGAATGACAAGCTCAGGCAATCGGCAATCAATAAATAAAATTGGTATTATACAGTCCTGAATAAATATCTCATTTTCTTCTTTAAAATCTTTGTTTAGTCTTGTGTTTTCCCACAAATTGCTATACAATTTATTCAGCCCCGGATGGGTGCCATGCCCGCAATCAGCAGTTCTTGGTTGTCTGCCGGAGATATGAAAGGGGTTTGGCAGCTTCCGTGTCGTGGCTAAATATTTTATTGTTAGGGTTATTTTTGATGGAGGTGATTATGTCGACTGTTAAATTCAAGAGTCTATTTCTTCGCGCCGCATTGGTCGGCGGCCTTTGTGTGGCCGTGACCGGGAGCGTGGTCGCCGAGGTGGTGACGACCAGCTTTCAAAATGGAGTGAATGGTTACACAGGCACGTTCGAACGCACGATCAGCGAAAGAAACGACCATAATGTAAACGGCAGTGAGGTCCCAAACGATTTCCTTGATGGCTACCAAAAGGATACATCGCCCGACGAGCAGAGGCTGATACGGTTCGACAATATCATCGGCAGCGATCCGGGCCAGATCCCAGCGGGGGCGACCATTCTCAGCGCCAAATTGGTCGTGAACACGAGCCTGTTTGGAAACGCCCAAACGGGAGGTCCTTATGGCGTCGCAGGCATAATCCAGCCGTTCGACTCAACGACCATGTACTATGATTACGTCTCGCAAACTGAGATGGTCGGCCGGGGCCCCTGGTGGGAGGACGGCTCGGCAACACGACCCGTGAGCGCCTATGGCCCCCAGGATCAGGGAAACACGGACAGCGCAAACGTGACATCGGTTGTTCAATCCTGGGTGGACGGCATGGAGAATAATGGTCTTGCTATCCAGGCTGGCCTATCTAACGAGATTACACAGGTCGCCAATACCACTGATGGTTGGTCGATTCGCACCATAGGCTATCCCTTGGCCGACACGCGGCCCAAACTGGTGGTTTCTTATACGACCACCCCGGTTGTGAAGCGCACCTTTCAGGAAGGAAAAGACGGTTATGCCGGCACGGTCATGGCCATTGTACGCAGTGGCACGAATGCCTTAATCGCAGACACACCAGACGAAGCGACCGAAGATGCATCAACACTCGACCAGACATTTCTCGACGGAGCCCTGTTCACCGATTTAACCGGCGTGACCAGTTCTCCCGACGATCTGGCTTTTTTGAAATTCGCCAACGTATTCGGCACAGAGCCGAATCAGGCCCCGATGGATGTGCCCGTGGCTAAGGCGTGGGTCGTCATAACCACTGGGGATACCAGCAATAATGCTCGTAGTGCTGGTCCCTATGCAGCGTATCCGGTGCTGCAGCCCTGGGATATGACGTCGCTGCATTCCTCTTTTGGAGCGATCAACGGATTGCAGGTCAGTGACGGGGACATCGGCCCGGCCCTCGATTCCCAGAACGCCTTCACCCGCGGAGCCGAAGCCTGGTTTGACGTGACCGACTACCTGGAAGCTGTACGCACCGGGGCGACCGACAACGGTATCGCCATTCAGGCCAATGGCACCAGCGATGGCTGGCAGATCCACACCAACGGTTCGACCACTCCGGATGCCCGCCCGTGGTTGGTGGTCTATTCGGCCGACCTTGGTCTCTAAGGATCGCCGGGTAACTGATTGATAGAAATAGTGCTTGTCAAACGGGTTATATGCTGTCAATACGGTACAGGCCTTTGTGTTTGTCTGTCCGGATGATATCTCTGGTAACCACGACAGGTGGTACGACTTCGGTAGGCCACCTCAAAAAGGAAACGAAGACTCAAAGACTCCCAGCGTGGAGGACTGCCGTTTATGAACTCATATGGGAAATCCAAGGTGAAGAAAATAGGTAATATGACATAAAAGGTAGTGTGAATCAGAGCAACTTTAGCGGGCATTAAGTCGTAAATAGTCGCATAGCTTGGAAAAGTCTATGTTAGGCTGCAAACAAAGAAGCGGCAGCCTGGGAATGTACTGCGCCAAGCATAAGCCCTTTTCCGTTTACTGTGATAAGGTTAAGAAGACTTTCTTCTGTTACGGTGGCACAACCAAGACCAGCAACACGCACCTGATGCACATGGTTTCGTACTATGATCACAGCACAGGGATGGTACCGCGGCCGACCATACTCCTTGATAAAGGAACAAGTGATGCTCATGACAACCCGCTGATATCTATAGACGACGAAGGTTACATTTCGGTATAAGGGTTCCGGCGGTGCTCAGACAAAAACCATGACCGTCAGCGCCGAGGAGTTCATCAGACGTTTCTTGCAGCATGTGCTGCCGGCCGGTGTTCGATGACAATATCATCCTGACCGGAGATGACCTGCCAGGCGATGTTCAGGTTTTCATCATCATCGGTGACAATGCCTTCGAGATTGACCACGGCTGTGGAGTTCTCATCCAATTCGACAGTCTGATCGATACCGGCATCGACGATTGGGGCAATGGTGTCCTTGGAGACACTTTCACCTGCATTACCCAGGGTCAATATTTCATTGGAACTGAGGGGGATATCCCAGATGGCGACAGTTGATACATTGATGGTGGCGTCATCGCCGTCCTGGTTGTTGCCGGCGGCAAAAAGCAGAAGCGTATCGGCAAGACTGAAACGACCGTCTATTCCCTGCTCGTTTCCCTTGAAGATTTCCACACCATCTACGTAGAGGTCATGTCGAACGCCGTTATCGACTACTACGACCATGCGATACCAGGTGTTTGCCAGGGTGGTGTAATTATACGCGTTGGAGTAACCAACGGCACCAATTCCGATCGCACCGGATGAAGTGATGGTCCAGTCGGAATCATCGGTGTTGGTCGGATCAGTCTGAAAGAGATCATTGTAACCGTTGGGAGGATCGGACAGACTGCTGGACGGGTAGCTGAAGTCAATGAGCAGGGTCCATTCGTTTACTTTGGCGCCGTCTCCATTTGGGGCGATACCATGCCTGCATATGTAGTAACTGCCCTCGCCGATAGTCATGGCACTGTCTTCGGCGCTGACACCCGCGATATTCTGGACCGAGCCGACGATTTCCAAGGGGGCGCCGATCGTTGCACTACTGGGATCCGGTGCGTTGAATTCCCACACACCTTTTGGTGCGGGAATGCCCGCCTGTACCTGCAATGTCAATGTCACAATCAAGAACCAAAACTAAACCTTTTCATAACTTCCTCCTTGCAACTGCTGAAACATGATAATAATCAGCCAAAATGGCTAATCCTTCAGGGGCGACAAACTCTGACCGTTTGGAGCACAATAACGCCAGGAATCTATCCGATTGACGGTCTTGACTTGGCCGTCCAGGAATACCGCGTTCACCACACCGTCTTCCATATCCGAATGCCGGGCCAGGTGAAACGTGCCGAAACTGTCCCACTTCTGATAAACACACATGGCGGTGTCGTTGAAGGCATAGCTATTATAGGGTGGAGTGATCCAGAGATTTTCTTCACCGAAGAAGAAAATTTCGGAATGACGTTTGATAGTGGTGATTTTTTTGTCAGTGAGATAAGAATTCATTGAGTAATTGTAATTCGGTACAATGGGTACGCCTTCTACGTGTTGGGGATGAATAGGGCCGAATATATTCGCGATTCTGGGAAAGGACGGGCAAATGTGAATATCTTTACCTTTCAAATAGGGCCAAAAAGGGCCGGCATACTTGGGATTCTTTTCCAGGTCCCAGTCAGGATTATGCCACCTGCAGTACCGGTGGGGCTCGCCGCGGTAGGTTCGTTCACTGTAAAAACTCGTCCAGGCATTGGGCATCACGCCGTCACAATCATCAGAATACATGAATGCCATCATACCGTAAGATTTAAGGTTTGATTTGCATCCAATAAATTTAGCCTGCTTTCTGGCACGATTCAGGGAGGGTATTAATATAGCCATTAGTAACGCTATGATGGCAATAACAACCAAAAGCTCTATTAAAGTAAATCCCTTGCGACGGTGGCGATTCATACTGCAGAATCCTCCCGATGAAATCGGTAAATCTATTAACCGGGATTTCCCATATATACTTCTCTGAAACACTCCTGCAAGCTTCAAATCTTATAATAACGTAATTTCATCTCAGTTTCAACAATGTTCTGTCGAAATCAGCGAGTTGTTTCACAAAAAACGACAACGAAATCGAGCAATTTGTTGTCAATGACCAATGGGACCGTCTGCGCTTGTCAAGGGCTAATAGAACCGTGCGAATAGACAGGAGATTCCCGCAGGATAACCACATTTTCGCGAGTTGTGAAATGTCAAATTCCATCGAAAAGTCACCTTTTTCAAGAGCTGAAAAACACCGCGATTACACAGGTTGAGTAGGCCGATGGAATTTCACCCTCGGCCCCTCCGAGAACCGGACGTGAACCTCTCAGCTCATCCGGCTCCTATCATTCAAACCGCATGGAAATACACCATATGGTTTTGCTACGTTCAACGACTCCTCCTGTCAAACAGTTGGTCGATTGTCGGTAGCTGAATGACCGAGCCCCTTTGCTCGGCTGCCATTACAGCAGCTTCAACGCTACTACAAGCTCGTCCGCCCCTGTGCAACGCCTCGATACTATCAGCCTCGCAGTTTCTTTGCTTGTGCCTTTCTCTTAACATCGTTGCGACAGGTTCCCGCAAACGGCGGAGTAAAAGTGTCCCACCTGGCGGAACAAAAATGTACCGCCTGATATATATATACATAGCCGAGACCGCCCCGGCTGTCAATATTCAGTCTTGACCTGCTCTTTTTTTCCGTCTGGCCAGACGTTTGCGGCTTTGCTCAAGGCGATAACTGTCCCCGTTGGCCTCAATAATATGAACCCTGTGCGTCAGCCTGTCCAGCAACGCCCCGG
>Ga0307380_10009889_pt1 | contig 12069 bp, 10 predicted proteins | sample UN3MG_FD_202239 | JGI IMG/M metagenome (GOLD analysis project Ga0307380, IMG submission 202239) | Soil microbial communities from Risofladan, Vaasa, Finland - UN-3 | ecosystem: Environmental > Terrestrial > Soil > Coastal area > Acid sulfate soil | place: Finland: Risofladan, Vaasa | collected... | reverse complement strand
TCATTAAGAAAATTTCGGAGACAGAGGAAGTGAAAATTGCAGATGGAGCCATTGAAATATTAACTCTGCAGGGAAGGAAAGTTTTACCTAAAATAATAGAAGTATTGGGTAATGATGGTGTCAGGATTAAATCAGTGGAAGTGAAAGAACCAAACCTGGAAAGCCTCTTCCTTTATCTTACCGGAAAGGAATTAAGGGATTAAGATGAAAAAGATTTTTCTTATTGGACTTAAAGATGTAAAAATAAGAGCGAGAGACCCGTCTGCTTTTATTATGTTATTGGTTATGCCTTTGGTCTTAATTCTGGTGCTGGGAATGGTCTTTCAACCTTTATGGACCAGTACACCATTTATTATAGATATTGCAGTGCTTGATGAAGACGGAGGAGAGTTTTCCAAGATTTTATTAGAGGAAGTATTCGGTTCTGAGAAGCTAAAGGATATGATAAAGATACAGTTTATGGAAAGTGAGGAAGAGATAATAAATGAGGTAAATAAAGGGAAGATTGCTGCTGGTGTTATTATTGGAAAGGAATTCTCTCAGGCTATAATGACAGGAGAAGATACGCGGATAAAGATATTGGCAGACCCGGAACAGACTATTAAAGCAGGGGTAGTAAAAAATATTGTGGAGGCTTTTACTCTGGAAGTTTTAAAGAGGAGTATTATCCTGGGGACTTCTATTGGAATTTTAGTATCCGAGAATCTGATAAATCCTGCTGAAATTCCATCATTAATATCGGTCTGGCTTTCGGAGATAGAGAACATGGAAGAGCTCATTCGGATGGATAAGAAGACAGAAAAGAGAATGGATAAAAATCCTATTGCTATGGAATATTATGCCGTAGGAATGGGGGTTATGTATATTTTATTCGCCACCAATGCCGGAGCCGAAACAATTTTTCAGGAAAGAAGGAATAAAACTCTGGAGAGAATCAAAGTTACTCCGGTAAGTGAAAGAGAAATTTTAGGCGGGAAACTCTTTGGCATTTTTCTGATTGCCCTCCTTCAGTTTGTGATAATTGTATTTTTTACCAGAATATTTTATCGAGTTAATTGGGGAGATTCTATTTTGGGAATTATTATTATGATTTTTTCCTCTGTATTAGCCTTCTCAGGTCTTTCTACACTTTTAGCTTCTCTTACTAAAAGCGAAGAACAGATTGGAAATATAGGACCAGCCTTAGCCATGATATTCGGTTTTATGGGAGGGGGAATGTGGCCTGCCTTTGCTTTTCCTGATTGGTTGAATATGGTGAGTAAATTTACCCCTAATCGATGGGCTATTGACGGATTCCTTAAGCTTATGTATCAGGAAGGAGGAGTCGTTTCCATCCTTCCGGAAGTTTTGGTTCTTCTGGGTATGGCTACAGTCTTCTTCTCTTTAGGTGTTTTCAAGTTGAGGATGAAAGGAGTAAAAGTTGATTAAAAAAGCATTGGTAATAGCCTTTAATTCTTTAAAAGTAACTTTTCGCGATAAAGGCAATCTAATCTGGCTTATTATTATGCCCATTGTCTGGACCACTCTTATCGGGACAATGAGTACGACAGGGAGTGGAGATGAAAAAATCCCGGTAGGTTTTTTAAATAGTGATAGAGAAATCTATGGAGAGGTATTTGAGGAGATATTGAAAAAAGAAGAGAGCATTGAGATTATAGCAATGGTAGAGGACGATGAGGATAAAATGAGGGATTTGGTGAAAGATTCCAAACTTTCTGTAGGTTTAATAATTCCGGACAATTTTTCAGAAAAACTTAAGGTAGGGGAGCAGGTAGTAATTGAGATTTTAAAATCAGAGAGGAGCTCCTCCTATTTTCTGGATGAGCTTATCGGGAAGGTTGCTGAGAGAATTTCCATTGATGCTCTGGCGGCGAATTTTACTGTAGAAAAAATTGGTGAAAGAAGAATGGTTTTAGAAGAGGAAGTTTTAGGAGACGAGAAAGAGAGGATATGGAAGGAGGCTTTTGTGAAAGCTGATGCCTTTTTTGAGCCTGCACCTTCAATTGGCATAGAATATGTGGTTATATCTGTGGAAAAGAGGGATAAAAATATACCTATAGGAGTGGAGGCATCTTCTCCCGGATTTGCGGTAATGTTTGTAATGATGGGGGTATGTTTTGCCGGAGTGGCAATGGTGCAGGAAAGGCACCATAAGACACTAGCTCGGCTTTTAACTACCCCTACAGAGAAGTTTTTTATAATTTCTGGTAAAATGCTGGGGTTTTTCTTGGTAGGTTTTATTCAATTTATGATTCTCATTCTTTTTGGTCAGTTGGTTTTGAAAGTGAATTGGGGGAATTTGCCGTTGGGAGTTTTACTGCTGGTGATAAGTTATGTCCTTTCAGTAACCGGAATAGGAACACTTCTTTCAGTTATTGTGCGGACTTCTGCTCAAGCCGGGGCTTTTGCGGTGCTTATTTCGATGGTGACCAGTATGTTAGGAGGGGCTTGGTGGCCTATTGAAATTGTCCCTAAATTTATACAAAATATTGCGCGATTTACTCCTCAATACTGGGCTATCAATGGGTTTAATAAGATTATTACCCGGGGATTTGGAATAACCGAGATCCTTCCTAATTTCTATGTTCTTCTGGCAATTTCTGCTTTATCATTATTACTGGCTATCCGCTTCTTCAGATTTGAATAGATTATATATATTTATATTTTTAAGGTAAGACAAGGGGAGGTTTCGTTGTGCGGCCAGGTATAGGCCGTGATATTTAAAAGCATATAAGGCATATAAGGGGTCTTGCAATATAACAAAATTGGCAAAGGTAACTCTTCCCTGAATAAATAGACACTTCCCATTTTCTTAGGCAATTAATATTTTACTTTTAAATTAGATAAGTAGGGAAGGGTGTGCTAGGTCAATAATTTGGTCACTTTTAGCGAAAACCTATGGGATCTGGTGAGTTTCTTAACCGGATGGTTGAGGCTTTAGGTATTTCTATAGGTAGAAGCCCTAAATGAAGACCTCGTAAAAGGGAAAACTAAACCACAGAAAAAATAGGATGTGTTGTCCCATTCTAATTAAAAAAATCGAGAGGGAAGATGAAAAGTGATATTTCAAGACCCTATAATATTTTGTAATATTTTGTATTTGTATATTTTTATATCTGATTTTTAAAAACTTTTTAGGAAGATTATCAAATTAAAATACGGGGAAGATAAATGGATAAAATATTCATCTTAAATAAACATGGTCGCATCCCATTTTCTTGAGAAAAAAATAGAGATAGAAGGAGGGAAAAATGTCTGGTAAAAACATTCTTGTCGAAAGAAAAAATAAAATAGGATTCATTACCTTAAATCGACCAGAAAAGAGGAATACCTTTAATGTTCCATTTGCCAAAGAATTAAATGGTGCGCTTTGGGAGTTAGAGAGAGAGGATGATATTCGAGTCATTGTCATAAAAGCGGCCGGAAAACATTTTTCTACCGGTATTGAATTAGATGAGTTTAAAGATAAAAATGCTTCTGAGTATCGGAAATTTATTCATTTAATGGATGAGCATAACCATACAATAGCCAGGATGAAAAAAATGGTGATCACATCGGTAAAAGGTTATGCTAATGCTAATGGAGCGGGTTTGGTCTATGCCAGTGATTTTGCCATTGCTGCCGAAGATGCTAAATTTGGTACAACGGCTATTAATCTTGGATTGATCTGTTTAGGACCTGCTGTTCCTTTGTCCCGATTGGTTGGAAGAAAAAAGACTTTGGAGTTAATTCTAACCGGAGATATTGTTTCTGCAGAAGAAGCGCAAAAGTTAGGTTTAATAAACCACGTAATTCCCTCCGAAGAACTTGAGGGGAAAACGATGGAATGGGCAGAAAAATTTGCCCAAAAAAGTCCCCTTGCATTGCAAATTGGTAAACGTGGCATCTACCAGATGCAAGATTTGCCTTATCATCAAGCGATAGATTATATGGGCAAACTTTTTGCCTCTTTATGTATGTCTCAAGATGCTAAAGAAGGGGTGCAGGCTTTTATTGAAAAGAGGAAGCCTTTATGGAAAAAGTACTAAAGATTACTTTTTGAAAAAAAGAGAAGAGAAATAATAAAAGAATGGATTACAGATAAAAAATATGTTTTTAAATTATATCAGGATATAAAAAAATCTTTCCTGAATTCCTAAAGACATATATTAAATTGAAATAGACAAGTTAAGAAAATTCTAAAAAAGAAGGATTTTTAAAATAAATTTAGTAATAATAAACATAATTAAAAATTAATCTTCATAAACAAATATTATACCCGTATTTATATTTTTAAAACTTATCGACAACTTTTTAATGCCACAGGTATAGTTAATTCGACAATTTTATGATTTTTATAATTTTTTTTCTAAAAAAGAAGGATTTTTAAAATAAATGTAGTATATATATAAAAGTAACTACTCTAGATGTTTACGTTACAAGGAGTAAATTGCCTAGAAAAATAAAATCCCAAAAATCCCATTAGAATACTTAATGGGATTTTTTAAAGGGAAATGATTTAACTTAATAGAGAAGCAAAACAGGAACTAACAGAGATGGGTTTTTAATTTAGGCAAAAACAGAAGGGGGTGAGGTGATAATTTCTTTAGAAGCATAGGAACGTTGTTTTTTAATTAAATTAAAATTATTTAAGGAGGGTTAAAATGAATATTTTACGTAAAAAAGTATTGATATCGTTAATGGTGTTTGTATTAGTTGCTATACTTGGTTCCTTTAGTTCTGTGGCCGCTGATAATACTAAAGAAATTAAAGTTGGGATAATTGGGCCTATGACAGGGTGGGCGAGTGTTTATGGGCAATATGTAGTTGATGGCGTTAAGCTTTTTTTTAAGGAGCATAACAATATGTTTAAGGATCGTCCAATTAAATTTTACATTGAGGACACTCAGGGTCAAACTGAGTTGACAATAGAAAAGTTTGATGTTTTAAAGAATCGTGATAAAGTTCATGTAGTCATAGGACCTTCTTTAGGCAATGAGGGTGAAGCAGCTTCAGATTGGGCAAAACGTAATCAGGATATGCCTATACTTATAGGTTATTCTGCGCCAGAAGATTTGACTATGCGTAATCAAACTAAAAATCTCATACGACCAGGATGGACAGGAGCTCATGATACATTCTACTTTGGGGAATTTTGCGCTAGGATTTTGGGCTATAACAAGATAATTACAGTTGGACAGGATTATTCTTATCCATGGGATCAAAATGCAGGATTCATAAGAGGCTTTATCGAAAATGGCGGCAAAGAAATATATCCAATATGGCACCCGGTAGAATTACTTGATTTTGCTTCAATTATGTCAGAATTACAAAAATTAGCTTCAGATTACGATGCTGTATTTTATAATGGAGGCGGGGCTCAAGCTATTGCTTTCTTTAAGCAATGGAACCAATTCGGATTAGACAAATTCTACCCTCAGGTTCTTGGTGGAGCGAACTTTACTGATCCTTCGATTCTTCCAGAGTTAGGTCCTAAAGCAGAGGGAATTTATTCATCGATGCATTATGTGGATGGGGGACAGACTAAGGAGAATATAGAATTTAGAAAAAAATGTAAAGAGGAGTATGATAGATATCCTGGCGCCATTGAAATGCAAGGATATGACTGTGCAACAGTACTTTATAGAGCTTTGGAAGCCATAGATGGAGATATTGAAAACACTGAGGCATTTATTGATGCCCTCCATAAAGTTGAGATGCCTGATTCGCCGAGGGGTCCATGGTATTTTGATGAATACGGTCAGCCTGTTCAGAATATGTATATTCAAAAAACTATAAAGTTTGCTGATTATTTGATGAATGTTCCTGTCAAAACATACATGGCAACTAGTCAGTTTGGCCCATATATAGGTATGGAAAAAGAGTATATGTCACAACCACCAAATAGACGCCTCTATCCTCCTGGGAAACGTGATGAGTATATGATAGAGATAGAGAAATACTTTGGTAAAGAATATATTGATAATTTAGAGATAAATGGGGGTTGGAAAGAGTAATAGAAATGACAGAAAAATCTAATCAGGAAACAGTTTTATCATTAAAAGAGCTTTATAAATCTTTTGACGGTGTAGATGCTGTCTGTAATGTTAACTTTGCTATGAAGTATGGTGAAAACTGCGCTCTGATTGGACCAAATGGAGCTGGGAAAACCACTTTATTCAACTTAATTACAGGAGAAATTCAAGCGGATAAAGGTGGTATCTGCTTATTTGAGAACGATGTTACTAATACCCATGTCCAGCATCGTAATATGTTGGGCATGGGCCGAACCTATCAGATATCGAATCTATTTTTGAAACTTACAGTCAAAGAAAGTCTTTTCTTGGCTTTATGGGAAAAACGAGGTAAAAGGTCATTACCGATATTTCGATCTTGGAGTAAATATACAATGGAAAATGAGCAAGCAAGAGAATTTGCCCACATGATAGGCCTTGAAAGTAAATTTGAAACTACAGTAGAGAAACTTTCCCATGGTGAACGAAGAAAGCTTGAATTAGGTATGGCAATTGCCTCTAAACCAAAAATTATTTTAATGGATGAACCCACAGCTGGTTTATCATCCACAGAACGCACATCTATGATTAAACTCATAACTAAACTTACATCAAAAATGATAATTCTGTTAATTGAACATAATATGGTAGTTGTACATAGTATAGTGAATCGTGTGATAGTAATGGATAGAGGATCCATTATTGCTGATGGTAGCCCAAAAAGTATTTCTTCTGACAAACAAGTTCAGAAAATATATATGATAGGACCTGAGGGGAAAAATTAAACATGGTTGAACCGCTTTTAAATATTCATGATTTAGACAGTTATTACGGCAAAAGTCATATCATCCATAATCTTTCATTGCAAGTTAGCCGTTGTGAATGCGTTGCAATTCTTGGTCGCAATGGCATGGGGAAAACAACGCTTTTGCGCTCGATTCTTGGGCTTAAACTAGTTACTCGTAATGGTAGTATTCGGTTTAACGGGGAAGAGCTTATAGCTAAAAAAACATACGAAATTGCAAGAAAGGGAGTTGGGTATATTCCTCAGGGATGGCAATTGTTCCCATCTTTATCTGTTGATGAACATTTAGATTTTGCATATCGATCTATTTGTGGAAATAGCGGTTATGCCTGGACTGCTGATGCAGTATATGATCTTTTTCCAGAACTTGCGGAAAGAAAACAGATTAGCGGGACAAAATTGAGTGGAGGAGAACAGCAGATGTTAGCCATAGGACGAGCGCTTGTTACAAATCCAAATCTCATTTTAATGGATGAACCATCAGAAGGGTTAGCTCCAAATATAATACAACGAGTAATAGAAGTATGCAAACATATGGCAGATAAGGGAGTAAGCTTACTTTTAATTGAACAAAATTTGGAGATGGCTAAAGCAATAGCTAAACGAGTATATATTATGTCCAGTGGTTATATAGCCTACGAAGCATCAATGAAAGAGTTCGCTGCTGACAGGAAATTACAACATCAATACCTTGGGGTATAGAAGATTAAGATACAAACAATGATAAATTTTTGTTAAAAATTTATTTATTTTATTTGCTAATTTATTAAATCAAAAAAGGAGGAAAAAATACGATGTCAAAAACAGTAGTCATTGCAGGTGCTTTTGATACCAAAGGAAGTGAATTTGCTTTTGTAAAGGATTTAATTAAAGCACATGATATCAAGACACTTACTATTGATATTGGTGTAATGGGTAACCCAGGATTTACGCCTGATATTGATAATGGTGAGGTAGCAAAAGCTGGGGGGAGTACTATTGAAATCTTAAGAACAAAAAAAGATAAGACAAAAGCAATGAGAGTTATGAGTGAAGGGTTGTCGGTTATTGTAAATCGTTTATATAAGCAGGGTAAACTAAATGGCATTTTAAGTATGGGAGGAAGCGGCGGCACTGCCCTTGTTACAGCTGCTATGCGTGAACTACCTGTTGGTATACCAAAAATAATGGTGTCAACCATGGCTGGTGGGGATGTTAGTAGTTATATAGGAACAAGTGATATTATCATGGTACCTTCAGTGGTTGATGTCGCTGGTATTAATAGGATTAGTCGAAAAATTTATTTTAATGCAGCTGAGGCCATTGCTGGTATGGTTAAAGCTGAAAATCCTTCTCCTGTTGAGGAGAAGCCACTTATTGCTGCCAGCATGTTTGGTAATACTACAAAATGTATCGACCAGGCAATTGCAAACCTAAACAAAAAGGGGTATGAAACGGTAGTTTTTCATGCCGTCGGCACTGGTGGCCGGACGATGGAAAAGTTAATTAGAAATGCTTACTTTGAAGGTGTGCTTGACCTTACTACTACTGAGTTAGCTGATGAAATATGTGGTGGCGTTCTTTCTGCTGGGCCTGATCGAGTAAAAGCAGCTCCAAATGCTGCTATACCAGTTGTTATTGCTCCTGGATGTGTAGATATGGCTAATTTCTTTGGTAAGGATACTATGCCAGAAAAGTATAAAAATCGAAATCTTTATGAATGGAACCCTAATATTACTTTAATGCGTACTAATATAAAGGAAAATATTAAAATTGGGCAAATGATTGCAACAGCTGCTAATCTGGCCAAGAAAGGGAAAGTGGCAGTTATTTTACCGCTAAAAGGGGTATCAATGCTTGACAGCAAAGGAAATCCTTTTTGGGATCAAGATGCAGATCAGGCTTGTTATAATGCGATAAAAGATAATTTACGTTCAGACATTCCTGTTGTTGAAATAGATTGTAATATTAATGATAAAGAATTTTCTGATAAAGCTACCGAATTATTAGAAAAAATGATAAAAAATAAGTAAAATATATTGAAATAAAATGTGAAAGAAGGAGGATTATTATTATGAGTTTTACCCGCAAAGAAGCTTTATCTTGTTTACGTAAGACTATAGCCGAAGGAAAGCCTATTATTGGCGCTGGTGCTGGGACTGGTATTTCAGCAAAATTTGTCGAGAGAGGCGGAGTAGACCTTATTATTATTTACAATTCTGGCCGCTATCGTATGGCTGGTCGAGGTTCTCTCGCAGGTCTTTTACCATACGGTGATGCAAATGCTATCGTGGTAGATATGGCCAGGGAAGTACTGCCAGTAGTTAAAAATATTCCTGTGTTAGCTGGTGTATGTGGTACAGATCCTTTCAGGCTAATGCCTGTTTTTTTGAAACAGCTTAAAGAAATAGGTTTTTCCGGTGTACAAAATTTTCCTACAGTAGGTCTTATTGACGGGGTATTTCGCCAGAACTTAGAGGAGACTGGAATGGGTTATAATTTAGAGATCGAGACTATTCGTATTGCCCATGAGTTGGATATGTTAACTTGTCCTTATGTTTTCTCTGAGGAGGATGCTCGTAATATGGCTAAAGCCGGTGCCGATGTTCTTGTGCCTCATATGGGTTTAACTTCTAAGGGAACCATTGGTGCTCAAACTGCTCTTACCCTTGAGGAGGCAGCAAAGCGAGTACAATCTATGCATGATGCAGCCAAGGAAGTTAACCCAGATATTTTAGTACTTTGTCATGGGGGACCTATTGCTGAACCAAAAGATGCCCAATATATTTTTGACCATACTAACGGTATATGTGGCTTTTTCGGTGCTTCTAGCTTAGAACGTTTACCAACTGAGGTAGCCATTCAGAAGCAAGCAGCTAATTTTAAGGCCTTAAAGATTTAAAATTAGTATTTTAATGATTATGTTTTACACCCCCCCCATAAGAAGAATTGGGGGGGGGCAATTTTTAAAACTAGAAATTTTTTGTAATTCATAAAAGGAGGAGCAATGTTTCTCTTTAGTTTAGCATTTTTAAATGGATTGACATTGGGAGCTTTGTTGTTTTTAGTCGCTAGTGGTTTAACTCTTTCATTTGGTTTAATGCGTATAGTAAACCTCAATCATGGTGCATTTTATTTAACAGGAGGTTATATTGGACTGAGTTTTTTAAAAGCTACTGGAAACTGGCCATTATCTGTATTAGCTGCTGGATTGATCATTGCACTATTAGCTTTTTTTGAGGATCAGTTTCTCCTTAAGCGGTTTCGAGAGCAGCCACTCATTGTAACACTAATAACACTTTCTATAGCAATAATTATAGCCGATTTGGATTTAGTTATATGGGGAGGGAAGCCACAGTTACTTGATGTTCCAGAGATAATTAATTCACCAGTATCTTTATTTGGTGTCATGTACCCTGGTTATAGATTATTTATTCTTATTTTAGCAATTATAATTTGTATTGCACTTTGGATTTTCCTAAAAAAGACAAAAGTAGGCATAACTATTCGAGCAGGTATCGATAATTCTGAGATGGTAAATGCTCTTGGTATTAATGTAGAAAAAATTTTTACTTATGTTTTTGTAATATCCGGTTTTCTAGCGGGTATTGCTGGTGTAATTGGAGGATCATTTTCAATGGTTGCTCCTGGTCAAGACTGGAGTATGCTTACATTTGCCTTAGTCACAGTTATTATTGGTGGTATGGGAAGTTTTGCTGGTTCAATATTAGGCTCCTTAATTACGGGCATGACTTTTAGTTATGCAAGTGCTTATATCCCTGAGCTTTCCAATTTATTTATATTTTTGCCTGTTGCTATAATTATAGCAGCCAGAGGACGAGGTTTATTAGGGAAGGAATTACAATGAATCAACAACATGCAATTTTATCTTATCGGTATCTATTGATAGCTGGTGTTATTTTAGTTTTAATATCTTTTCCTTGGTGGGCACCCTTGTTTTATCTTAACTTAGCAATAAGGATTCTTTTTTTTGGTATAGTAGTTATGGGGTTTTCTTTCTTAGGGGGTCAACTTGGTTTGTTATCTCTTATGCAATCATTTTTTTTTGGAATAGCTGGATATACAGTAGCAATTCTTCAAGTTAGATATGGGATTTTATTCCCTATTCCACCTTTGATTGGGTTGTTTGCAGCAATTTTATTAGCTATTTTTTTTGGTTTTTTTGTACTCCGCACGCAAGGGGTTTACTTTCTAATGCTTACTATGGTCATTGGACAAATTGGATGGGTATTATCACTTCAACTTACATCAATAACACATGGAACTACTGGAATAATTGGTGTTAATGCTCCAGAAATACTCCATGGGTCACAAATAGCTTTCTATTTTGTACAACTTGTCATATTCTTGATTTGTATTGGATTTCTTTTTAAGGTTATGAGATCGCCATTTGGTCTATTTCTCCGTGGCATACGGGAGAGTGAATCACGAATGATAATGCTTGGATACCCGGTATTTTTTATTAAACTTGCAGCGTTTGTATTATCTGCGGCATTAACAGCAATAGGAGCAATATTTTATGTCTACTTTTATGGAGTAATGAATCCGGACGCTATTTCTTTAGCAGCAAATGTAAATATTATGCTTGCTTCGATTTTAGGAGGCATGGGTAGTTTATTTGGCGCAATTTTAGGATCATTTATCGTTAAAACGCTTAATATGTCGCTTAGCGCAATAACCGCGCGTTATATGCTTGTAACTGGTATACTTTTCCTAGTTGTTATAATGTTCTTCCCTAATGGTATTATTGGTGGTTTAGGAGAGGTAAAAATTTCTTCATTTAGAACAATTTGGCAGAGAGTTACACAGCGAGAAACTTTTCAGATCTCTAAAAAGCAAAAAGATGGATATAAATAGTATAGAAAACTACTTATTTTATCAACCAGAAGAGCAGAACACCATGGGCACGCCTGCGGTATCTACTTTATAAGGAAAAGAGCGGGTTAAAAGGTGTAAAAAAGATAAACGGCGTTTCAAATTAATATTTGAATGTTTTAAGAAATAGTTTAAAATTTACTGTTGTAATTATAAGTACAAAAGGGAGTGCGATTATCCAAAATTACACTCCCTTTTAATATGTCTATGCCGAAAGATTTAACATCCGTTTTCCTTCCGGTTTTTATTTTATTAAACTTAAATATATTTTCCAGAAGTTACAAAAATACTACAAAAATCAATAGATCATACTCAGTTTAAAACTACTCAGCCCCTCCCCCGGGGGGGAGTGATTATCGGTAAGCACTTAATTCATACCACGCCAAAAATGGGTTT
>Ga0307380_10009886_pt1 | contig 12070 bp, 11 predicted proteins | sample UN3MG_FD_202239 | JGI IMG/M metagenome (GOLD analysis project Ga0307380, IMG submission 202239) | Soil microbial communities from Risofladan, Vaasa, Finland - UN-3 | ecosystem: Environmental > Terrestrial > Soil > Coastal area > Acid sulfate soil | place: Finland: Risofladan, Vaasa | collected... | reverse complement strand
TATAACTTATGCCATTTACCCAGTTGTAGTTTTGAATGATGTTTTTATCTTTTATTTCTGCCCTATTTTCTGGACAAAGCTTTTTTAAAGAAAGATATTCAGCATATGTATCTGGCATGGAGCCTTCTTTGAAAGTTATTATGTATTTCCATTTATATTTATCTAATATTTTAAATACAGGATCGGCCACATAGAGGGAATCAAGAAGAAGGCATATCTTAAGTTGTGGAAATTGCCTTTTTAGTCTTTTAACCAATCTGTAGAACGCCTTTAGTTCACAGTCCTGCTTTGTATACCTGGTGGTATTTTCAATAAATTCTGTTTCCACGCTCAGGGCCAGGCCACCTTCTGTTACAATCTTGGCTTCCAGCACATTATGGTAGTAATAGAGGACTTTTCCGTCTTTTTCTTTGGTTAGACAATGGGGGCAGTGCCTTTCTTTATATGTCACATGTCCCGTACCGTCTATTGCTATCATATAATGTAGCCTCAATAGGCGGAAAGGTCTCAAGCATTTCATTCTAATGAGCCTGGCTATTATCTTATGTCTTATCTTAGATATTTCTTTTGGAGAAAGTTTTTTAAGCAGATTGTGAAGTGTATCCGGATGGGGAGTTTTATGTGTGGAGCTTTCTGCAATAAGGCTTAGATTACCTTTAAATTCCTCTGTGGAGAGAAGATACTTTATCTGTCTTTTTGCACCCAGTTTTACAAGAAACATAAATAGTCCCGTCCATAAAAGATGGGACAGAGTGTATGTAGTTTTTTTTTACTCTTGGGTCATCTATATTATTTAGCCATATGGAGAGTTTTGGAAAGTAGTGATGCATGGTCCTATAAAATACTTCTATCATGACCTGCCTTTCTTAAGTCTTTTTTCAGTAACATATTTTTTAATTATGGATTTATTTATCTTTGAAATCTCAGATGTTATCTCTTTTAGCTTCTTATATTCCTGATTCCATTCTCTAACCTCATCTTCCAAGTCAACAGGAATATATACCGCCTTTGTTACTCCTTTTACTTTATAGTGAAGATAATAACTTTCATGCTTCTGGTCCTTCAGGTAGCATTTGCATCTTTTGTTTCCGCATCTTCTTTTTACCTTTACCATGCTTCCATCAACAAATGGTCCGATTTGTCCAAGTTTTTTTACAAGGGAATCCCTTTTTCTTTTGAGCCAGACTGTGTTTACTTTTAATTTATATTTATTCATATATATGGGTAGTATATACACTATTCATATATATGTCAAATTTTAAAGGTGAGAAGAAAATAATTTATGTCATTTTTTACTGGATGGCACAAACACCTGTTTTAAGGGAAAAACTGGCGTTTTAAAGGTGAGAAGAAAAATCACTCGTCGGAGCTGCAAGTTCCTATAAGTTATTTACATAATTTTTATTTTAATATAAAATGTAGACATTATAATACCGTTTGCGCAAACGGTATTTAAAAGAGGTGAAGGTAAAATAGTTACAATAAGAGATATTGCTAAAATTGCAGGTGTTTCAATATCTACTGTTTCGCATGTAATAAATGAAACAAGATATGTTAGTCCTGATCTTATAGAAAAAGTAACTAATACGATAGAAAAATTGGACTATCAGCCAAACTTATTGGCAAGTAGCTTAAAAACTAAGAAAACCGGTACAATCGGTTTAATAATTTCTGACAGCTCTAATCTATTTTTTGCATTCATGCAGACATATATTGAAGATATTTTTGCATCTTATGGTTATAGTATAATTGTATCAAATTCCCACTATAGCCTGGAAAAAGAATTGGAAATTTTAAAAATGCTAAGGTCCAAGAGAGTGGATGGTATTTTGATAGTTCCCGAAAACACTGACTTCAGATATATGGAAAATATTAGCAGATCAGGGATTCCTGTCGTTATAATTGAAAGGGAACTGCAGGGAGCGAATCTTGACTCTGTTTTAATTGATAATAGAAGAGGCAGTTTTAATGCAACAGAATATCTTATCAAACTTGGGCATAAAAATATTGGATATTTAGATAGAAAAGTTGATAAATCTCATAGTATTGAAAGAAAAAAAGGATATTTGGAAGCTTTAGAGAAGAATAATATTGCAATTAAAGAAGAATTGATGATAAGAAGCGGCTTTTCTTGTGATGATGGTTATAGTGCGGCAAAATATTTTTTAGGGTGTAAAGAGAAAATTTCTGCGATTCTAACTTTTGGTGATTTTGCTGCTTTAGGCGCTATAAGATATATATTTGACGAAGGCTTGACTGTACCGGAAGATATTTCAATTATCGGTTTTACGGATATGCCGATTTGTCCTTATACAAGACCAAGTTTAACGACAATACAATATCCGGTATTAGAGATAGCAAAAGCTTCCTGCGATATTCTAATATCAAGAATTAAAGAACCAGATACATCCAAGATAAAGAAAATTATGCTGGAGACAAAACTAATTATCAGGGAATCAACAGCACAACATTTATGATATTGATATTCTTTAGTAAAACCGTTAAATATTCCTTTACCAGACTAGAACTTTTTTAATGAATCACTAATAGCTGCAGATTCGAAAAACGACAAAAATAAATACCTGTTGCGTCATCTAAAAAAGTATCTGAAAGCCTATTCGTTGCCTCAACTAAAAAAGTATCTGAAACCAATACAGGGTTGTAGGGATATACAGGTAGTAGAGTAGACACACTACCCGGTGATATATCCGTAAGCCTCCTCATTTATTACTGCATCCTTTCTTACCTTACTTTTTAAGACATTTAACTTAAGCAGCTTATCCTGCAACCTTGATATCTTTCTTTTGAGGTCTGTAGGATTTAAACTATCATACCGAACCTCCAGTCTTGCCTTTATTTTATCATTAATATATTTTGACTCAAGTATTCTTCTAAAAGGAGTTCTTGCTATGTCATATTTTTTAGTGACCTTGCTACCTACCCTTGTCTTTAAGACAAGCTTTACAACTGGCTGAAAATAATTGGTATAGTGGCCCAAATAAATGTAGAGCTCGTTTAATAGGCTAAGTTCCTCTTCAGTATCATATCTTGAGCAACCCACATTCCTTCTTACCACTGAGTAATTTTTCTGCTCTACAAAGCATGAATCATTTTTCTTATATGGACGTGACCTGGTAAATGTAATTTCATTTTCCGCGCAGTAGCGGAGCATGATCGCATTTATAAATTCTGATCCATTATCAGAATCAATTCCGGCTATTTCAAATGGAAACCTGGCTGAAACTATCTTAATTGCTTTAAATACATGCACCTGAGCCTTGTTTATGCATGCTGCTGTAATGTCCCAGCATGTAGCTATATCTACGAAATTAAGGCTCTGTATGAAGTCTCCAGAGTTGTTTCCGCCATCATGGCCCACAAGGTCCACTTCTGTAAATCCAGGTACAGCATCATTCCAGTCTGTAAAGGTCCTTATTGGAATGGAATGTTTCAGCAGTGTCCCGGGCTTTGTGCCAGACCTTCCCTTACCCAGCCTGAATTTATCCTTTTCTGATCTTAGCAGCCTGTCAATTGTAGAAGCTGAGATCTTAAGCAGCTTTTCTCTTACCTTCTCCGTTAGATCTATCTCCCCGCAGGCTTCAAGTTTTTCTACAGCTTCTCCCATAAAGGGGGCAAGCCTTTTTGAGCAGATAAAGTCAAATATTACCCATATCTTTTTAAGTTTTAAAAATACATCATAGGTGTAGATTTTATCTCTTTTCTTTTTCGTTTTCTTTTTTTTACCAATAACATATTTTATTCTCCTGCCGCCCATTCTTGCATATCCTATAACTTTTCCTACCTTTAGCCGCAGTATCCTTGCTGCATAGACCCGGTTATATCCAGTAGTGGTACAAAATTCATCTAAAATCTTAGTCCTTGTCTTTTTAGTAGCTTTACATACCTATCCTGAACTTCACTGGTCACTGCTTTTCTGTGCTTCATTGCCAGCATCCTTTCCACCCCCTATATTTAAAGATGAAGATCCTATTTATAAATATAGGGAAAGTATCCCAATTTTTTAAATAATTTTCAGATACTTTTTTTAGATGACGCAACGATACCGTTTGGGATACTTTTTAGGTGAGGCAATTCGTGTTATTGACAATAAGAAATAAGTATATTATATTATATAAAAACGGTTTCGCAAACGGTTTTATGATAAGCATATTTTTAAATATAGATCGAATTCAAAACAAATTAAAAAGAACAAAGATTGGAGGTGATTAGAACTCAATCAATCGAATTACCATAAAAAGGAGGTGATGATTATACGTTCAGAATACGGGAAAGTAGAATATGGGCAGAGATTCACCTTAAACCTTTAGGAAAAAGGTAAATCTCCAAATAAAATTCTATAATTTATTGCTAAAAATTTAAGGAAGAGGAGAAGGTTAAAATGAAAAAAACAATATTATGGTTTTTAGTAGTAGTAGTAATTGTAAGTATGGTCAGTTTGTTTTCCCTAGTAAGTTGTAAAAAGGAAACAACCGAAGAGGAGGAAGCTGTTGCAGAAGAAGTAGCAGAAGAGACAACAGAAGAAACCACAACGCAAGAGGAACAATTGAAATTTGCATTTTCGGTTGCTATTCTAGATAATCCTTACTTTATAGAGGTAGCTAATGGATTTAAAGACAGATGTGAGGAACTAGGAATAGAAGCAATAATAAATGACGGTGAGTATGATGCTGAAAAACAGTATAGCCAGATGGAAAACTATATTACTTTAGGAGTTGATGCTATCTGTGTTGCTCCTGTAGATACGAAAAGTCTAGAAGAAATAGTTGAGAGAGCAAAAGATGCAGGTATAGTAGTTATTGGTGAGGCTCAGGGAATAGAAAACGCAGATGCAAATGTTATAGTAAATGATTATGAATATGGTACTACAATTGGGTCTACTGCAGCTAAATGGATTAACGAGAAGCTTGACGGTATAGCCAAAGTTATTCTTCTTACACTTGATCATGTTGAAGCAGTTATTTTAAGGGGCGATGGTATGAGAGATGTAATTAATGAAGAATGCCCTGATTCGGAGATTATTGCCCGAGAGGCTGCACAAACCACTGAAGAGGCTATGGATGATGCAATAGCTTTACTTCAAGCTAACCCTGATGTAAAGGTAATTTCTTGCGTAAATGATCAACTTGCACTTGGTGCAAATCAAGCTGTTGTAAATTTGGGATTAGAGGGTCCAGATTTCTTTGTTGGTGGTGCTGATGACACTGCTGAAGGTGAAGCAAAAATGAAGGAAGAGGGTAGTGTTTTTAGGGCTACAATTGATATTGACCCATATGGTACTGGGAAAATATGTGCAGATATTATGTATGATTATGTAAAGAATGGTGTAAAAAATGAAACTATTTATTTTGAAATGAATCCAGTATGGCAAGAAGATTTGAAGTAAAAAAAAATAGCAAAAACATATTTGAATAGAATAAGGCGTTTTAAGAAAAATCTTAAAACGCCTTATTCAAAAGTTTTTTAGTTATAATGAGAGAGATAATTTTAAAGTTTAAAAATATTAAAAAGTCCTTCCCAGGTGTAGAAGCTATAAAAAATGTTTCAATTGAAATTAAGAAGGGTGAGGTTTATGGTATTGTTGGAGAAAATGGAGCAGGTAAATCGACTTTAATGAAGATCTTAACAGGTGCTATAGAACTAGATAAAGGGAAAATTGAAATATTAGGTAAGGAATATACTCAATTAACTCCTCATGGATCTTTAGAAATAGGGATTTCTACTATTTATCAAGAATTTAATCTTATACCATTTCTTACTGTGGCTGAAAATTTATACTATGGCAGAGAGGTAATGAAGGGACCTTTTCTAAATACTTATTATATGAATTTAGAAGTAAAGAAATTTTTTAATGAAATAGAAATTGATATAGGTCCAAGAGAGCAAGTTAAAAATTTAGGTATAGCAAAGCTACAATTAGTTGAAATAGCAAAAGCTTTATTCAAAGATTCTATAATAATTGTAATGGATGAACCAACTGCTCCATTAACAAATAATGAAACTGAAATCTTATTCAAATTAATAAAAAAGTTAAAATCAAAAGGTGTAACCATACTTTATATATCACATAGAATCGAAGAAATATTTGAGATATGCGACAGAGTATCTATATTGAGGGATGGACGTTTAGTATCAACTAAAAATGTCAATAATATATCAAAAAAAGAACTAATTTCTCTAATGGTTGGTCGTCAGTTAGGTGAAAAACTCCCAGGCGGATATAGAAAATTAGGAAATGTTGTAATGGAAATAATAAACTTAACCACAGATAAAATAAGGGATGTATCCTTTAAATTACATAAAGGTGAGATACTTGGGTTAGGTGGTTTAGTAGGTGCAGGACGAACTGAAACAGCAAGAGCTATATTTGGTGTAGATAGTTTACATCGTGGTCGTATAATTGTTAAAGGAAAAGATGTAAAGAAACATTCCCCAATTGATAGTATAAAGCTAGGTATTGGGTTATTACCAGAAGACAAAAAAGTCCAAGGTCTTATTCTTAAAATGCAGGTTAAAGAAAATATTACATATTCAATGTTAGACAGAATTACAAGAATAGGAATAATAAAATTAGGCCAAGAAAATAGAATTTGCTCAAATTTAATAGATGATTTAAAAATTAAGATTCAGGCACTAACTCAATTAGTATATAATTTATCTGGCGGTAATCAGCAAAAGGTTGTTCTTGCAAAATGGTTATCAACCAATTGTGATATATTAATATTTGATGAGCCAACACGCGGTATAGACGTAGGTGCAAAGAATGAAATATATAATCTTATGTATGATCTTACAAAAAGTGGAAAAAGCATAATAATGATCTCTTCAGAAATGCGTGAGCTTATAGGTATGTCAGATAGAATAATAGTAATGCATGAAGGAGAAATTACAGGTGAATTGAGTCAAAATGAATTTGATCAGCGAAGAATACTTAAATTGGCGTCCGGAGAGAGAGAAAGGCAATAAACATGAATAAAAAAAGAAATATAATGCGTATATTTGCAGTATATGGCATAGTGGTTGTTTTAATTGTGCTGATTGCATTATTTAGTATTATTTCTCCAAGATTTTTAACTTCTAGGAATGTATTTACTGTTCTAACACAAGTTGCAGTAGTAGGTATAGTATCAGTTGGAATGACAATGGTGTTGATTACTGGGGGAATAGATCTGTCTGTGGGCGGTATAATAGGTGTAGCAGTTGTGATGTTAGCAAAGATGTTATTTGCGGGAATGAATACTATTATAGCTGTATTAATTACATTGGCAATTAGCACAATAATAGGTTTATTTAATGCTTTCTGTATAAATGAGTTGAATATACCACCATTAATTACTACTCTTGGTATGTTGACAACCTTAAGAGGTGTAGCTTTTCTTATTACTGGAGGCTTGCCTATTTTTGGATTTAAATCTGGGATAGCTGTCATTGGCAAGGGTAGTTTGTGGGTAATACCTGTCCCTGTAATAATAATGATAATAGTTTTTTTATTTGGGATATTATTACTAGAGAGAACTAAATATGGTAGATATGTCTATGGAGTTGGTGGTAATGAAGAAGCTTCGAGGCTTTCAGGCATAAACGTAAAAAAAATTAAATATATGGTTTTTTCACTCTGTGGCTTACTTTCAGGCCTAGCAGGTATTGTTTTGCTTGCTAGGATAAATAGTGGCACACCTAATGCAGGCAAAGGTTATGAGATGGATGTGATAACAGCAGTAGTTCTAGGAGGTGTTAGTATATTTGGTGGCGAGGGCAGACTCCGTTTTGTAATTATTGGGGTGGTTATAATGGGGGTACTGACAAATGGTATGGTACTTATAAATGTTCAAGAGTATGTTCAATGGGTAGTAAAGGGTCTTGTTCTTATTGCTGCAGTTGGCTTTGATAGGTTTGTTCAATCAAGGGGACTAAGGTTATCATAGTTATTAGTGAATTATAAATATACTTATATAATTTTTGTATTGTATTATATTTATTTTTAGAAATATAAAAATAAAATTATCAAAAAAAGAATGATTAGTATATAAATGTTCAAGAAGACGATTTTATAATTATAGGGAGGGTAACTTGTGTATTAAAAACAAGGTAATAATCATTACAGGTGGAACTAAAGGCTTGGGCAAGGAATTAGCTTTTAACTGTGCAAGATTAGGGGCAAAAGTTTCAATAGCTGGTAGAGATGAAAGTAGTGGCGATTCTATAATTAGTAAAATCGAGAAAAAATATAAAGGAAAAGCATTATATATAAAAAGCGATCTATCTAATGTTGCTGAATGCAAGAACCTGATATCAGAGACGGTAAGACACTACGGGGATATAGATGGATTAGTAAATTATGCTGGTTATCTGCCGGTAAGCAGCATAATAGATACGGAAGAAGAACTTTTTGATGAAGTTTTTAATATTAATATCAAAGCTGCATTCTTCTGCACTAAATTTGCGATAATTTCCATGTTAAGAAAAGGCGGCGGATCCATAGTAAATATCGGATCCGCTCATGCGTATGGAGGGGATGAGGACAGGGCTGCCTATGCAGTATCCAAAGGGGCTCTTCTTGCGTTGAACAGGTATGTATCGAAAAACTTTGCCAAGCATAATATTAGGTCAAACTGGATTACGATGGGATGGGTTGCAACACCGGGAGAGCTGACTCTTAGAGCTACTCAGGGAAGAGGATTGAATTGGCTGAAGTCTACAGCAAAAAAAGTTATACCGATGGGAAGGATGCAAACCGCAGAGGATCATATCCCTACTATAATTAATCTTTTATCAGATCAGTCATCACAAGTAACAGGAAGCGAGATCCATATAACTGGCGGGCTTACATTGAGATAGTTTATATATTTTTATTTAAATTAAGGAGGAATTTTTGAAGATAAGTTGTTTACCTGTTTCACTCTTTCAGGATATTGTAGACGGATCCATACCTATAAAAGATTGGGCTTGCACAGCTAGAGAAATTGGGCTTGATGCAATAGATTTAAGTATTATTTTGATAAAAAACCATACTGCCAAATACTTGAAACAATTGAAAAATGAAATAGAAAACGAAAATATATCCATTACTATGATTACAACATATCCTGATTTTTCCCATCCGGACAATCTGCAAGTCCAAAGGGAAATGGAATACTTAAGACATGATATTGCTCTTGCCTCCTTTCTGAATGCCAAGTATTTAAGGATACTCGCTGGGCAGAATTATCCGGGAATAGATAAAGAATCTACAATAAAAAAAGTAATCGAATGCTTTCAAAAAATTGCTCCTGTTGCTGATAAATATAATATTGAACTTGTTTATGAGAACCATTCCAAACCAGGAGTTTGGGATTATTCAGATTTCAGCCATCCTACAGATATATTTTTAAAAATTGTTGATGGAATAAAGGACACAAATATTACAATAAACTTTGATACGGCTAATTCGCTAATACTCGGGGATGACCCGCTGGAAATACTGAAAAAAATTATAAGGAAAGTCTCAGTTATTCATGCATCCGACGCTTTGGGTTTGGGAGAATTAAGGCCCGCTCTACTGGGGGAAGGTATAGTACCTTTCAAAGAGATCTTTAAGTTTTTAAAGGAAGTTAATTATGACGGATGGATATGCATAGAAGAGGCATCCAATAATGGCATGGAAGGTATCAGAAGGGCTGCTGATTTCATTAAAAAAATCTGGGCCGAACATTAAAAACCTATAAATTTTGTATTTTTTTTCATATTTGTGTATTTGAAAAAGTGAATAAAAAAGGTGTAAATAAATGAAGGCTTTAGTTTTTAAAGGTCCTAAAAAAGTTGAGTTGGAAGAAGTAAATGAACAGAATCTACAGGATGGCGATGTAAGAGTTAATGTTAAAGCCTGTGGAATTTGCGGTTCAGATATTCATGGATTTATGGGCAGCGGTAGGAGAATAGCACCTATGATTATGGGACATGAATTTGCCGGTGTAATTACTGAAATAGGGGAAAATGTCAAAAAATTCAAAATAGGCGATAGAGTGGTTGTTTACCCTATTATACACTGCGACAAGTGCAGTTACTGTAAAGAAGGACTGACAGATTTTTGCACCGATAAAAAGCTTCTTGGAGTTCTGGATGTAAACGGGGCCATGGCTGAATATATAAATGTTAGCGTGAAGTTATTATTTAAGATTCCTGATAATTTGAATTTTTTAGATGCTTCCCTGGCTGAACCTCTTGCTGTAGCTTGCGGGGCAGTAAATAAATTAACCGGTAAATTGGATATTAGCGGTTTAAATGTACTGATAGTTGGCGGTGGTCCAATTGGTCTTCTGCTGCTACAAGTTGTAAAAAGTAAAAAACCCCTGCAGCTGTTTGTAAGTGATATAAGCAGCAACAGGCTCGCGGTTGCAAAAAAGCTCGGTGCAGAAGCAGTAAATCCGGTAAAGGATGATATCTTTGAGTTTATAAAAGACAAAACCGGTAGAGCAGGAGTCGATCTCTCATTTGAGGCTGTTGGGATTACCAAAACAGTGGAGCAGGCAGTTTTATCTTTAAGAAAGAAAGGTACAAGCGTCTGGATAGGCAATTCACAAAAAATAATAGAATTGGATATGCAGTATGTTGTAATAAACGAATTGAATATTATGGGCAGTTATGCATATTCTATCAAGGATTTCAAGATGGCTGTGGATCTTCTCAAAGAAAATGCTATAAACTCATCCGGGATCATAAGTATTGTTGAAAAATTATCAAATGGTGCAGAAATATTTAATAAATTAGTATCTGGAAATGATGAAATAATCAAAGCCATATTAGTTAATTAACATATTTTTTTAATAATAAATATAGAAAGTACAGAGGTGTGACCTGGATAACATAATAAATAAAGATATCTTGGAAACGATGCTGAGAAAAATGCTCCAGATCCGCTATTTTGAGGAGCAGGTGGATCAGCTCTATATAAGGGGAGAAGTTCATGGTACAGGTCATCTTTATATTGGGATGGAAGCTGTTGCAGTAGGAGCCATATCTGCTTTGGAAAAAAACGATATTATAACTTCAACTCACAGGGGCCATGGGCACTGTATCGCCAAGGGTGCAGATTTAAAGCTTATGATGGCAGAGCTCTTGGGGAAAGCTACCGGTTACAGCAAAGGAAGGGGCGGTTCGATGCATATTGCTGATGTAAGTTCAGGTAATCTGGGTGCAAACGGAATAGTAGGCGGAGGAATACCTATCGCTACAGGGGCAGCCCTTGCCGTAAAAAAAATGAAGACAAATCAAATTGTACTGTGTTTTTTTGGAGACGGGGCAACAAATCAGGGAGTATTTCATGAATCAATAAATATGGCTTCCATATGGAGTCTGCCAATTATATATATTATTGAAAATAACAGATATGGGATGGGTTTTCCAGTAGAAAAAGCAGTAAACATTGACAAACTCTCAAAAAGATCAGCCGCATATGGTATCGAGGGTTTTACTATTGATGGCAATGATGTAATTGAAGTATACAAAACCTCTGCAAAACTAATAAAAAAAATAAGAGATGACAGTATTCCTGTAATATTGGAATGTGATACATACAGGTGGAAGGGACATTCTAAAATGGATGCAGAGCGCTACAGGACCAAGGAAGAAGTAGCATCATGGAAGAAAAAGTGCCCTATTAAAAAATATAAAGATTATTTGCTTGGTGAAGGAATATTAAAACCTGAAGAGATAGAAAAGATTGAAAAGGATGTCCAGGCAGAGATAACCAGTGCAACTCAATTTGCAAAAGAATCCCCTTTTCCTGACCCGGAAGAAGCAATTAGGGATGTATATGCTCAAATAGACTGAAAGGAAATTATTATTTTATGCGAGAAATTTATTATTTGGATGCCATAAGAGAAGCTTTAACACAAAAAATGGAAACCGATGAAAGAATATTTCTGATCGGAGAAGATGTAGGGTTATTTGGTGGTGCTTTTGGGCTTACATTGGGAATGTTAGAAAAATTTGGGAAAGACAGAATAATGGATACTCCGATCTCTGAACAGGGGATAGTAGGCATTGCAATCGGAGCTGCCCTTATGGGATTAAG
>Ga0307380_10009885_pt1 | contig 12073 bp, 10 predicted proteins | sample UN3MG_FD_202239 | JGI IMG/M metagenome (GOLD analysis project Ga0307380, IMG submission 202239) | Soil microbial communities from Risofladan, Vaasa, Finland - UN-3 | ecosystem: Environmental > Terrestrial > Soil > Coastal area > Acid sulfate soil | place: Finland: Risofladan, Vaasa | collected... | reverse complement strand
GGTCGCAGGAATATCAATTCCATTGTAATTGGAAATATTTTCATATTCACCATACATCCCATTAGCTCCGTATCCTAGCGCAATATTCAGCCATTTTGGAATTTGTTTATTCGGGATTATCTTGTTTACTGGCATAGATAGCCAGTAAGTATGTCCATTGTAATCTTTTAATAGACGGTCCATAGTAGTTTTTCCTAAATAACCATTTGCCCTATGTGAATAACTTGACTCCCAATAACTAAATTTATATTTTAGAAGTTGTTCATTAAACAACAATTCTTGCCCTACAACAATACCAGAACCTAGTGCATTGGCGGCCATATCTCCCCATGAAAAGCCCCATCCCTCATGAATACCATCCATTATTTCGATAGGAGTTTGCAGAATAAAGCCAAGAGAACCTCCATAGATTAAAGCTTTTGTTCGATTAACACCTCGGTGCAATAATGTATGGTAACCAATATAGCTTTCAATATAAGATCCGAATGTGTGTCCAAACTTATCGACTTGTAAATACCCTTTATTGTCGTTATAAAAATGGAATGGAACAACCTTTCTGTTTTGATACCATGTATTTTGAAGAACAACCATTGCTCCTAAATAATAGGTGCTCTCGAAAGCAATTGCCTTATATAGAGACTCCCTTTCCATTTTACTTGAATCAGACGTTGCAGAGCTGTCATGAGCTTCAGCTATAAATGGAATCAGGCAAAACAAAGACAAAAATGTATGAAGGGTTCTTTTTTTCAATTAAGTAATTTTGTATAATTTTTGAATTAATCGCCAATATTCAAATATATCCAGTGTGTTAAAATAAACCTTATAATTTTTAATTTTTTTATAAGAAAAGTAACGACAAAACGTACTTCCGAGTTACCTTATCAAAAAAAATCATCATAGTGCTTATAACTTTCAAGAAATGTGCGGAAAATTATCTTCTGAAAATGCTTAGGTGAAAAAGCAAATATTATATCAATACAATATTTTTATTTTTTTCACCAGACGGTGCATTATTTTGAGGTTTAAGAAGACCATAACAGTCAAAACGACACTAAATGTTAACGTGCGATTGAAACTCAATAACTCACTATTTACAATTTTGACAAATGTATAAGCACAAAAAATGCTGGTTAATAAAGTTGTTATTATTGCAGGAGTATAACTTTTGAGAATAATGGATTGGAAAAGATGTGTCAATAAGTGAATAGAAAAAGCTAGAATTAATCCAATATATAAATCATAATTGTTTGTGAATGCTGAATAAACCACAATGAAAGATACAATGAGGAATTCTTCGGCAACAATTAGTGAAAATGCTTCTGTAGAGAATACATCAAACTGGCCAAGAACCTGTTTTCCAAGTTTTGGGTACTTGTTTAATATCTGATCTTTATTCTTTTTTACCCACCATTGCATGAAAATGATTTCTTCAAATTCATGAATCATGAAAACAATCGGAAATAGCCAAATTAAAATTTCTGGTTTCATTATTTATATATTTTAAAATAAATCAAGGTACATGTATTACTCGGCAATACTAAAGTAATTATTTATTTGCTGAAGCACAAGTATTAGTTGTCGCGCGAAGGGAGAGTCCCGGGAGAAGGAATAATCGTCACAAAGTGAGATGTTTGTGCCAATTTGTTTATTGTGTTAGAGAATTGGCATTAAAAAATCAAGTGATTGCTAGATAAGTGTATTTGTATTAAAATTAAATATAAAAATTGTGTTGATTTATATTATTACTCTCTTATTCATCCGGTATCTCTGTTGGAACAATCTTCCCATTTCAATATTTCCAGGAAATCAGGGAATAATTTTATATCCTGATAAGAATGCGTGATTATTTTATATAAAATAAGTATTATCTATAAAATAATTATCTGAAACCATTTACACTTGATTTTTACAGGAGGATCATAGTTACTGGTGGAGTATATGATATGGTTGTAGAAGCCTGACAAATTGATCACCTTTGGCCGGACAGAATCCCCAAGCCTACGTTGCTATACAATAATTAATTGATCCTACCTTTTTGTGGTTAATATTGTCTGGCCAACTTTGGCCAAGGCCACAGGTTTTCCTACATTAGATAAAACTACCTAAAAACAAAGTCTTTTCAGACCTGAATTTGACTTAAATAGATAAGATATTGTCATTTTTTTGTACTGTTTTTAAAAACAGTACAACATGGGAAATTTCATCAGTGCTAAACCTATTGACTTTTTAATCAGTAGTAATTCTCTCTGTTTTAGGTCTGCGATATACAAATTTCAAACTATACAAATATTCCTATGAAAAAGACGATTTCTTTATTTGCGTTGCTTTTGCTTTTCTCTATGGAGATACAGGCTCAGGTTACGAATGTTCTTAATAATTTTTATACTGTTTGGGTTAAACCGGCAATCCCAATTATTGGGGGTCTTGTATTAATTGTTGGTGCATTAGCTAACATTGGGAAGGTCCTTGGAGATTCACGGGATTATAGAGGTTTTATTACAAGCATAGTACTTTATCTGGCAGTATATTTTTGTCTGGTGGGTATAGTAGCCTTTATAATGGCAGGTTGATGAAATCATATAGTGTATACAAAAATGTTAACAAGCAACCGTATATCCTGGGATTGCGGTTGTCTTTGTTTTATCTCTTTATCCTTTTATTAATCATAGTTATTTTCCTGTTTTCAACGGGGATAACCATTTTCAAACTTGGTTTTTATACAGTCGTTTTAATTGTAGGCTACTTAGTCCTAAAAAATTTAAATTCTGGAGTCATTATCGGCTCGATCTCAAATGAACGGTTCCCTAATACCATCATAAACGATAATTATATATAGGGCATGGAAATAAAATTGAGTGATACACCTTCGGTACTTTTTCGTGATGGGCATCGATGCTATTCAAATAACGGGAGCGTTATTTATGGTTTTCACGTTCACCTTCGGGAGATATATTCAAACTCTGAAAAAGATTTTGATACTATTCACGATATCTGGTATAATGCACTTAGAGATTTTGAGGAAGGTACTATCATTCATAAATGCGATTTATATCTCAAGAAGAAGTTTGATTCCGTCTCGATGCCTTCAAGAACTTTCCTTCAACAGGCAACGAAAAAGCATTTTCAGGGGAGAGAATATAACGATCATCATTCTTTTATATTCTTTATTTTTAGTGAGAGTGGGAAAACAATAAACGAGGGATTTAAGAACCCGTTTAAAAAGCCCATCAAAACCGTAGAATATCTAAAGGAGTATGAAAGACAGAAGAAATTTGAAGTTAGCATCGAACGGTGCTTTGATTATATAAATAACTCACGTTACCTGAAGCTTGATCCTGTTACTGAGGAGGTATATAAATATCTGGAATTTGGCTATTTCAATTCATTCTACGAGGACAGGTATACCGAGATAGATGTCGATAAAATGAAAGTTGGCAATAAGTTCATTGGACTTTTTGCCGTCAACCAATTTAAACAGCTGGGCGAAACGGTTAAAACCTGCAGTTATGATCAAAAAATGAGCGCCGGAGATTTTGTTTATCACACCGGCTTTGCAGACAACCTTGGTTTAAACCTTCCATTTGATCACATCTACAATCAAATTATTTACATCCGAGACCATAAGCAGGAGAAAGGGAGGCTAGAAGATCAAAGAACAATGCTTTACGGAGCAAGAAAATTCAAAAAGGAATATGAAACCGATGCAGAAATGCTGGGTGATTACCTTGACACGATTACCAAGGAGGAAAAAGTTATTCTTTCAGGCTGTCACTTTAATGTAGTGTTTTACGCAGAGAACGAGGCAGAATTCCGCACCTTCGAGCAGATGGTGGCGGGTGAGTTCAAGAATCTCGATATAACGCCCTATGCACCAATAGGAGCAAATAAAAAGAATCTTTTCTTTAATTCCTTTTTTGCCAATGTAGCCAACATTGACAAATCAAATATTATTCTGCCCATAGATCTGCAGCAGAGTCTTTGTTTTTTCACGAACGTAACAAATTACAAAAACGATGAAAAGGGGATTTACTTTAATGACCGGGTATATAATATCCCGGTAAAAAAAGATGTCTGGGACGAAGACCGAAAGAGAATAAAAGCCAGGAATTTCTTTATCATCGCACCAACCGGAGAAGGCAAATCAGTACTAGCTAACCATATCTTCCGGCAGTTCTACGAAAATGATATCCGGATTGTAATCATTGACCTTGGAGATAGCTATCGGAAGCTGTCTCTGTTATATCCTGATGATACGGTATACATCAAGTATCAGGATGGCGTAGGTATTGGCCTAAACCCATTTTTTGTTGAAACCTCTGAAAACATTTCAGCTACAAAAATTAACGAGCTTTCGACATTCGTTTTCAAGCTTTGGAAAAGGGACCGGCTACCTGAAGAAGATGAAGCTGTGAGCCTAAGAAAGGTCATAACACTGTATTATAAATCTATAGAAAGGGATCATAGTTTCCCACAGTTCTACGAGTTCATAGACAGTAACAAAGATGATATTATGAAAGTCCTGGATCTTAATCCAAAATTCTTTGATATTGAGGACTTTCTACATATTACCTCAGAGTTTATCGGTAAAGGGATCTACTCATTTCTTTTTGAAGAAAAAACGGACGACAGCTACAAGATCGAGGGAAAGAAATTCATCGTTTTTGAACTTGACGAGATTAAAGATAATCATGTACTGCTAACCATCATGCTTCACATGATCAGCGAAGCAGTTCAGAAAGTTGTTTGGAAAGACCGCAGCACAAAGGGGGTAATCTTCTTTGATGAATTCGCAAAAATGTTAAAATTTCCATCAGTGCTTTCATCTGCAGAGTACTTCTATCAGGCGGCCAGAAAACAGGAGGCAGCTATTGGAATTGTGCTTCAATCTCCAAGCCAGTTACCAAAAAACGATGCTTCAAATGCAATGATCGATAACACACAGGTAATGTATATCATGCAAAACGAAAAAGGCTACAAGGAAATCATTGAGCGCCTTTCTCTCAAGGAGCATGATGAGAACCAGCTGGGATCAATAAAATACAACTTCACCGGTAAAATCAAATATTCAGAATTTTTACTCAAGATAGGATCTGAGAGCAACATAATGAGATTGGAACTGGCCAGGAAAGTTCTTCTTGCATTTCAAACAGAAGGGAAGGAGTACACAGAGGTCATGGAACTATACAAAGAAACCGAAGATATGGAGCAGGCAATAGAGGAGTTCAGTAGAATTAAAAATATTTAAAATGAGAACTTTATTCACGTTTTTACTCTTTCTCCTGACTTGTGAAATTTATGGGCAGGTCCCGGCTGGATTAACTGTGGTTGTAAAAAATCCTGCATGGCAGGCTGAAGATGCAGCAAAGGAAAGTTTAGAAAAAGCTGATCGAATAAGGCAAATAACCACGCTTACCGAACAAGTGAATACACAAAAAGAAAGCTTACAGGCTATAAGAGATGCAACGGAAAAGCTTAGAAAAATAAACCGTAAGGTTGCTAATTACCATAATCTTGAACTGGCTATTGCCCAGGTAAGTGATTCATATACACGTGTGCTAGGCTCGCTAAAAGCCATTAATGAACATAACTGTTTTAAGCCCTCTGAATATCATATGCTGAGCGAATCTATGATGGGGCTACTCAGCCAGACAAGTTACTCCATTACTACGCTTACAGTGGTGCTTACCGATAATTTCTCTGAGATGTCAGATGGTGAACGCCTTCTTAACATGAACCAGGCAATAAAAGAACTCAGAGAAAATATTGGAGTTATAAATTCAGCAATAATTGAAGTTGAGATACTTGATAATCAACGGATGCAACTAAGAACATTGAATTATATAAATAGTGTTTTTAAATAATTAATTATGGGTCTCGAATATTTGGATAAGGTTTATAAGGCAATGTTCGCAGGAGGTCTTGGCTACCTTGTCATAGTTTCAAAATCTATAGGAGCTTTTATTTTAGTGCTATCGCTTTGGAAAAGTTTTTTCAAAAGCTTTTCCAAAAATGGGAAAGTATTTAGCGAGGGAGATGATGGTTTTTCACCTTATTCCCTTTTTAGAATGCTGGGTCTTCTTTTGCTTGTTGGTTTTAGTACTCAGATCTTGGATGTATTTGATTCTGCCTGTGCAATGGTCGAATCCGAAGCATTAAAGGGGTTTAATAATAAGCCTGATTTGTTTACAGTTTCGTCATTTCCAGTTACTCCGCCACCAGCAAATGAATCAGCAATCGATGGTGTTTTAAGAAAGATAGGAGAGGTTGTAAATATGATGAATCCTTCCAGCTGGACAGGAGGTGCTTATAGCCACATAACGCAATTCCTATTAAAGATACTTGACTTCTTAATTTACCCTGTTTTCCTGGCAGAGCGATACTTTTTCATGGGGCTAATTAAAATTTTTGTTCCCCTGATGATTGCCCTTTCTATTTTTGATAAAACGAAAGATTACATCTATACTGTTTTCAAGATGTATGCTCGTTACTACCTGGTAATAATCCCATATGCTTTCGTAGTTGTTTTTGCAAACACCCTGTTTGATACTATGACTGTAATTATGGAGCCAGTTTCTATGGGTCCCGGGAGTATGGCTATTTCTGGGGGGTTGATGGTAATACTGGCTCTTATACTGGTCATAATAATAAAAATCAAGCTTTTTAAAATGTCAATGCCATTCATGAAAGAATTAATCAAGTAGAGCGATGGAAAAACCCAAAATAGATATTTATAAAACCCTTATTATTAATCGGCTGGTTGTATGGGGTCTAATGATTTCTTTCGTTTGTTCATCGGCAATCTTTGCATTTTCCATTAATAACCTTTACTCTAAGCAGTTAAATACCGTGCTTGTTCTTGACACTAACGGCGAAGTGATACCCATGAAGTGGATGCAAAGGGATGAGAATATAAAGGTTGAGATCAAGGATCACCTTGAAAAGTTTCATAATTATTTTTATCAATATGATGCTTTCAATGTTGAGAAGAGCCTTGAAAAATCTTTGTGGTTTGGGGATAATTCCGTGGAACAACTTTACATAAAAAGAAAGAATGATGGTTGGTATACGAAGGTTTCTAATTATGGAATAAAACAAACAATCGAGATATTACCGGAAAACATCGAAATCCAAGGTAATAACGAACCTTACTCTTTTAGGGTTAAAGCGGTCCTTTCCATCACACAGGATGAACAGACCGTTCGCTACTCTTTTGAAACGACAGGGTTAATAATTTTTGTTAGTCGTAACTACCCGCTAAACCCTCATGGGCTACTTATAACAAGGTTTGCTGAGCTTAATAGAAGCGAAATAAAATAGTTATGAATAAGGAGAAGTTAATATTTTTTGGTGCTATAGGCGTAGTTGTACTTATAATGGTTATTTATGGTGTGAGTGTTTATTCTAAAAAAGACACTTCATCCGGATCTGCAGCTGCTGACTTTACCGTTCCTGATCTGGTGGAAAAAGACAAAACAAAGGAGGAATATAATAACCGGCTAAAAAAGGCCAACGCTTACCAGGAACCGGAAGCGAAACAGGATCTATCCAAGACCGCTAATTTTAAAACCTACCAGTCAGAACCCCTGAATGTTGTTGATAAGGATTCTGACAGTGATAACCAGGCAACTAAGCCGGTAACTCAGAAACAAGAGCTTGTAAAAGCAAAAGAAGAAATAAAAGCTGAAACAAAAAGTGAAACCCCGGTACGGAAAAATGAAGATACCGGAGGCTTTGGGATTATTGTTTCTGATAGATCCAAGAGTAAAAATAACTCATCTGGTTCACAGACCAAACATTCTGATTTTACGGCTGCGATTCTGGAAGAGGACACAAAGATAAAAAATCATTCTTCTGTAGTTTTTTTCCTCTTGGAGGATCTGACAGTAGAGGGAACAGTGTTTAAGAAAAATGCGATCCTGTACGGGAAAGCTATAGAGAGTAATAATGTTTTTGAGATCAACATTTACCAGGTGATGAATACTGACGGTAATGTTTTATCTGTAAGTGGTCTGATTGTGTACGATGAGAAGTATTCTCGTGGTTTGCCATATGAGGGCAATCTTAATGAGTCTATAAAAGAAGGGATGAACCAAACCTCGAATGAAACCTCTTCCTCTGTTTCCTCTGGCATTGCTGCTGGTACCGGAGTAGGCATTGCCGCCAATGCAGTAGATAATACAATAAGGGCCATGACAAGAAAGAAGGAACCGACAGTTAATCTTTACAAAGGATATAAAGTTTTTATTAAAAAAGAGTAATATGAAGAATATCATCTTAACTGTTTTTTTTACCTTTTTGGTAAGTCCCATATTCTCCCAAAATATGGGTGTAATAGAGGTAAATAAAGACTTTACAGCAACCCTCAATTTCACAGATAGTATTGTTTTTATTGTTGTTGGCAATAACCCTTCAATAGGGGAAAATAGAAACAAGTATTATGATATTTTTCAAAACGGCAAGAACTGCGTAATCCGGGGCAATGATCCTCTCGCACCTGAAACATCAATAACGGTAAAGTTGGATAAAGAAAAGGTCTGGTATGGACGTTTAAAATATGGTGACAGCAATAAGATTTTCTATGACTTCACCAGCGAAGAAGTTAAAAAGATTGACGAGAAGAAAATGAAAGAGGTTGCTATCGCTGAAAGCAACGACTCAAAGATGAAAGAACGCCTTAACAGCGTACTTTCTGATAAGATAGAATATAGCTCGATCGGCAAGGTAGAGAACGGTTTGACTTTTCAAGTTGCTAATATCAAGAATGACGACAAGTTTACATACTTCAAGCTCATAATAATTAATAACACCGGGAGCGACTATAACGTTGATGGTATTTATTTCAAGGTAGTCGAAGGGAAGCGCAAAGGGATGAAAAAGAACGAGGCTAAGATTGAAAAGAGAATTCAAATCGAGTTTGAATCGCCAGTGAAGGTCGTAACGGCTTACCAGAAACAAGAGCTGGGTTATGTAACAGAACGTTTTACAGGTGGTAAGGACGGATCTCTGGTTATTCAGCTCCGGGAACTCAAGGGGACCCGCAATCCGATTATTGAAATATCAGGAGATAAAATGTTGAAAGTGAAAGTATTCGAACAAAAACTCTCTGCAAATGAAAATTAGACTAATACTTGCATTTTTAATTATTTCTGTTTCAGCTAGCGCACAGTTGATACACGTTGAAGGAAGTAAAGCCCTGGGGATTAATTATGCCTATGTTAAAAACGGATTTAATGTTTCTTCAAGAATTACCTTTTATAAAAGTGGCAACCTTGCATACAGAGCAAGCCTTGATTATGAGCGTGTAAGCTTTGATTTAAGTAAAGCTTCAGTTGTCTATGCAAACCCTGAGCTGATGTATACTTTCTATATCCTTGGCGACAAGGTTTTTTTCAATGTAAATGGAGGGATTCTTACAGGAGCAGAATTTATTAGTAATTCAATCCTGGATAAGAAGAAAAACCAGTTTTTTGTTGGCGAGAACATAGGGATTTGCGCAGAATACTTTATCACTAATAAGATCATGCTTAACCTGGATCTTGATCAGCGTTTCTTTCAGCTCAGTAAGGTTGGCAAGGCTAGTTTCATCATAAAATTTGGAATAAACTATAACTTCTAGCTTATGAAAAAGTTCCTACCCTTTTTATATTCTACTTTAATAATTCTTTTACTGTCAAATAATTATTCTTTTGGTCAGTCATGCAGTTCAACCAGTCAAAGCGTGGAAGATTTTACTTCTATATGTGTTAACTCTGGTAGTACTACTACTTTACATGGATCAAACAATTGGTTTTACGAGTGTGATCGGTATGGATGGTGTGACGAGTATTGGTGGGCTAATTCTATTACGGTTAAAAGACCTGATGGATCTGTTGCTTTAGTAATAGATCCTGCGGATCTTTCATCAGATGGTTATTGGAATTTTACTTATGTATTTCCAGCCGGTTTTTTTAATTTAGTTGGTACGTGGACATTTTCGTACTTTTCTGAAGATTATTGTAATCGTAGCAGTTATACGGGCCAAGTTTCCCTAAAAGTTGTTGGAACATATACTAATTCTATAGGCTCAAATGAGATTATTTGTAATGTTGGAGCAACACCCCAAAATATAGTTAATGTTTCATTAACGTCTAATTCTGCCTATACAATTAGTTGGCAAAGTAAAACGGGTGTGGGTAGTTGGAATTCTATTTCGGGAGCTACTTCAGCATCTTACCAACCAACTTATATTAATCAAACAACATCATATAGGAGATTTATTACCACTACAGAATTGGGCTGCGTAAGTAGTGCCAGTAATGAAGTATTAAAATATGTTTACGCTGCACTCACCACCGGAGCAATTGGAAGTAACCAGGATGTTTGCTATAATGTTGCTCCTGCGCTTATTAGCGAAACGACAGCTCCAACAGGCGGAAGTTCTGGCCCAAATTATAACTATCAATGGTACAACTCAACAGATAACACCATCTGGAACCCAATTGCGGGGGCAACCGGGAAGACATACCAACCGTCTTTTACTCTTGGTTACTCTTATTTTAAAAGAAAAACTATTGATGCCAGTTGTGGAGAAACATATACAAATTCAATTCAAATACATGGGTACAACGATTTAACCGCTGGATCTATTGGTTCTGATCAGCTTATTTGTTACGGTGCAACACCAAGTGAGATAAATGTTGTTGTTGCTGAAACAGGGGGTATAGGAGCAAACACTTACCAGTGGTATAGTTCAGCGGATAACTCAAGTTGGTCCGCTGCCTCAGGATCTTCCACCGGCCAGAGTTACCAGCCACCGGCTTTAACATCTAAAACATATTATCGCAAGGCAATAATAAACTCTTGTAAAACTGTTTATACGGGCAGTGTAACAAAGGATGTTCGCACTGATTTGTATGCCGGAACAATTGGAAGCGATCAAACGGTTTGCTATAATGAAGCACCGGCAATTATAGCCACCCTTTCAAACCCTTCGGGAGCGTCAAATTCTTTTACCTTTCAATGGTTCAACTCATCGGATAACTCAACATTTAATCCCATCCCTGGAGCTGATCAGGTTTCGTATCAGCCCCCGGTATTAACACAAACAACTTACTATAAGAAAAAGGTTATTGATGCTAACTGTCCTTCGCTTTTTACCGGAACGGTAACAAAAACGGTCCGTCCACAGTTTTCAGTTGGGTCTATTGGTAACAATCAGACTATTTGCAACCTGGGAACGCCTGTGTTAATAACAAACGCAACGGCCCCTTCTGGAGGTCAGGGTACATATACTTATGTTTGGGAAAGTTCAATTAATAATACTGATTGGAGTATAGTTTCAGGAGCAGCAGGGGTTTCTTATCAGCCGGGCGCTTTATCCGTTACGACATATTATAAAAGAAAGGTTACTGACGCTTCTTGTGGTAATGGTTACAATAATACAGTGACTATCACAGTCAGAGACGTTTTTTCTCCCGGTGCAATTGGAACAAATCAAACTATCTGTATAAATACTGCGCCAAATATTCTAAATAGTACGGTCGCCCCATCCGGAGGGCAGGGATCATATACCTATTTTTGGGAAAGCTCATTAAATGGAACTGATTTTAATGTTATTTCGGGAGCTGTGGCAGCATCATATCAGCCCGGCAACTTGTCTCAAACAACATACTATCGAAGGAAGGTAATTGATGCTTCTTGTGGTAATATTTATAATAACATTGTTCAGATTACTGTAAGACAGGCTTTTACATTGGGCGATATAGGATCTGATCAAACTATTTGCAATAATTCAACTCCAAGTCTATTAACAACAACAACACTCCCAACCGGAGGAAGCGGTTCTTACTCTTACCAGTGGTATAGTTCTTTAGATAATTCAAACTGGAACACTATAAGTGGAGCTGTTGGCACTTCTTATCAGCCGAGTGTATTATCCGCAAAAACTTATTTCCGCAAGTCGGTAACAGATATTTGCGGTAGTGGTTACACAAACTCTGTAACCATTTCCATAAGGCCGGACGTTAACGTTGGTACAATAGGAACCAATCAAACAATTTGTTATGGAGAGATCCCTTTACTGCTTACAACAGAC
>Ga0307380_10009884_pt1 | contig 12073 bp, 13 predicted proteins | sample UN3MG_FD_202239 | JGI IMG/M metagenome (GOLD analysis project Ga0307380, IMG submission 202239) | Soil microbial communities from Risofladan, Vaasa, Finland - UN-3 | ecosystem: Environmental > Terrestrial > Soil > Coastal area > Acid sulfate soil | place: Finland: Risofladan, Vaasa | collected... | reverse complement strand
CCGATGCGGCAAGAGACGGGATCGCACTCGGAACCGTGCTCGCCAGGGCATCGGACGACCTCGAACGTCTCGGCCGCAGACGCGCCGAGCAACGGGCCAAGCGGCTGCCTGTCCGACTGCTGTTCCCGCTGGTCTGCTGCGCGCTTCCCTCCTTCGTGCTGCTCTCCGTCGTGCCTCTGCTCGCCGGATCAGTCGGGTCCATCCCGTTCTAGACCCGGCTCAGGGTTCGGTCTCCGACCGAACCCCTCGAGGCCACGGCCTCCCTCATCCGCTCCCGAACCAAGGAGCCCATCCATGTCACGTCCCACCGAGTCCGGTCAGACGACCACCGAATATGCCCTCGTCCTGCTGGGCGCCGCTGCCATCGCACTGCTGTTGGTCGCATGGGCGACCCGGACCGACGCCATCGGGCGACTGTTCGACGCCGTCGTGTCCCAGATCCTCGACCAGGTCGGTTGAAGCCGCCTCGTACCGACACCGGACAATCGAGCGTCGAAGCCGCATTGGTCCTCCCCGTGGTCGTGCTCGGCCTGTCGGTGGTCCTGCAAGCGGGTCTCATCGTCCGCGATCAGGTCCTGGTCACCCACAGCGCCCGCGAAGGCGCGCGGGTCGCCGCCGTCGAGGCCGATGCCGACGCCGCAGCAGAGGCAACCCGGTCAGCAGCCGGACTCGACGCCGGTCGGCTCACCGTCGAGGTCGAAGGCTCGCTGGTCAGCGGCGAGCGGGTCCGCATCGAAGTCATCTACCGCTCGCCGATCGTCGTGCCGCTGCTCAACACCCTGGTCGACGACATCGACCTCACCGCAGCCGTCACGATCCGCGTGGAGTGAGGCCCGCCGCGTCGGGGTGTCATGTGGACCGCGGACGACACGGTGAACAGCGGACGCTTCGAGACCTGACCCCAGCTGCGCTCGCTCTGCTCGAGTGAGCTCGACACCGCGTCCTGAGTCCTCAGGCGACGCCGACGAGGTTGCGGATGAGGCTCGCTGCGCCTGCCTTGTCGAGCGGCTCGTTGCCGTTGCCACATTTGGGCGACTGCACGCACGACGGACAACCGTCGGCGCACCGGCACGCCTCGATCGAACGAAGGGTCGCCAACAACAGGCCCGTGCCGGCCGAATAGCCGAGTTCGGCCACCCCCGCACCCCCCGGGTAGGCGTCGTAGATCACGATCGTGGCCGTGCCCGTCTCGGGTAGATGAGCCGTCGACACGCCGCCGACGTCCCACCGGTCGCAGATGGTGAACAGTGGCAGCATGCCGATCGCCGCGTGCTCGGCCGCGTGGAGCGCACCAGGAACTCGGGTCGGGTCGAGACCCGCCGCGTCGAGCACCGATTGATCGATCGCATACCAGAACGCCCTCGTGGTGAGGGTCGACGGAGGCAGATCGAGGCGAACCGACTCCAACACATCACCACTTCCGACCTTCTTGCGTTGGTAGCCGGTGACCTGCCGAGTGACCTCGACCTCGCCCAGTTCGAGGTGGGCGCCGCCGAGCGTGGCCGTGACCTCGGTGGCGACCAGCGCCAGGTCGGTGGTCGACCGGACCACGGTGTAGTCGGAGCCGTCGTGTCGCTCGACCACGGCTCGGCGGTGTTCGAGGTCGAGTTCGGTCACTTGCCACGACGTGCCTCGGTGGAGGTAGACCGCCCCCTCGTGCACCATCTCGGCGGCCCGGGCCCACTCGACGGTCCCGATTGCAGAGCCAGAGGTGTCGACGATCGAGACCGTGCCACCACCGCTCGAACGCAGACCGATGCCATGGGCGGGCCAGCCGTTCCCGGTCCACACCGCGATCGGACCGGACGACCGGCGCCGAACGGCGAGGTCGTCGGATCGCACCAGCTCGCAGATCGTCTCGTCGATGAGACCCGGCCAGAACTCCCGGTCGGCATGGGTGAGCGGGAGCTCGAAAGCAGCGCAGCGCAGATGGGGACGTGAGACGAATCGATTGGCAGGGTTGACGACCGCCGGTTCAGGCGACCGACGGAACAGTTCGGTCGGATTGGCCATCAACCACTGATCGAGCTGATCGCTTCCCCCGACGAGCACACCGAGCGACGTCCTTCCGTCGCGGCCCGCACGCCCGACCTGTTGCCAGAACGAGGCGATGGTGCCCGGGAAGCCGTTGACCACCACCGCATCCAGCCCGTCCAGGTCGACCCCCAGTTCGAGGGCGGTCGTGGTGACCACCCCGTCGACCTCGCCCATCGCCAACGCTTCTTCGATCTCGCGCCGCTCGGCCGACAGGTAGCCGCCCCGGTACGGACGAATGCGGTCGGCGATCTTGGGCAGGCGCCGCGACGCGTCGGCCGCGACCAACTCGGTGCCCCGTCGGCTCCGGCAGAACGTGATGGTCCGGTTGCCGTCGGCGACGAGGCCGGCCAGCAGCCCGGCGGCCTCGGCATGGGTCGAGGACCGCTGACCCGACTCGGCGTCGACGAGCGGTGGATTCCACAGGGCGATGAGGCGCTCACCACACGGTGACCCGTCCTGGGTGACCGCCTCGACCGGCAGACCCGCAAGCTCAGATGCCAGCACTTCGGGGGTACCGAGCGTGGCCGACGTGAAGCAGAAGGTCGGGTCGGAGCCGTAGTGGCGACACAGCCGGCGGAGGCGGCGTAACAGATGGGCGACGTGGCTCCCGAACACGCCACGGAAGACGTGGAGCTCGTCGATGACGACGTAGTCGAGCCGTGAAAGGAATCGGGTCCACCGTGGGTGGTGCGGCAACAGCCCGCTGTGCAACATCTCGGGGTTGGTGAGCACGACGTTGGCATTGCGCCGCACCCAGGTGCGGAGCTCTCGATCAGTGTCGCCGTCGTAGGCACCTGCCACCACGCCACCGAAATCGTGCTCGGCCATGGAGCGGAGTTGGTCCCGCGCCAGTGCCTTCGTCGGGAAGAGACAGAGCGCCGACCCTGGACGGACCGGGCGAGCAGACGACTCGGCGATGGCGGCTTGATAGACGAGCGACTTCCCCGAACCGGTCCCCGTGGCCACGACCACCGAGCGACCGTCGCGGAGATGGTCGATCGCCTCGACCTGATGCGACCAGAGGCGGTCGACACCGAGGCGTTCGGTGACCGCCGGAGGCAGCGGCCGCGCCAGTTCGCCGTAGCCGGCGTCACGACCGGGCACCCGTTCGACGTGGACCAGCCGGCCGACGTCGTCGAGGCGGCCGGCGTCAGCGGCCGCGGCTCGGTTCGCCAGGGTCGCGACGAGATCGTCGAGCGGGGTCGAGGCGGCGAGCGCCATGAGCTGAGACTACGCGTTTCGCCGGTGTAGTTACCACGGTGTGGTTTGACCACGGACGGTAGGTTTCGTGCCTGACGCCCCGCAGGGCACGTTGGAGCACGATGGATCTCGAAATCGACACGTACGCGCACGACGACTGGTGGGTGGTCTCGGTCCACGGCGACGTCGACATCGCGACTGCACCGCGCCTGCGCGAAGTCGTGATCGGACTCGTCTCCGACGGGCACCTCGATGTCGTGATCGACCTCGGCGCGGTCGACTTCCTCGACTCGACCGGACTCGGCGCGATCGTCGGCGCACTCAAACGCGTCCGAACCCACGGCGGCGACCTGCGTCTGGTCTGCACCAACTCACGGATCCGCAAGGTGTTCGAGCTCACCGGTCTCGACCGAGTGTTCGTGATGGCCGACTCGATCGAAACTGCGGTCGGATGACGACGCGCGAGGTGGTACTCGAGATCCCGGCCCGCCTCGACTACCTCGCCGTGGTTCGCCTTGTCGTGGCAACTGCCGCGAGCCTCGACCCGCCGCTCTCCGACAGCCGCCTCGAGGACCTCCGCCTCGCGGTGTCGGAGGCCTGCAGCAATGCAGTGAAGGCACACGCCAAGGAAGCGTCGCCCGAGCCGGTGACGATTCGCTGTCATGTCGGCCCCGAGAGCTTCATCGTCGAGATCATCGACCACGGTCCCGGATTCGACCCTGACGAACTCTCGGTACTTCCCGAGGTGACCGATCCCGAACGACTGGACCACGAGGGTGGGTTGGGCATTCCGCTCATCAAGGTCCTCGCCGACCGGGCCTCGTTTCGTCAGCACCAGAACGGCATGGCCGTGAAGATGACCTTCGATCGGCCGTCGACTTCGGCTACGTGATCTCCGCCTGGAGCGGTCACAATGGATGCTTGGGCGCATCGTCGCGCCTCGCACCCTCGCCGTGAACTCCTCCGACCAGAACTCCCCGCCCCGCAGCGTCCGCCACACCTGGAGCGAATCCGAACGATTCGTTCCGAGGGCCTTCGTCCGCCCGTTCCAGCGCTTCATGCAGATCGAAGCCGCTGGCGGCGTCATCCTGCTCGCAAGCGCCGTCGTTGCCCTGGTGTGGGTCAACTCACCCTGGGGCGACACCTATACCGAGCTGTGGGAAACACGCCTCGTCGTCGAGCTCGGCCACGACCTCCTCAACATCGATCTGACGCTCGTCGAGTGGATCAACGACGGGCTGATGACATTGTTCTTCTTCGTTGTCGGTCTGGAGATCAAGCGCGAGCTCGTGGTCGGAGAACTCCGGGACCCTCGGGCCGTCGCCTTGCCGGCCATTGCCGCGCTGGGCGGCATGTTGGTTCCTGCTGCGATCTATCTGGCGTTCAACGCCGGCACCCCCACCGAGAAGGGGTGGGGCATCCCGATGGCGACCGACATCGCGTTTGCCGTGGGCATCGTGGCATTGGTGGGCGATCGGATCCCGTCGGGGGCAAAGCTGTTCCTGCTCACCCTCGCCATCGCCGACGACATCGGCGCCATCGTGGTCATCGCCGTCTTCTACACCGACGATCTGTCGTTCGCGTGGTTGGGCGGGGCCGTGGTGATCCTGCTCGGTCTCGAGGTCGCGAAACGGATGAACATCCGAGCGCCCGCGGTCTACCTCGCCGGCGGCGCGATCACATGGTTCTGTCTCCTCGAGTCCGGCGTCCACGCAACCCTCGCCGGCGTCGCGCTGGGCCTGATGTCGCCGGTGTGGTCGTTCTACGATCCTCGCCGCTTCGCACCGAATGCGCGGGCGCTGGTCGACCGGGTCGAGAACTCGCTGCTCGACGACGAGCTGACGAGCGCCGAACTCGAGGTCAACAACGAGGCGATCGAGGATCTCCAGCGACTGGCGTGGGAGACGCTCTCGCCGCTCGAGCGAATCGAGAACAAGCTCACCCCGTGGGTCGCGTTCGGCATCGTGCCGCTGTTCGCTCTGGCCAACGCCGGTGTCGAGGTCACCGGGGACGCCTTGGGCAGCCTGGCCGACAACAAACCGGCCATGGGAGTCATCTTCGGCCTGGTCGTCGGCAAGACCGTCGGCATCCTCTCGTTCACGTTCCTCACCACCAAGCTCGGGCTCGGGAAGCTCCCGGCCTACACGACGTGGCGAGACATCGTCGGCCTTGCGGCCACCGCCGGCGTCGGGTTCACCGTGGCGCTCTTCGTAGCCGGTCTGGCGTTCGAGGACCCGCTACTGATCGCCGACGCCAAGATCGGCATCCTCCTCGGCAGCACGATCGCCGGCATCATCGGATACACCCTTCTCCGGTCCTCCGCCCGGACTCCACCCGAGGGGCTGGGCCCCTCGCCCGTCGAAGCGGTACCGCCCGAGGAGCAAGCTCAGCCGGCGAGCTGAGTGGCCGAGACGCACGAGAGCGCGGCCTGCAACAGGCGCTCGCGGCTCGGAACATCGAGGTCCTCGAGCGCTGGGGCAGCCGCAAACGTCTCGAGGGTGTCACGGTCGAATACACCGGCGACCGCATCGGCGATGCATTCGTGATCGTCACGATTGGAGTCGTTCGCCTCGGCCCCCAACAGATGGGTGGCCACCGAGTCCGCCGCCGCGCTTCCTCCGCCGTCACCACCACCACAGGCCGCGACGCCAACCGCCACCAGCATCACCGCCGCAACGCCCGTCGCACGCCCACGAACGCACCCACCCCGGATCCTCGTTGCGCTCCTGCCAATAATTGGCGGGAGAGCAACGAAGATCGGGGTTGGGTCACTCACTTACGGTGCGCCTGCCTTCGAGCGCGCGCCCGAGGGTCAGCTCATCGGCGTATTCGAGATCGCCGCCGACGGGCAGACCGCTTGCGATCCGGGTGACGTTGATGCCCGCTGGTCCGATCAGCCGGGTGAGGTACAGCGCCGTCGCCTCGCCCTCGATGTTCGGGTTGGTGCAGAGGATGACCTCGGTCACGTCGTCGGACTCGAGACGCGCGAGCAACTCGGCGACTCGGAGCTGTTCGGGACCGATGCCCTCGAGCGGATTGATCGCTCCGCCGAGCACGTGGTAGCGACCCGTGAACTCGTTGGTCTTCTCGACCGCCACGACATCGCGCGGCTCCTCGACCACGCAGATGACCCGTTGATCGCGGCGCTCATCGGAGCACACCCCGCAGGTGGGTGCCTCGGCCAGGTTGAAACAGACCTCGCAGAACCGAACCCGCTCCTTGGCCGTGATGATCGCCGCAGACAGGCGGCGAGCATCGACCTCGTCGACCTTCAGGAGGTGGAAGGCGATGCGCTGAGCCGACTTCGGCCCGATGCCCGGCAAGCGACCGAACTCGTCGATCAGCGCCTGAACCGATTCGCCATAGGGACTCACGGCGTTCGCTCGGTGATCAATCTTCGGCGTCGGTGTCGATGACGCCACCCAGCAGGTCGCCGATCGAACCGAGATCGAGGGCGCCGGCTCCGCCGGACTGGAGGGCCGCGATCTTCTGGTTGCAGTCGTGCAGCGCCGCGAGCACCAGATCTTCGAGCGTCTCCACATCGTCGGGATCGACCGCGGCTCGGTCGATGGCCACCGCATCGAAGCGACCCATGCCCGAGACGGTGATCCTGACCACCCCACCACCGGCCGAACCCTCGATGATGGTGTCGTTGGCCGCCTGGGCCTGGCTCATCATGGCCTGGGCCTGCTCGAGCAACCCGCCGAGATCGAGGCCGCCTGTCAAGGCGCTCAGATCGTCGGGGTCATCCTCCAAACTCATGGACGCATCCTCGCTCATCCTCAACCCCCGTCGTCGGATCCTCCGTCGATCAGTTCGGCTCCCGGGAACGCCTGGGTCAGGCGGTCGACCGTCGAAGGAGCATCTCCGGCATCGATCAACGCGTCGGTGTCGATCTCGTCCTCGTCCTGCGGTGGATCGGGTTCGCTGGTTGCGGGCGGTGGCGCGGCATCTCCGTCGACGACCATCTGCAGACGGATCGGCACGCCGTACCGTTCGCTCAGCGCTCCCTCGAGTTCCTCACGGCGTTTCTCGCAGTTGTCGCGGTGCGGGGCGTTGGGCAACGCGAAGGAGTAGGTGCCGTCGGCGCCGTCGACGAACCGTCCGACCTTGAACAACGCAGATCTGGGGAGGTTGGGGAGGATCTCATCGGCCCAGGCCAGCACGAGTTCGTCACGCGTCGGTGCTCGGCCGGCCTGGATCGGGGCGGGCGCAGCAAGGGCTGGGACCGGAGCGGATCCCGACGGTGGGGGTTCGGCTTCTGCCGCCGGTGGCGCCGCGACCGCATCCCCAGGGTCGCCGGCGTCGCCCGTCTCGGGCAGCGTGGAGGGGGCTGCAGCCTGTCGTCCCAGCGGAGGACGATCGGCGTTCGTGGCGGGGGCCGGGTCCGAGGCCGTGTCGTCGGGGCGCGACCGACCGGCCAGCACCTGGCGTGCTGCGCTCGCCCTCCCCTGCTTCGCGGCCGAAACGGCCGGCTCGGCAGGAGCCGGAGGCGGCGCCTCCGCGACCGTGGCCACAGGCGGGGCGGCGGCGGGCGGATCAGCCGGTGGCACCGTCGTCGGCACCGTCGACGGAGCCGGGGCGACGGTTGCGGGCGTCGCACCGTTGGCCAGCGCCGTCTCGAGCGACTCGATGCGAGCGATCAGCCCGGCGATCGATTCGTCGCCGACCCGGCACAGTCGGACGAGAGCGACTTCGAGCGGGATTCGCGGATCGGGGGCCTGGCGCATGTCGACCCCGGCGGTCCCGATCGCTTCGAGCGATGCGGTCAGGCGGGCGGGCGACAAGCGGGCCGCGAGATCGGCTGCGCGAGCACGGTCGGTCTCGGTGGTCGCCCGCATCGGCGCACGCATCGACTCGAGAAAGGCTTCGCGGATCCGCGAGACGAGCGCGTCCGCGATCATGCGCGGGTCTTGACCGTCTTCCACCGCGTGGGCCATGGCCGCGAGCACTGCACCGGCATCGCTGTCGGCGAGGCCGTCGAGCAGGTCGTCGACGGGAACGCCGGCGTCGATGACGCCACCCGCTGCGGCGATCTGGTCGAGCGCCGAGAGCGTGTCGCGAGCCGAGCCTCGACCTCGCCGAACCGCCTCGTCGACGGCATCGTCGCCGAGGTCGAGGCCGGCGTCGTCGATCACGTGGCGTACGTGACCGGCCAGCACATCGGCGCTCAGCAGGCGAAACTCGAACTTCTGGGTCCGGCTCTGGATGGTCGGCAGAACCTTCTGCGGATCGGTCGTCGCCAGGACGAACACCACGTGAGCCGGGGGCTCCTCGAGGGTCTTCAGCAGTGCGGTGCTGGCCTCCTTGGTCAACATGTGGACCTCGTCGAGGATGATCACCTTGCGGTTGCCCGAGGTCCCGAACGCCACCCGGTCGATGAGGCCCCGCATGGCATCGATCCCACGATTCGACGCGGCGTCGAGTTCCTGCAACCAGTCGACCAGGGTCCCCTGCTCGACCGCCACGCATGCGTCGCACTCGCCACACGGCTCGCCGTCGACCGGAGCCGCGCAGTTGAGCACCTTGGCAAGAATGCGGGCGGTCGAGGTCTTCCCTGTCCCACGGGGGCCGCTGAACAGATACGCATGGGCCACCCGTCCTTCTCGAACAGCGTTGCGCAGCGGTGTGGTGACTTGGTCCTGGCCGAGCACCTCGGCAAAGGTGCGGGACCGATAGCGACGGTAGAGCGACTGGAACGCCATGTCGTGCCGAGCGTATCTGCCCGGGCCGGCGCGGCCTGCGGTGGCACACTGCCCGGTGTGGACCTCGTCAACGATGCCGACGCGATCGCTGCTCAGGTCATGTCCGATGCAGGGGTCGAGATCGTCGAGTTGTCGACCGACGAGCAATTCGAGACGTTCTCCGACCTCGCCGACGAGATCTGGCAGCGCGACGAGAAGTGGATCGCCCCGGAGCGCGTCGCATCCCGGGCGGCTGCGGGCGGCTACGTCGTGGGGATGTACGAGTTGAGTTCGGGGCGCATGATCGGCCTGTCGCTGGGCTATCCCGACAGCGAGGAGCCCGAGGTGCTCTACAAGGACATCAGCGGCATGGTGCCCGACGTACGCGGCGAAGGACGGTTCCGAAGCCTGCTGATGTACGAACGGGCCTGGGGCTTCCGCAACGGCTTCGAGACGATGCAGGGGAGCTTCGACCCGCTGCTCCGCAGGAACGCATGGCTCAACATCGAGCGCAGGGCGCAGCATGTCACCGAGTACGTCGTCAACAAGTACGGCACGCCGTCGGTCACCTCGGTCAACGGGGTCGACGACACCGACCGCTTCACGGTCCGATGGAACATCCGCTCTCGTGCGGTCATCGATGCGCTCGAAGGTCGACGGCCGGCGCCCGACGAAGCGCAGCTCCGTACCGAGGGCGCCGTCGACCTCGTCTCCGACGACGGCCACGTCGTCGCGCACCCCGACGGCGACGGCCCATGGCTCTGTTCCACTCCCGAAGACATCGTGGCCCTCCGAACCACCGAGCCCGAGTCGGCCACCCGGTGGCGCCTCTCGGTTCGGGAGGTCATGGTCGAGGCCTTTGCCCGAGGCGTCCGCGCAACCGGTGCGACGCCGAGCGGACGATACGTCCTGACCACCTCATGAGTCCCGACCCGAGAGCCGCAGCAGAGCAGGCGGCCCGACAAGCCGACGACGCGATCCACAGTGTCGGATTGACCGTGCGCGAAATCGGTGAGATGAACGACTTGCTCGCCCTGAGCGACGTGATCGATCGGGTGTGGCGCCGCGAAACCCCCATGGTCGAGCACGGCCTGCTCCGTGCCTTCGCCGAAGCAGGCGGGTACGTCGTCGGCGCGTGGGCGGGCGAGTCGCTGATCGGTGGCGCCGTTGCGTTCCTCGGTGGCCGCGACGGCGTCGTCGTGCTCCACTCACACATCGCCGGCTTCCTCGACGCCGAGGCCGGCAACGGGCGCGGACGCGCCCTCAAGCTCCACCAGCGAGCGTGGTGTCTCGCCCGGGGCATCGACGTGGTCGAGTGGACCTTCGATCCTCTGGTCCGGCGCAACGCCTGGTTCAACCTGCAGCGCCTCGGCGTGGCGATCGAGCGATACGAGGTGAACTACTACGGCTCGTTGCGTGACGATGCCATCAACGGCACCGACGAATCGGACCGTTTCGTGGTTGGTTGGCACCTCTCCGCCGGTGCGGTCCGCGACCTGGCCGACGGCACCCGGATCGAGCACGACGAGGCACTGCTCGAAGCGGCGGGAGCCGCCGACCTGGTGAGTGGAGACGGCGAGCTGACCGACTGCACTCCCTCGACTGCGTTCGTCCTCGTGCCCGACGACATCGTGGCCATGCGGGCCACCGACCCCGACGCAGCGGTGCGGTGGCGGCGCAGCACGCGGCACGCGCTGGCGACACGGCTCGGCCACGGAGATCGCATCACCGGATTCACCCGGTCCGGCCGCTACGTGGTCGCGCCGTGACGCTCGAACAGATCGAGCTCCGCAGGATCTCGCTTCCGCTCGTTCGACCGTTCCGGACGTCCTTCGGAATCCAGACCGAGCGAGATGTCCTGCTGATCAGGGCGACCGTCGACGGGGTCGACGGCTGGGGCGAGTGTGTCGCCGGTGCGGTACCTGACTACTCCTCGGAGTTCACCGCCGGCGCACAGCTCGTGATCGAGCAGTTCCTGGCCCCCCGACTCCTGGCCGCCGACCACGTCACCGCCGCAACGGTGAGCTCGACCCTCGGAGGGATCGACGGCCACCGGATGGCCAAGGCCGCCCTCGAACTGGCGGTTCTCGATGCGGAGCTGCGAGCTGCCGGATTGTCGCTGTCCGATCATCTCGGTGGGGTACGCCGCACGGTCGAAGTGGGGGTCTCGATCGGGATCACCGACACGATCGACGAGCTCGTCACGGTCGTGCGAACCCATGTCGAGGAGGGCTACGCACGGGTGAAGCTGAAGATCGAGCCGGGATTCGACGCCGAACCGGTGGCTCGGATTCGCCGCGAGTTCGGCGATGATCTCGCCATCCAGGTCGACGCGAACACCGCCTACACGCTCGACGACGTCGGGGTCTTCGAGACGCTCGACGCCTCTGCGCTGCTGCTGATCGAGCAACCGTTCGCCGAAGACGACCTGCTCGACCATGCCGAACTCGCTCGACGCATCAACACTCCTGTGTGCCTCGACGAGGGCATCACGACCCGACTCGTCGCGCGCCAAGCGGTCGAGCTCGGTGCGTGTTCGATCGTCAACATCAAGGCCGGTCGCGTCGGCGGCCATCTGGCCGGACGCGACATCCACGACGATTGTCTGACGGCGGGGGTCCGGGTGTGGTGCGGCGGCATGCTCGAAACCGGTATCGGCCGCGCCGCCAACCTCGCGCTCGCCTCGCTTCGGGGTTTCACACTTCCCGGCGACATCTCGGCGACCGACCGCTACTGGCAGCGAGACGTCTGCGACCCGTTCGTGCTCGGACCCGACAGCAGCATCGACGTTCCCAAGGGCCCCGGTCTCGGGATCGACGTCGACGAGGAGTTCGTCGACGCGATCACCACCGAGGTCCGAACGATCTCGACGGACTGACACGCCGACCGCCTCTTGCGGTGCCAGAGCACCGCTGTCGCGCGACCGCCCGGCCCGACAGTGAGCGCTGCCAGGGGTCGGAGCCCGATGTCTGCCTCGACTCGTCCCCCGGGCCGTAGGCTCCGTTGGCAAGTTCGCCCGAGCACTCGAGGCCACGCATCATGGCCATGCGCACGTTGGAGACCGACTACCTCGTGGTGGGTGCGGGCGCGATGGGCATGGCCTTCACCGATGCCCTGATCGACCACGCCGACGTACACGTCACACTCGTCGA
>Ga0307380_10009883_pt1 | contig 12073 bp, 13 predicted proteins | sample UN3MG_FD_202239 | JGI IMG/M metagenome (GOLD analysis project Ga0307380, IMG submission 202239) | Soil microbial communities from Risofladan, Vaasa, Finland - UN-3 | ecosystem: Environmental > Terrestrial > Soil > Coastal area > Acid sulfate soil | place: Finland: Risofladan, Vaasa | collected... | reverse complement strand
CGTGTTCGTGAGGCCCTCGTCGAAATCCGAAGCATCGTAACTGAACCGCAGCGCCGGACGGAGTAGCGTTGAGTTTTGTTGGCAATATTCACAATACATAGGAGAAGCTATGGCAACGTACAGCATTTCAAAGACTTTCAAATGGCAGGCCGCCGTCACCGGCAAGGTCGTCTCGGTCTGCCGGATGTTCGGACTTTCGCTCGGCAGGCTGACGGAGCAGCAATTCACACACGCGTGCCGGCTCGAAATAGAAAGCGGTGACATCGTCTATCTCACCGGCCCATCCGGCGCCGGCAAAAGCGTGCTGTTGGCCGAGCTTGAGAAGGCCGTCCCCGCAGGCCGGAAGGTTAACCTTGCCGGGATTCCGCTGCCGGACGATAAGACGCTTATCGACTGCATCGATTCGGATCTGGCCGAGAGCTTGCAATTTCTCAGTCTCGCCGGCCTGAACGACTGCTTCTGCATTCTCAATCAGCCGCTCAATCTCAGTGCGGGCCAGCAGTATCGCTTCCGGCTGGCGATGGCTCTGGCGACGGGAAAGAAGTTTATATTCGCCGACGAGTTCTGTTCGGGGCTGGACAACGTCACCGCGGCGGTAATCTCGTATCGCCTGAAAAGGTACGCAAAACGCACGGGCACGACTTTCATCCTTGCCTCCAGCCGGCAAGACATCCTGCTTGATCTGGCGCCCGACGTGCTGGTAGTCAATCGGTTGTCCGGCCCGGCAGAAGTTATCTACAGGCACGAGAGGAGCAAATAAAATGACGAGCTGTTCTGTTTGTGAGAATCTGCAAATCACGTCGGGCTGCCTCGATGACTATAGGCGGCTTGCCCGCTATCACTATCTTGGCAGTCACATCGGTCCGGCTTCGGCGGTCTTTATTCTGAGCCGGGCCGGCTGCGAAACTCCGGTCGGTGTCATCGTCTATTCGAACGCGCCGGCAGTGCTTGAGTTGCGAAATATTGCGACAAGTCACGTCTTTGCCGGACTCGACAGGAGCACGCAATTGGCGCTGATTAACGCCAATATCCGACGGATCAGCAGGTTGGTTATCGAGCCTCGGTTCCGCGGCCTCGGCTTGGCGAGCCGGCTGGTGCGAGAAACGATGCCGCTGGTCAATGTCCCCATCGTCGAGGCTGTAGCTGTGATGGGATGGGTCAATCCGTTCCTTGAAAGAGCCGGGATGAAGGCCTACAAGGCAAAGCCGTCCGCGGCAAGCGTGCAGTTCGTCGAGGCGCTCAGCGTCATCGGCATCGAACATACCGGGCTGATCGACCCCGAGCGGGTGCAGCACAAACTCGAGAAGCTCGGTGATTGCGAAGCCCGGTTCATCGAGCAACAGATCCGTCATTTTCTCAAAAGCCACGGCCGACGCAGGGACATGCCGCCCGGCATCGAACGAACGCGATACACCCTGACAAAACTCACCGCACGACCGGTCTATTACATCTGGTTCAACCCAAAATTCATAAAGGAGGATCAATAATGCGAGAAAGCAGAATCCAAAATCGAGTATCGAGTATTCCTATCGACAAGCTTACCGCCCATCCGGGCAATCCCAGCCGGATGAGCAAGAGGAGCTTCACCAGGCTTGTTCGCAATATCGAGCGGACCGGCCGGTATGAGCCGCTCGTGGTCAGGAGGCAGCGCGACTGCTTGCAGATTATCAACGGCCATAACCGCTGGCTGGCTCTCAGGCAGCTCGGCTATGAAACCATCGATGCCGTCGTCTGGGACCTGAATGACGCCGAGGCCGACATCCTGCTTTGTACGCTCAATCGCCTGAAGGGCTCGGATGTGCTGGCCAAAAAGCTCGCCCTGCTGGACCGGATCAATCGCAATACCGAAGCCCGCGAGATGGCCAGGATTCTGCCGTTCACGTGCTCGCAGATCGAGCGGCTGGGGAATCTCAAGGTCCCGTCGGCACCTGCTGAAGTTAGCGCCAAAAGCTTCGCAGAGCCGATGGTATTTTTCCTGAGCGATGACCAGCAGCAAATTGTCGCCGAAGCGCTGGCTTTGGCACCGGTCAGCCGTAACGACAAAACCAAGGCAGCCCGAAACGCCGCGGCGCTTGCAGAGATGGCCCAATGTTTCATCGAAGGACCCGGATAATATTCTATCGCATTAGAAACGCACGGTCTTTTCGAAATGAACGATCCTTATGAAAAGACCTTCGCCATGGAGTGAAAGCTCGTAGTCCTTTTGATTAGTCAAAAGGACTACGAGCATTAGACCATCTAAAGACTATAGAAGCTAATGATTTGAGGTTTGCATTTGAAGATGAAGATTAAATATGTCCAGTTAGAGTCTGACGCGTTCCTGACGGATATCGACTTCGTTCAGTTCACGCCGGCCGAGAGGGGCGTTTATTGCAGCCTGATTCTGCTGCTTACTTCTAACGATGGCAAGTGCGATTTCGATCCGCAGGCACTGAGCCGCAATTGTAACTGCGACAGCGTCGAAGAGTTCGAAAAGATATGGCAGAGAATCTCGAAAAAGTTCCAATTCCGCAAGGGCATTCTCTGGCATAAACGCGTCACGAAAGAACTCAGCAGGGCGAAGAAACTTCTGCAAGCAAAGCGCAGAGGCGGACTTAGCACGGCCAGGAAAAGACGACACAGCACCAGCATAGCTGACAGCACTGCTGAAGCTAAGGAAACGAAAGGAAACGTAAACGTAAAGGTAAGTAAAGATATTACGAATACGAATACGGCTGATCTCTCAGCTATTACTTCGGATTCGCTTCGTACTGGGTTGGCCACAAGCCGGCAGCATCGCTCGCTGAATTTTCATGATGCGCTTAGCCGGCTTATTCCGCCTCGGACTCGGTCGGACCGCACATGCTTTCGCAATGTGGCCGACTGGCTGGCTGAAGGCTGTGCGTGTGGGCGGTTCACCGGCGAGATATTCGAGCGCGTGCTGGACTGCGCCAGGCAAGCCCGGCAGGGCAAAAATCCCGCCGCGATGTTCATGGCGACACTCAAAGACGAGCTGGGATACGTGAAGAAAGGAAAAAGGTAAAAGTAAAAAGTCAAAAATAAAAAGGGAGAAAGCAGGAAATGAATGCTGATATTATGATTGAGAACGTCGAGCCGGCGCGTTGCCGGACTATGCGGGCCGAAGCCGAGATCAAGCGCGACCGTTTCGCCCAGCAGCGTGCGGCGTGGGAATGCCTGAGGTTCTTCGAGAACACAGCCGCGACCAAGGCGGATTTCCAATTGCGTTTTGCGAGCATGCCCAGCGAAGATGTCACGCTGCTGAAGGCCTTCTACAACGTCAAAACCGATGATGAGCTGCTGAGAATGATCTGCCGCTTCTGGAACGTATGAGCTTCATACACATAAAGCGAACGAATCATTCCTCCTGCCGGTCCACAGGGCAAGGAGTTAAAAACATAGAATCGCGTTAAGATGGATAGAATATCTGGCAATTTTCGACCAAAAGCGATGGTAGTTGAAAACAAAAATCGGAAATTTGTAAAATTTTTTTATTCCATACTAAACAAAGACTTACGTCAAAAGGGCTGTCTACATTTTTGTAGATTTTCGCATCAAACGCGCAGGTAGCTCCAATTATGGGGGGTGGTTTTTTCGCCCGGGGTCGAGAGCGGGCCGCCCGCAATGAAAGAATTGAGAATGAAGAATTGAGAATGACGATGGAGTGTTATGACAAACACCGAAGCGGAACTTCAAGAGATGCTTGAGACCGGCCGGTATCTGGGGGCCGGGCCGCGATACCTGCTCTATTATTACGGGCAGCTCGCGATTACAAACGACGCCGGACTGATGCGCTGGCCTCAAGGGCCGAAGGTGGTCGTCGCCGTTCTCAGGCCTGATGAATGTGTGCACGGGCTCAGCCCGGCGAGAAAAGAGTATCTGCTGGCGAAGCTGCATTCGCTGGAAGATGTCAGGAAAAGACAATGCTGCTGTGCGGGTGAGGATCGACGCCGGTTAAGTTTGCAAAGGAGTTGAAAATGTCAAAGAAGGATGTCACTATACCGCTGCGGGAGCTTCCGCAGTCGATAGCGGCCGAGGCGGCGGTGTTAGGTTCGATATTAATCGACCCGCCATGTTTTGCCGAGGCGGCCGAGCTGCTCTGCGTCGAGGCGTTCGGTTATTACGAGAACCGCGCGATATACGAGGCTCTGCTGCGAATCTCCAGCCATGGTGACGGTAAGTCCATCGACGCGGTGCTGCTGCGGGATGAGCTTGTCACGATGGGCATAATGGAGGATGTCGGCATAGAGCATCTTGCAAAGATATTGGGCAGCGTTCCATCGTCCGCCAACGTGATGTATTACGCGAAGATAGTCAGGGAAAAATACCTGCTTCGCAGGCTGATTTCGGCCTGCGGCGAGATCCTCGGCAAGGCGTACGATCAGTGCGAGACGGTCGAAGAGCTTGTGGATATGGCCGAAGCGAGCATCTTTGCAATCGGCAGGCAGAATCAGGCTTCGACTATGCACACGTTGAGTGAGCTGCTGCCTTTGGCGTACGAAGCCATCGAGAATCGCGACCCGAACAGCCTGCCGGGATTGTCGACGGGATTCTACCAGTTGGATGAGATAACCTCAGGTTTGCAGAATGGCGATGTGATTGTGATAGCGGCTCGCCCGAGCATCGGCAAAACGTCACTGGCACTGAACATCATCGAGCATATGCTGCTCGAGGAAGATGTGCCGGTCGCTTTGTTCAGCCTGGAAATGGGCGGCGTGCAGTTGGCCGAGCGGATGATGTGCTCGCTTAGCCAATTGAAAAATCAGAAGGTCAGGAGGAACCATCTGGACGACAAAGACTACGCCGAGCTGGCGAACAATATGGGACGGCTCGTGTCAAGACGCCTCTGGATTGAAGAGGCCTCTGTGCTTACGCCTCTTGTTATCAGGTCGAGAGCCAGGCGTCTGAAAGCCGCACACGATATACAATGTGTCGTCATCGATTACCTGCAGCTTATCAGCACGCATGGCCGACATGAAAATCGCCAGCAGGAAATCACGAGGATAAGCCGGTCGATTAAAGCGCTGGCGAAGGAGCTGAATGTCCCCATCGTGCTGCTCAGCCAGCTTAACCGGGCGCCTGCAAAACGAAGCAATTTTATGCCGAGACTCACCGACCTGCGCGAGAGCGGCAGCATCGAGCAGGACGCCGACGTCGTTTTGCTGCTGCATTGGGAGGACTATTACCACAAGGGCCAGGCTGATTACTGCAATACGAACGTGGCCGATGTTATCATCGCCAAGCAGCGCAACGGCCCGACAGGAGTGATAAAACTGACGTTCCTCCCGGAGCTGTCACGCTTCGAGAACTACGCGATGGCCACATATTAATGATAAGCTCCATTGGAGCCGGCACGCGATTCTATAACGGCAAGATCGACGAAATTCGTATATATAATATTGCTCTGACCGCCGGGCAAATCGAGGAATTGACGCAATAATCCCATTTATAATGCTGCTGCAGTGGCTATTTTGAGTCCTGCGGTTAATTTTTTGATAAGAAAATGAGGAAAATCCTCTTGACAAAACACTTAAAATTGTCGATACTAATTATTTGTATATTAGCATAAGGAAGTTTTCATCTCGAAATTACTTCCTTAGTAATCGGGGCGGTATGCTGCAATTGGCATGTAAGTCTTTTTGTATTAGTATTTTATGATAGGGGCACTCATTTTTTTAGGGGCTGTTTTTTTCCATTTTTTTTTGTAATGTGAACACTTTTTAATAAGGAAAGAGGTTGTTTAATGACGAACAACGGTGAAAAAAAACTTATTAGTGGCCCATGGTCGTGGACAGAGGATGATATAAAGCTACTAAAGCGGCTTTATCCTCGAGGAAATACCAGGATGATAGCCGACAAGCTTTGCCGGCCCTTGACGGCGGTCAGGCAGAAGGCTTACGACATGGGTATGAAAACTGATATTTACAGCTATTGGACCGAGGATGATCTCAAGCTTCTTTCAAAACTTTATCCCGATACAATAACCGACGAGCTTGCCCAGCGATTTGGCAGGTCGGCAGGATCGGTAAAGACTAAAGCGCGTCAGTTGGGGCTTAAAAAAAGTCAGAGCTATCTAAAAGCAATTAAATCCCGCCCTCGAAAACGGCGCAGGAAACAAGCCTGATTTTCGACGGCATTCAGTCGTAAATGTTCAGCCCTCAGTTTAGCTGGGGGCCATCTCTGGCAGTATGTATTTAATGCGTCATAAGTATGTACGCCATCAGCAAATTCAGCCGCAACCGATTTTCATTTCAAACCGGAATTTTGATGAAGCTAATTGGGAGGGTTCAGCCATGTCCAAAGATAAGCCGTTAAGCGCTAAACAGTTCGCCGTGATTGAGGATTTATTCGAAGGCAAGCTTAAAGAGCGGGAGATTCTGAAAAAACATAGTATCAGCCGGAAGCTCTACGAAAAGTGGCTGGCCGATGAGAGTTTTAATGACCAGCTCGATAGACGTGCCGAATGGGAGAACCGCCGCGGCGAGTTTCTACTCGCCCGCTCCGCCCGAGAGGCTGTGTCCAATCTCGTGAAAATGACCGAATCGGAAAAAGGAGAAACCGCCCGCAAGGCCTGCCTCGACATTATAAAAATCAGCTTCAACCGTTCAGCCGGTGGCTCCGAGACGCAGGCAGATAACCCGGCCTCAAGCCCCGAATCCCCGAAACTAACGCCAGAAACCGCCGGCAAACTTTTAGCCGTCTTAGCCGAGGAAACGCTGCAAGAAGCCTAAAAAAAATAGAGAAATTGCTTGCATTTGAACCAATTCATGCTATTATCGTACAGAGTTAAGCTAAAATCACCGATATTTAACGGCATATTGTAACAATTATGTCTTTTTAGGGGTATAATCATGAAACTAAAGCAAATAAGAGTTGATGGTTATAAGAACCTAATAAACTGCGTCGTGGACCTTGGAGATTTCAACGTTCTGGTCGGTGCAAACAACAGCGGAAAATCAAATCTGCTCGAAGCACTTCATGTTCTTGGCTTACTATCATTTGGTGGGCCACAAGAGAGAAAATTGATTCTGAACGGCAGCGCTCCGTTCAAAAGGTTTGGTTTTTCTATCTCTCATTTAGCGGAACACAAGGATAAACCAATTACTGTCGGTATAACTTTTGAGAAGGTGGTGAGTGATATACTCTGGATAGGAGACTATGAGGTCACAATCAAATGTGCCCCTTCTGAGGAGGAGAAGGGTACAATTGTCTCAGAGACACTCACTGGCAAGCCTCTTGGCAGATCCGGACGTGCGACGAAATACATTTCGCGTAAGGAGCGTCAGTTTAGTATCTTAACGAGAAGCGGCCGAAAGAGACAGCATGGCATAACGCAAGATAACTCTTCTTTGTCAGCTTTACCGTCTATCTACCCCGATCCCAAAGAATTGTCACCGGAATTAGTCGCATTTTACTATGCAGTAGAATGGCTCGCGAGAACTCCAATCTTTGCGTTATCACCCTCGGAATTGCGTCAGGAGATGGACAAGGAGAAGGCGATTGGTAATCTCTGGGTATCAGCATTTGACCTTGGATTGGTCTTAGACAGCATAAAGGAGGACAGCAAGTATTACGAGCTTTTCATGGAAAGCATGTGTGACATTATGGCTCTTGAAGATATATATCTTTATGTTGAGGTGAAGAAAGCACCATCCAAGAAGGCAGAGGAAAACGGAACAGAGAAGCGTATCAGGTATATCTTTGTCGAGCGCCAGGGAGACAAGCCATCGTTGATCGATGAGTACTCTGATGGGACGCTTGTTATTGCGGCGATATTGGCCGCATTGTGCTCAAAAAAGCGAAGTGGACCAGTTCTGTGTTTGGAAGAACTCGAGACATGTCTCCACCCGGCTGCTCTGGAAAAACTTCTTCGGTTTTTGCAGGATCACTCTCACAAGTGGCCCGTTCTAATAACAACACATTCACCCTATATTCTTAATGGTGTAAATCCGGAGGATGTTAACGTTGCGGTTGTTGACAAAACAGGTGCTACACATTTTGAAAAAGTCAAAAACTCCCCGCAATTACGAGATTATCTTAACAAGGGATTGATGAGTTTTGGGGATCTACTGACAGATGACTTCGCAGAGTTCAGAGAAGGATAATATTGATGTCCCAAGAGGACGGAAAAGAGGTCATAAAGCGACCAGTATCGCTTTTATTGGCTGAAGGTAGTACAGACGAGATTTTTTATAAGAAAGTCAAAATTTCTCATCTAAGGGACTGTCGGGCTACCGTCCGTGAACTACACGGCCTGCGTAATATAAATGCAAAAGTCATCGACCAAATCGTCGGTTATATTCAAGCGCATAAAGATGAAGTTATCAGGGTTTATTGTTGCCTTGATAGGGAATCGAGGTATGGAGAAGTTCCAGGCTTTGATATCAAGAAAATAGAAAAATACATTAAAGATGGCAATTTAACAAGTGTCTTGAGCATTGATTTGATAACAGCTACGCAGCAAATAGAGTCATGGTTTTTTTATGATATCGAAGGGATCTACGTATATATAACAGTTCCGAAATCCAAGAGGAGCCTAAATACTTTTCGACCACCAGAGAAGTGCGGTTATCGGGACCTCCAGAGACTGTTCGAAAGATATGGAAAAACTTATACGAAGGGTAAGAGAGCAGAGAGCTTCATAAAAAAACTTGATGTCGATAAAATTGTTTGCACTTGTAAAGAACTTCGGGAGGGAATCCAGCTTATACAATCTCAGGCGGATGATTTAACAAATCATCTTTTTCCTAAAAAGAAGCCCAGGAAACATTAGAACTGCTGCGGGTCTTATTATACTTTCCGGGCCTGAAGTATAATAAGGATTCGCTTATTAAACGAAAGTATAATAAGATATTTTGTGCGTGGAACTGGTATTTATTGGCCGGAAGGCGGCATAAGGCATTAGGATAAAGGGGCTTATGAGCATGATATGCAGCAGTAACTACACACGGCGGGGATTTTTGAAGGCTGTGGGGGCCGGGGCGGCGGCTTTGGCTTCGGTGGGGAATCTGATGGGCGCCGAGCGAAAGACGGTGGGTAAGCCGAATATACTTATGATTCTTGTTGACGATTTGGGCTATGGGGATTTGTCGAGCTATGGTGCGACGGATTTGAAGACGCCTCATATCGACAGGCTTGTCTCGGCGGGGATGCGGTTCGATAATTTTTACGCCAACTGCCCGGTCTGCTCACCGACAAGGGCGGCACTATTGAGCGGTTGCTATCCGGATATGGCCGGCGTGCCGGGAGTGGTTCGCACGCATATCACCAATAGCTGGGGCTGCCTTGCTCCGCACGCAGAGCTGCTGCCGAAACTTCTTAAAAAAGAAGGGCGGTTCGCGAACCGCCCCTACCAAACGGCAATCATCGGCAAGTGGCATCTCGGCCTGGACTCGCCCAATACTCCGAACGAGCGCGGCGGCTACGGCGGACGGGCATATTATGCTGCACGGTACGGCGACTACAAGCTCGTTCAGAACAGCCCGTTCGAGCCGATGGAGCTTTACAATCTTAAGGACGATCCGCGAGAGCAGAAACCTCTGGGCAGGAAGAACAAAATGTATCAGAAGCTCTTTACCGCTCTTCGCAACCACATAATTGAGGCCGGAGCAGTGCCCTGGGAGAAATACCCGGTCCAGTTTGATCGCTCTTAGACGCGGCAAAGTGGGTATCCCGAACGTCTGCCTATCCGCTCCGAAAAAAATACTTGAAAAACGCGGGCGAGTTATTATAATAACAGAGTTGAGACGGGAAGCGGTACAATGAAACACACAACTATATTCTTGCTGTTATTTGTGCTGTTGTTTTCGCCGGCTGCGTTTGCCGGCGAGGAGACTGGGGAATTCCTGCGCGAGGATAAGGAAAACCAGGCCAGGGAATTGGCACAAGAAGTCCTGGCCGGCAGAAAGGTGTGTGTGCGGGTCTATAACGATTGGAAAAAGGCCCCGAGAGCATACAAGCTCGTTACGGTCGAGCTTGCTGGGCTTTCGTTTCAATGTGATAGTGTTATAAAAGCTTTTGGCCCAATGTCCGAATCAGCCGTTATCGTAGTAGCTGGGCAAGACCAGAGCGACGAAGCGATTGCAGCGGTAATAGATAATTTTGTATACGCTGAGCTTTACGCGGAAAAAAAGGGCGGGAATTTCTATATCTGGCCGGAACGTTACAGCGACAGTAAATACGCGTGGTGGATTTTTCAAGATGCTGACCTCGATCCCATCCCCAACGCCCAAGTGGACATTTTCATCGGCAGCGACAAATATTCAGGCGATAGACCGCGTGTATGGCTTAGCAATGCTGAGCTTGACGAACAAGGCCGATTAAAATCCCTCGTGTTAGTCTCTGTACTGCGGGAGTTTTCTTTCCTTGTCCACCATCCGGATTGTGGTCTCGTCAGGACCAGAGACAATCCGGTTTTTTACCCTGAGAAGTCGTATGGAATATACAGGATTCCTGCTTTACCAAAGGATAAGTGGTGCGTCTTTACCGATGCTCTTGGCGAACCGATTCCGAATGCGACAGTGGAAATATTCGCCGCCAGAGATTGGAAAATCGACCGATCAGAGCCATTTGCACAGGTTCAACTTGATGAAAAAGGACGATTGAAGCCCCCTAAATCAAATGTGACATTAGAGATGTGCCTTTTTGTCATTTCTCATCCCGATTATGGCATCGCGTTAATAGATCCCACCTCGCGAGGGCGTTCGGGCAGATTGCTTGAAACCTGTACGGCCCCCCTTATTCGCGCAGGTTCAAAGCTTGACGAGCGCACCATCTGGGGGGCTGTTGTGGATCCCAATGACAATCCGGTTACCAAAGCGCTAATCGAATGCAGCTTCGTTATATCGCAGGGTGTAGGATTCATACACACGTCTTCTTACAACAGGTACAGAACCATCACCGACACGCAAGGGCGATTTGCTATGTACTTGCCCATTGAGAACGATAGTGACAAGCACGGCAGCCTGGTTCCGCCGGCGTCGAAATATATTGTAAACATTGAAGCCCCAAAAGTCCTCGGTCTTCGGCGTTATTCGGGAGAAATCAATTCCGGCGAGGAAACTATAATCACGATGTTTCCCGAGGGCTACGGAGAGTACTTCCATACTTTTGCTTTTGAGGATGAATTCGGGCCAATCACCGACCCAGTTCTTCTCAGGGAAATCGAAATCATCGTCAAACAAGAGAAAAAGTCGAGGAATATTAGGCATAACCGTTGGAAGGACGGAAGTAAGTTTCCGCTGGGAAAATACGTAGCACGATTTATAAGAGATGAAACCATAAAATTTGAGCCAATACAAGTGACCAAGGATAGTCCCGAGTTGTTGGTTTTCAAAGTCACAGACAGGGTTGTCTATACAGGCCGGGTCATCCACGGCTTGACCGGTGAGCCGATATCCGGAGCCATTGTTATGAAGCGGCCTTCTCCATCTGACATAGTCAATTCCGACCTTGAGGTCGAACAGTTGGAGGCTATACAAGCAATTGGTCCCGAACTCGTTCTTGATGATTCGATATTTGAGCTGCTTAAGGAAGACTTTAAATCCACAATGATGACCCAAACAGACTCAGATGGTAATTTTCAGATTGCTTTGCCCAAAACAGAGGATAGGCTTCATGGAGAACTCATTGCTGTACAAAAGGATTATCTTGGCGCACAACAACTACTCAAATACATGGCACCAATCGATAAAGATAGTCCTGAGTCCGTAAGGTTCGAGGAATTCGAGCTTGGCGAGGACGGTTACGTTAAGCTACCTCCCATGAAATTGTTCCCGGCCGGCACGATAATTGTCGAGCCGAATATTCCTGGCTATGATCCCATGGAAAAGTACGAGATAAGATTCCACCGGCAAATTTCACCAGATGATAAAACCGCGTGGCTGAAAAATTTCCGGACTACTCCGCGGGAATCCAGGGGCGGTAGCGTATTTTCCAAAAATAAGTTACTACCGAATCATATCCAGAGCGTTTATATCGCGGCAGGTGTTGAACAGACTATAAAAATCTTCCGGAGACGCGAAACTCAGTGGGCTCCCGTTGTCATTCCCGGCGTTAAGCTCCGTCAGGGCGAGAT
>Ga0307380_10009882_pt1 | contig 12073 bp, 11 predicted proteins | sample UN3MG_FD_202239 | JGI IMG/M metagenome (GOLD analysis project Ga0307380, IMG submission 202239) | Soil microbial communities from Risofladan, Vaasa, Finland - UN-3 | ecosystem: Environmental > Terrestrial > Soil > Coastal area > Acid sulfate soil | place: Finland: Risofladan, Vaasa | collected... | reverse complement strand
GAGGGATTCATGACAACCGACTCCGTTCTCGTTCTTGGAACCGGCGAGAACCTCGAGCTGAGGGAGCGGCTCTTCGACACAGGGTTCGCTCCCCTCATCCGCGGCACGACGAGTGACGTCATCAAGATGCTTCGCCGCGGGCAATTCGCAGCAATCGTCGTCGATGCCGACCACGTCAGCGTCGACTTGCTGGAATTCGTCCTCAACGTTCGAGATGTCAACGCCGATGTGCCCGTGCTCATCATCGGCGGCCAACCCGATCCGCGCACCGGCAAGATGCTCCGGTCCCAGCAGAGAATCCACATGCTGAGAACTACCGGACGTTCCCCCGAGCTTGCTCGGCGCCTCCGCCGTGTGCTGGCGATGGATCCCGGCAGAAACCGGCGCGGCACATCCGGGTGTTCTTCCGCCGGGTAACACACTGGTTTGCCGGATTGGTCGACCGACCGGCCATTGAAGAGGAGCATTCGTGGACGCACACAAAATCGCCCGGCAGGCGCGAGCCGCCGCCACAATCGTGGCAACGGCCGCTACCGAGCAGAAGAACGCGGCCCTCCGCGCCTTGGCCGAACGTCTTGCAGCGCGCCGCAGCGATATCCTCGCCGCCAATAACGACGATCTCGCCCGCGCCAGAGGCAACGGCCTGGCGGGCAGCCTCGTCGACCGTCTCCGATTCGGAGAGAACAAGATCGACTCGCGCGTCCGCTGCCTCGGCAAGATCGAGGCACTGCCCGATCCCATCGGCACCGTGCTCAAGACTCAGCCGACGACCAACGGCATGCACGCCGAGCGCGTCCGTGTGCCGCTAGGCGTGATCCTCATGATCTACGAAGCCCGCCCCCACGTGACCGTCAACGCCGGCGCCTTCTGCCTGAAGGCCGGCAACGCGGCCATCCTCAGGGGCGGCTCCGAGGCCGCCCGCTGCAACGCCCTGCTCGGCGAGCTCTGGAGCGAATCGCTGGCCGAGGCCGGCCTGCCCCGGACCGCCGTGCAAGTGATTTCGGGTTCTCACGAAGAGATCGACCACCTGCTGCAGTTTTCTGATTACATCGACCTGGTCATCCCCCGCGGCGGGAGGAACCTGATCAAAGCGGTGGCGAACGCGTCGCGCATTCCCGTCGTCAAGCACTACGCGGGGGTGTGTCACGTGTATGTCGACGACGCCGCCGAGCCTGAACGCGCCACCGAGATCGCGCTCGACTCCAAGTGCCTGATGCCCGAGGTGTGCAACGCCATGGAGACCCTGCTCGTGTCGGAAACTGCTGCCGTGCACCTGCGGAAAACCGTCGAGGCCTTCCACCGCTGCGGCGTAACCGTGCGCGGCTGCGACCGAACCCGTTCGCTTGTGCCCGGCGTGGAGTTGGCCACCGAAGACGACTGGACTGCCGAGTACCTCGACACCGTCGTCTCCGTGCGCGTGGTGCCGGGGGTGGATGCCGCCATCGAGCACATCAACCGCTACGGCTCGCATCACACGGACGCCATCGTCACGCAGAACGGCGAAAACGCGCGCGAGTTCGTCGCCCGGGTCGATTCGGCAGTGGTGCTGGTAAACGCGTCCACCATGTTCTGCGACGGCGAGTCGCTCGGGATGGGCGCCGAGATCGGGATCTCGACCGACAAGATCCACGCCCGCGGCCCCATGGGCCTGGAGGAGCTTACCAGCTACAAGTTTGTCGTCCGCGGCGAAGGCCACGTCATGGGCAGCCCGGCCGACTGGGCGCGGTCCCGCTGAAGCGAGGAGATGAATGGATCCGATTTACGAGCATTTCATGAGAGGCTTCGAGCGAGCCGCCGAGCAGAATGGCCCGGAACGCCGTATTGGGGCGGAGCTGAAGTTCCCTCTCGTAAACGAAGACGGCACCGCGGCCAACCTGGGCGCCGTTCGCGCGCTGTGGCAATACCTTGTGGAGCGCGGATGGCGCCCCGTGCGCGACCGCATGTCGGGCGAAGTGGTCGGCGCCACAAAGCCCGGCGAAAAGAACGACTCCGTCGCTTCCTGCGAAACCGGCTACTGCAAGACTGAATTCTCGCTGGCACACGTGGCCAACCTCCACGACCTCGCCCGTGAGGTGGACGCACTGAAGGCCGAACTGCAGCCCTTTGCCCAATTGCATCGCGTCCACTTCCTGGCCTACGGCATCCAGCCCGTCACCCCGCCAAGCGGGCGCCTCATGATGAAGAAGACGCGGACGTGCGTGTGGGACAAGGTGTTCGGCGCGAACCGCTGCATTCCGCCCGAAGACGGCGACGACGTCTGCCTGTTCACCGTCAACGCCGCCACGCACGTGCACGTCAGCACATCGCGGGAAGACGCCATTGCTGCGGTGAACGTCCTCAATGGCTTCTCGCCCGCGCAGATCGCGCTCACGGCGCACTCGAGTGTGTGGAAGAATTCCGTGGACCCGCAGCACAAGTGCGTGGCCGAAACGCTGTGGGACATGTGGATGCCCGAATCGGATCGCATCGGCGTGCCCGAGAAGCCCTTCCGCGACCTCCGCGACTACGTGGAGACGGTCGCACGATTCAGTCCGGTGTACGTGAAACGAAACGGCATACCGCTCGTTCTGAAGGACTACAAGACCTTCGCCGAGTACTACGCGCAACCCGAAGCGGTCGCGTATGACCCCGACGGGAACCAGGTGAGCGTGGTGCCGGAGAGCGCCGACATCGACCTCCACAGCACCTGCTACTGGTTCAACGCGCGCCTCTCTCGATATTACACCGTGGAGAACCGCACCAATGATCAGCAGCCGCCCGACGACCTCCTGTGCGCCTCGGCGCTGACGCTGGGGCTGGTATCGGCGCTCGATGAATGCCGCGAAGCACTCAGTGCCTACAACTGGGAAGACCTGCGCGCCGCTAGGATATCAGCCTGCAGGTCGGGCCTCCCGAGCACGGTCGGCCGCAGACCTCTCGTGAACCTGGCCGCGAAGATGCTCGCTCTCGCTCGCTTGGGGCTTATTCGACGCGGAATCGGTGAGGAGCAGTATCTCGACCCCCTCGACCGCCGACTGCGGGAAAAGACGTGCCCGGCCGATGCCGTTACCTGGCTCTTCCAGCGCGGAGGGATTTCATCACTTATCGAAGCACGGAAACTCTGAACTCACAGGAGCTACATAGATGAAAAGACTGCCGCATCAGGTCCCCGGGATCCGGTCGTCGTTGTATAGACCATTGTCGGAGCACGACGTGGAGAAGATCGCCGATGCCGCGTTCGACGTGCTCGCGAAGTCGGGCGTGGCCGTCTACTCCGACGTCGCCCTCCGCGCCTTCAGCGACGCCGGGGCCGATGTCGACGCCGAGACGCGGATCGTCCGCCTTTCGCGCAGCCTGGTGGAAGACGCGATCGACTCCAACCCCTCGTCGATCACGCTCTACTCGCGCGATGGCCGCTTCAACGCCGTGCTCGAGAAGAACCGCGTGCACTACGGCACCGGCGGAACCGCCATCTACGTGCTCGATCCCGATACGGGCGAACGGCGGCCCTCCACCACCGAAGACGTGATCCTCAACGCGCGCCTCGTCGACGAGCTCGACAACGTGCACGTCTTCACCATCAACGTCTTCCCCAATGAGATCCAGAAGAAAAACGACATCGATGTCAACCGATTCTTCCACGCGCTCGATAACACGACCAAACACGTCATGGGCGGCATCTACTCCATCGCCGGATGCCGCAAGGCCGTCGCCTTGGCCCAGATGATTGCCGGCGGTGAGCAGCAGCTCCGCCGCAAGCCGTTCGTCTCCTTCATCACACTGATGATCAGCCCCTTCAAGGTGGACAACGACTACGGCGACATCACCTGCTACCTGGCACGGGAGGGACTGCCGGTGGTGATTCCCACCGAGCCGATCTGCGGCACCACGTCGCCGATCACGCTGGCTGGCAACGTGCTCACTCACGTGGCCGAGACGCTCGCCGGCATCGCACTGGTGCAGAGCGTGAATCGCGGCGGGCCCGGCATCTGCGGCAGCGTGGGCTCCATCACCAACCTGCAAACGATGGATCACCTCGGCGGGCCCATCGAGCGGGCGATGATCAACGCTGCCGTGGCGCAGATGGCCCAGCACTTCCAGATTCCCCTCTATTCCACCGGCGGCACCACCGACGCCAAGGACGTCAACATCCAGGCCGCGTACGAAAGCGCAATGTCCAGCCTGCTCGTCGCAATGTCGGGCGCCAACTACATCCACGACGTCGCCGGCCTGATGGAGATGGACCTCACAGTCTCGTACGAGAAGCTCGTGATGGACAACGAGATACTGGGCATGTGCCAGCGAGTTCTGCGCGGCATCGAGGTGAACGACGATACCCTCGCCACCGACCTGCTCATCAGGAAAGGGCCGGCATCGGACTTCATGGCGGAGCCGCATACGGTGCAGTTCATGCGCCAGGAGTTTTACACGCCCACCCTAGCCAACCGCGACAAGCGCGAAACAATGTCCTCCGACGCCGATGCCCTCTCCCGAGCGCGGGCATTCGTGCGAGAGGTTCGCGAGCGCCAGCCCGTCAGCCGGCTGGATTCATCCATCCGTGAAGCGATACTCAACAGGTTTGACGAAATCGTGATCCCGGCGAAAACCGCCGGTTAACCCGCAGCCGCAGTCTCTTTTTGAAAGGAGCCGTAAAATGGCAAAGGGCAAAAGCACTGCGAAAGCCGCGTCGTGGAGCAAGGAGGAGATCAGGGAACTCAAGAAGATCTACCGCAATTGCAGCAATGCCAATGTGGCCAAGGAACTTGGCAGGAGCGAGGGAAGCGTTTCTGCCAAGGCCCGAGCTCTGGGTCTGACCAAGAGCAAGAAGTACCTCAAATCGATCGGACGCGGCTGAGCCAACAGGCAGGATGAGCCAACGGGCGCAGCCGGCCCTGCGGGTTCGGCTGCGCCTGTGCAAATTGCACAATCGAAACGAAGGAGAATCCCATGCAACAGAAACAACGAGAGGGCGTTCTGGTCAAGCCCGACTGCCGCCTGTCGGACGAGCAGATCAGGCTGATCGACAGCGTTTCGCGCGAGCTCCTCGAGGACCCCGGCCTGCTGAGCTACAACGACGATGCCACTCGCCTCTTCACGGACGCGGGTGCCACGGTGGAAGACGCAGGCCCGTGCCGGCGGGTGCGCGTACCCTCGAAGATCATCGACGGGGCCCTCGAAACTGCCCCGTCGACCGTGGTGCTGGGCGCGCGCGACCCGGACAACCGCCTCGTGCTCGACGCCCACGAGCCGCGCGTGCGCTTCGGCAGCGGCTCCGAGACCAACGTCTGGCTACACGTCGAGTTTGAGGACGGCATTGCCCGCTTTGAGCGACGCCCCGGTTCCATCGACCGCCTCTGCACTTCTGCACACCTGTGCGAGAACCTCGACAACCTCGACTTCTTCATCCGCAACGTCAACATACAGGATGAAGCTGTTACGGCGGAGAACAAGGACGTCAACAAGTTCTACCACAGCCTCAACAACATCACGAAGCACGTGCAGGCCGGGCTTACCAGCCTCGGCGCGCTGGACGACGTGATCCGGCTCGGCGAGATCGTCGCCGGCGGCCGGGAGGCATTCGAGAAGAACCCCGTGCTGTCGTTCATTGCCTGCGTGATCAAGAGCCCGCTACAGGTGGTCGATTCCACCGCGGCAAAGTTTGTCGAGATATCGAGGCGCCGCGTGCCCGTGGTCATATCGTCGTGTCCGATGGGTGGCGCTACCGGACCGTTCGACGAGTTCGGCATGGTAGCACAGATCAACGCCGAGCTGCTCGCGGGTGTGGCGCTCAACCAGCTCGCCGCTCCGGGGGCTCCCGTTCTCTACGGAGCCGTGCCCGTGCGCACGAGGCTCGACAACCTCAACGACATGTACGGCGCACCCGAGTTCAACCACTACAACATGGACTGCGCCCAGATGGCGCGGTTCTATGGCCTGCCCTGCTACTCGACCGCCGGCGTCGGCGACGCCGGCGTCCCCGGTGTGCAGGCGACCGCCGAGAAGCTCCTCACCTTCTGCTCCGTGCCCCGCAGCGGGCCCCAATACGTGCACTACGCGTTCGGGCTGCTCGAGCGCACCAATGTGTTCTGCCCCGAGCAGGCAGTGATGGACGATGCCCACATCGGCCTCGTGAAGCACACGCTGACTGAGCCCGACGTTGCCGAAAGCCGCCGCGAGGCCCTCCTCGCCATGGTGCGCGAAGTGATGGCATCCGACCACAAGACCTACGTCTACCATCTCCCGCTGCCCAGCCGGGAGTCGGTCTACGTGCGGTATCCGCTGGAGGACGAACACGGTGCTCTGCACGCCGCTCACGTGCGTTACCGCGAGATACTCGAACGGCCGCGCAAGCACCTGCCCGCCGACGTATCTAGCCAGATTGAGGCCTCTGTCCCAAACATTCTCACCGAAACGCTGAGGGCTTAACATGGACCAGGAATCTTGCACCGTCGCGAGTGCTGACCAGATGGCCGCCTACACCGAGGCCGTGAAGAGCGGGCTCTACGCCAAGAAATCCGGCCTCGTTGGCAAGTACGACAACGTCCGCCGCTACTGGGAAGATGAAATCACGAGGATGTTCCTCCGCCCGCACCTTCAGCGCCTCATCGAGCGCAGCCAGTCGCTCATGAGCCGCGTGCGCATCCTCGACCTGGGCTGCGGCAGCGCCGACGGTTACGAGCTTCTTACCGGCGTCCGCCAGCGCGACCCCAACCTCAAGGACAACGCAGTCGACCTGCTCACGTCAGAGGTCATCGGCATGTACAAGGGCCTGGACCTCAACGCCGACCTCCTCGAGCAGGCACGCGCCATCTACGGCAACAACCCGAAGATGGTCTTCCAGCAGGCCGACTTCACCCAGGGCTTTGAGCTCGATGAAAATGAGAAGCCCCCCGATCTGTACTTCACGTCGTACGGCACCTGCTCGCACCACAACGAAGATGAGACCATCATCCGGCTGCTCGCCGATATCGCCCGTCGCGTCAGGAAATACTGCGTGATCATGTGCGACTGGCTCGGCCGCTATTCCTACGAGTGGCAGACGCTCTGGTCCAACGACCTCGCCGAGAACCGCAACATGGACTATGTCGTTTCGTACATTTATGGGGCTGAGGAGCGCGAGGTTATGCGCGACCAGCTCCAGCACCTCTTCCTCAGGTTGATGAGCCGGCAGGAAGCCGAAGCGATCATCGCCGAGGCGAGCAAGCGCGCCGGCGTCGAGATCAAGCCGCTCGTCTTCTTCGACCGCTCCGTCTTCACCGGGCGGCACCTCGATACCGCCGAATACAACCCCCACGCGCAGGCGCTTCGCTTGGCCGTGAATTCCCTGCACGAGGTCAATCTCCGGACCGACCTGAACTCCCTCATCATCAACTACGTGCCGAAGGAGGGCTTCGGCTTCATCAACGACTACTACGAACACGTCGCCGCCTGCTGGAATACTCTCATTCACTACGTGGATTGCCTCCTGCACATGTACGAGGGATCGTCCGAGGCATTTTCCGCGCAGCCGCCGGCCGTGCCGGCCTCCTATCCCGCGCCGCTTCGCCGGATGATGGAGCGCATGCGGCGCGTCGTTGAAGGCGTTGGCTGGCTCGACGTCGGCCTCCCGCGTGAGAACATCATCGAGCCGCAGCTTGGCTATTCCCTCCGCCAGCTCGTGGTTCATCTGCAGCAGGGGCAGGGATGCGGCCACGGCCTTGTGGGCATACTCGAGGTGGACAAGGAATAGCCCGTGGCTAACGCGTTCATCCAGTTCCGCACGGTGTCGAAGGTCTTTCCCGGCGGTGTCGAGGCCGTGCGCAACCTTTCGCTCGAGATCGCAGAAGGCGAAACGCTCGTGCTCCTGGGCACCAGCGGCAGCGGCAAGACCACCACGATGAAGATGATCAACCGGCTCATCGAGCCGACCTCCGGCCAAATTCTCATTGACGGTGACGACATCATGGAGCAGGACCCGATCGACCTCCGCCGCCGGATTGGCTACTCCATTCAAAGCATCGGCCTCTTCCCGCACATGACCGTCGCCGGCAACATCGCCGTGGTGCCGAGGCTGCTCAAGTGGCCCGCCGACAAGATAGCCGAGCGGGTCGATCAGTTGCAGCGGATGGTGGGGCTGGAGCCAGACGACTTCCGCGGCCGCTACCCGGCCCAGCTCAGCGGCGGGCAGCGCCAGCGCGTGGGCGTCGCGCGAGCTCTCGCCGCCGATCCACCCATCGTGCTGATGGACGAACCCTTCGGGTCGCTCGACCCAATTACGCGCGAGCACCTCCAGAACGAGTTCATCGAGCTTGAGAGCGAGATCCGCAAGACCGTGGTCTTCGTGACCCACGACGTGTTCGAAGCCGTGAAGATGGGCGACCGCATCGCCCTCCTTGATGCCGGCCAACTGCAGCAACTCGCCACACCGGCCGAGCTCGTGGAGCACCCCGCCAGCGAGTTCGTCGACCAGTTCCTGGGCCAGCATCGATTCCAGCTTTCGCTGCTCACGTCGACCATCGGCACGCTCGGCGATATCGACGCCAATGCCCCCGAGCCGGCCAACGCACGGCTGCGCCTGAGCGCCCGGCATTCGATGGTGGATGCGCTCGATGAGTTCAAGAAATCGCGCTCGCTGGAGCTCCCCGTTTACCGCCGCGGGCAGTACGTGGGCCTGCTGCGCAAGCACACGCTGCTGAAGACGATCGCCAAGTCGCTCGGTGAAACGGGAGAACAGATATGACCCCCTTGCGGGAGTTCCTGGCACAGCGTGGACACGAGATGCTCACGGGGCTGGCCGAACACGTGTATCTCACCGTTGCGGCCATGTCGCTCGCGGTGGTCATTGCAGTGCCCACGGGCCTGCTGCTCACGCGCTCGAAGCGCGCGGCAACGTACATCCTGGCCGCCGTAGGCGTGATCCAAACGCTGCCCAGCCTGGCGCTGGTGGGCCTGATGGTGCCGCTCATCGGTGCCGGGCCGAAGGCGTGTATCACCGCGCTCTTCCTCTATGCGCTTCTGCCGATGGTCCGCAATACGTACATCGGCGTGATGAATGTGGACCCCGCGATGATCGAGGCCGCTCGCGGCATGGGGATGTCCAGCGCTCAGATACTCTTCAGGATCGAGCTGCCGCTCTCGGTCCCCGTGATCATGGCCGGCGTTCGCACGTCGACGATCATCTGCGTGGGCGTGGCTACCCTTGGCGGGATCATCGACGCCGGCGGCCTTGGCAAGCTGATCTGGATCGGGATCGACCGCTCCAGCGACGCCCTCATCTATGCCGGCGCGTTTCCTGCGATGGGCCTGGCGCTGGCGCTCGATTACATACTGGCCCTCGGGGAGAAGGCCTTCACCCCGCGCGGCCTGCAATTGCTCAACAGTGCCAAGCACACCGCGTGACCATTGGGTTCTTTCAGCCACTATAAAGGAGAAACCGTCGTGAAAGCGCTGCGCTACATCGTTGCCGTGGTGATCCTCGTGTTGATCGCCGTGGCCCTGTGGGTAGGCTCCCGGTCAAAGTCCGGGCAGATAGCCGTGGGCGGCAAGAACTTCACCGAGCAGACCATCATCGGCGAGATGGCGGCCCAACTCATCAAGCACCACACCGGCCTTCGCGTGCGGCGGAAATTCAACCTCGCCACGAACTTGCCCATGAAGATGCTCACGGCAGGCGAGATTGACGTTTACCTCGACTACACGGGCACCGGCTATGTCGATATCCTCGGGCACAGTTACAACCAAGAGCCGCCCGAGAAGATCTACGAGTTCCTGAAGGAGACGTACCCGAAGGAGTTCGGCGCCGCGTGGCTCACCCCTCTCGGGTTCAAGAACACCTACACGCTCACCATGCGGGCAGAGCACGCCCGGAAGCTTGGCATCGAGAGTATCTCCGACCTGGCCGGACATGCCGGCGTGCTCAAGGCCGCGTTCGACCCGGCCTTCCTCGACCGCGAAGACGGCTACCCCGGGCTCAGCAAGTTCTACGGCTTCGAGTTCGCACCGAAGCCCGGCCAGCTCGCCATCGGCCTGATGTACAAAGCCTGCGCCGAGGGACAGGTCGACGTGATCGACGCCTTCTCCACCGACGGCCGCATCGCGCGATTCAACCTGAAGATCCTCGACGACGACAAGCGATTCTTCCCGCCGTACGATGCAGCGTTCGTCGCCCGCCAAGACACGCTCCGCGAACACCCCGGTGTACGGGCCGCGCTCGAGATGCTAGCCGGGAGGCTCGACAATCAGAAGATGCAGGAGCTCAACTACGCGGTGGACGAAGGAGGCAGGACGGAAGCGAACGTGGCTCGCGAGTTCCTGTTGTCGGAGGGCTTGATCACGCAGGAAAACGAAGACGCGGAATCCGGTGCGGATTCCCGGCAATGAAGCGCCAGTGCCGGGAAGCCGCCGGTGCATGCGCGCGAATGGCCCGTGCCGGACGCAAGCGGCTGCTCGATGCAGGTGCGCTCGTGCTCCGCCGGCACGTAGACCAGCTCCGTCCGCGCGAAGTCGAACTTCCGGGTCGACAAATATCATCGCGCGTAGAGCCGCACGCTGAGCGGCCCCAGTCGAACTGCCGCACGCTCGGCGTCATCCGCATCGCCCGCCACGGCCAGTTCCTGCCAGCCTCCGCCGATCCCATCGACGTTGACCTCCGCGGGTTCGTCTCCGAAACTGGCGGCGATGGCGTAGTCTCTGCCGTCGCGTCCGCGGACGGTCACCGCACGGCAGGCTGACGCGCCCTCTCCGGTGAATGGCGGCCACCGCGCGTGGTTGCGTTCGCACAGTTCTCGTGTCGCGTCGGCGCCGACTGCCGACAGGATCACCGACGCGTCGTCAAGGCCTTGCGGAGGCGCCTTTCGCTTGCCGGGCTGATGCAGCGCAGGTCGAAGGGGGGTGGGTCACGATGTACCGGGCCGGGGCCAATTTGGTGTCGGTTTCCCCTTGAACATTTCGCTTCACTGGATACAATATCCGCATCCTGAGCATCCGCCGGGATGTTGATCGCTCAGCCACAGCACAAGGAGAATTGCATGATCAAGCCTCTGTCGATTCAGCTTTACACGGTGCGGGATCTGTGCGCGAAGGATTTCCGCGGCACGATCAGGAAGATCGGCAACATCGGCTACAAGGGCGTGGAGTTCGCCGGCCTGCACGGCGCCGACCCGAAAGAAGTGGCGAAATGGGTGAAGAACCTCGGCCTGAAGGTGTCGAGCACTCACGGCCCGCTGGCAACCAGGGAGAACGTGCAGAAGGTGGTCGAGGAGGCCGGCATCCTGGGCTACAAGCGGATTGTCAGCGGCCTCGGCCCGAACGACTTCAAGACGGAAGACGACATCAAGCGTGCCGCCGGTCGCTTCAGCGAAGCCGCCCGGCTCCTCAAGCGACACGGCCTCTCGATGGGCTATCACAACCACTGGTGGGAATTCGACAAGATCGGCGAGAGGACCGTTTACGAGCTGTTCTTCGACGCCGCATCGAAGGACGTCTTCTCGCAGCTCGACGTCTACTGGGCGGCCTATGGCGGGGCTAACCCCGCGCGAATCCTTGCCGCCTGCGGCAAGCGCATTCCGCTGCTCCACATCAAGGACGGCACGCTGGAACGGAACGCGCCGCACACTGCCGTCGGCTCCGGCCTCCTGAACATGCACACCATCATCAATGCCGCCGATCCCAAGACTGCCGAATGGGTGATCGTCGAGCTCGACAACTGCGGCACCGACATGATGACCGCAGTGAAGAAGAGCTACAAGTACCTCACGAGCCAGAAGCTGGCGAAGGGGAACAAGTAGGTTCTGGCGTGCGAAGCACGGCGATATGCAGAACCGGGAGCAGTCGCGGAGGCTGCTCCCGGTTTGTGTGCGTGCGTGTGTGCGGCGTTCGTCTTCCTCTTTCGTCACGGTGTCCGCTGCCCGTCGTCCTTAGATTAGAAACTATCACAAAACGTCCAACAGGATCATGTAGGGGCACACGGCGTGTGCCCCTGGGGCGGACGCCGTCCGCCCCTACATCGGGCAGGATCATGTAGGGCACACGGCGTGTGCCCCCGGGCGGACGCCGTCCGCCCCTACATCCATGATTTCCGTGCAGAGCCCGGCGCGCCGAAACGCGGAATGCGCAC
>Ga0307380_10009881_pt1 | contig 12073 bp, 15 predicted proteins | sample UN3MG_FD_202239 | JGI IMG/M metagenome (GOLD analysis project Ga0307380, IMG submission 202239) | Soil microbial communities from Risofladan, Vaasa, Finland - UN-3 | ecosystem: Environmental > Terrestrial > Soil > Coastal area > Acid sulfate soil | place: Finland: Risofladan, Vaasa | collected... | reverse complement strand
GCTAATTTCTTCCGGTTTGACCTCTCCTCCCTTTGCCATTTCTTCTTCCAGACGCGCGACTATCCCTACTAACACATTTGCAAAGTATGGATGGGTATTGAAAAATTCTAAATGTCGCTTATAAGACTGGATCCTTTTCTCTTTTTCAGGATAGAGCTTATTCAGAACCGGTGCCAATATGTAAAGAAATCCCAAGTTTTGCATCCGCTCGAAATTCCATACAGATTGCACACAAAAGGACCTCCAGCAAAGACGATATAAATCGAGTTTCTTGATTATTCTATTGTCCATTGGATTATACATCCCGATTTTCAATCGGGAAATCTGTACCTAAAACCTCTGAAGGTGTTAAAAGCTATTGCTAAACCCAGAGCGGGTATGAGCCTATATGCAAAATTCAGACCTGTCAATACGCCATACGGTAAACAGGAAAATAATTTGGGCAGAAAATATACCCCGGCACTAATTGCAATCAGAGAGAAAAGGAATCCTTTAAGAAAAAACAGAAATAAGCTAAAATAATTAACTTTTCCCAAGGCTTTTAAATTACCTTTGGGGATTTCTCGATCTAAGTAGTGCACGAAATGTGCATTTAGTTTTCTTTGCTTAATATCTATGCGCGTAAAAATTTCTCCCAGAGGCATCGTAAGTGCCAGGACAACCATTCTGTAAGAACCCTGAAAATTATTACCCAGGGGGAGCATTCTCTCGGTCAACATTATCAGAGTTGTGCAAGTTACTGCTACTATTGTTGCATCAGGAGGAATAGCTGCGCCCACAGATATCACATTTATCCAAATGAGTTCTAAAAGAACACCAATAATGAGTCCTGTCTTGAGGTCTCCTAATAATAAACCTATGAGGGGTCCACAGACAATAGGCCGGCAGACCATTATTTGTCCCCAAGCACTTACATCTAAACTTAACAATCCTCCAATAAAACTAGCTACAAAGATTTCAACAATCATTAGAACGGTCCAACGTAGATATATTGACAGGTTCAAACACCTGGGCTAAATCATATATCTGTGATTTTTAATTTCAAAGTGATAGTCTGTTTCTCTTTGGGTTTTAGATTTAATTTCCAGTGAGGAAATACAACTGATTGTTGATACATACGCTCGTAAGCTGCATCTCCTTCTGAGATTGTTTCTATGGGAAAATGCCACAAACAACAATGTGGGTTGAATTCCAAAGTTATATTTATTCCATAATGCTCGTCGTGCATACCAATTTCCTTCAAATCAGAAATTTCTCCAAATGAAGAGAAATCTTTTTTCTCCTTTCTATCGGGGACATAATAATAACATTTTTTATCTTCTGCTGAGGAAAAAGAGAAGTTAAATTCAGAACCGAACCATAATTCTGCGCGGTTCTCTCCTTTGTTGACAATTTGATAAATAATGATAATTTTCGCCGAGTTCGCTGATACTGTTATTTTCTTTTCCACTTTTATGGGTTGCTGAAAATCTCCTACCCAGACAAATCCTTCTCTAACAAAGTTTATTCCAGTCGGTTCAGTTCTATACATGTAAGATTGGTCGACGAAATCTCCCTGTTCTCCATACTGGCAAGTTGAGAAATCAAAGATCTCTGTATCAGGATGTAAGAAATGGTCTACCAAGGAGGCCCTTTCATACCAATCATAGTGAAGATATTTCACCAAGTTCTTGTCTTTTACTTTTTCCATATTATGAATTGATTTTACACTTTTATTTTCCATATCGGATTTAGAATCAAAGAGACTGGCTCGAACAATCTCTTCGTGGTAAGCTTCTTTCCTTCGAGTCAGAGTAGTTAGCAGATTTAAGTTTTGTGGCTTATAATCTAATTCGAATAGAGATGCTCCCATAGATGGTTTAAAGTAGGCATTGAGTAAGGGGGTACTGACCAAAACCTCTGGATTTCCATCCAGGTCGAAATCGAATTCCTCTGTTTCTATACATTTAGAACCTGTTTGGTTCTTACCATCAACAGTTTTTTCTGCATTAATCAGATGTTTATAAATCGCTTTTCTAAGATGGGGAAAGTAGAGTCCTCCGAAAACGCCATGCCAGTAAGCGCAATTGCACTGGCCTTTCCAGAGTTCATCCCTCGCTTTTTCCAACCAATCTGGAAGTTCTACATTTCCTCCCCTAAATTCCACTGAAAACTCACTTCCTTTTTTATTACTCCCTCTTTCCGAGGCGTGTATGTTCTTAGCTGCTTTGAAAATCTTGTTGCTAACTAACAGCATCTTCTTCTGCATCCAGTTACTCTCGGTGTATTTCACAAAGAAGTTTCGCCAGAAGCCTCCTTTCAGAAACCTTGCATATCGTTCGGACTGAGGCAATTTTTCAACTTTCCTCTGGATATCAGTAAATTCCTTTCTCGCCTTAGTGGGTAAAACCCATTCCATCATTTGGGAATAGGAACCTGTGGGAAGATATATTCTTCCTTTAGGTTCAAACTGGGCAATGCATTCAGAAAAAGTAACTGTTCTAATCCATTTTTTATTTCTTTCTAATTCGGTAAAGAACTGCTCAAGCCAATTCTGTTTATAGGCTAGCTCATAGGTGCCTGGCCAGAAGCCAAACTTCTCTCCGTCATCAGCCATTACTACCAGTCTCTCTTCTTTCTCCGTTGCCTGTGATTTAAAATACTTAATGACTTCTTCTACGGGATGGAAAGGCATGAGAAATCGCAACTTTTCACTAATAGGAAAAACTTTGAGAGGATAGCCCTGTTCCTCGGTAAGATAATACCCAAAAAGTTGTTCCTCAAAAAGCCCGGCAGATTTGAAAGGCAAATCGTCAATGACAGTATATTCTACACCTGCCTGAGAAATTGACTTTGCTAAATGTGGCTCCCAGACACGTTCTGCCAGCCACATACCTTTTGGTTCGTAATCAAACAAGTCCCTGATATATTTGTTCAATTTCATTATTTGACCAATTCTATCACGGTCGTATAACATAGCTAAAATTGGTTCATAGTAACCACCGGTCATAAGTTCAATTTGCTCGGTTTGTAAAAGATTCTTTATCATTGAAATAAATTCTGGGTGATGTTTAACAATCCACTCCAGAAGGACTCCGCTAAAATGGAAAGTCGCTTTTATGCCAGAATGTTTTATCAGAACTTCCAGAAAGGGAAGGTACGCCTTCTGGTAAGCCTCCTCAAAAATGGCTTCAAAATTACCAACTGGCTGATGGTTATGAATACCGAATGCGAAGTTTATTTTTTTCATATTCTCAAAATTCCCGAGAGGGACTTGAAATTTGTGTACGCAGACTAAAGTCTGCTACTCCTACGTTGCCTCTCTCTTGATAATTTCCATTATATCAATCTTTTCATCATCAGGAACCATTCTCGCTTCCAAGTGGACTCCAAGTTTATCCAGTTCCTGAAAAGCTTGAATGTCTTCTTTACTAACTGAAATAGCTTTGAGAATCTGTTTTTTATCAAGAGAATAATGCATTCCCCCCACATTTACTTCTTTTATTCTTACTCCTTTATTGATTAAATTCAGGACATCCTGGGGTGAAACGAGAAGGAGCATCGCCTTATCCCCTTCAAATTGGCCATTCAGTATCGCCTCCTTCGCTTGAGTTATAGTCAAAATGGATATCTTGGCGTGGTCTGGAACTGCCATTGAGAACAGGGTTTTTTGCGTTCGGTCACTGGCAACAAAGTCGTTGACTACAATCACATGATTAATTTTCAGGAATTTCATCCAGTTTTCAACTACTTGACCGTGAATTAACCGGTCATCAATTCGCACTAGAACCATGCCCATTATTTATTTTTCGCCTTTGAGACTTTATCAAGAAACTTTTGCTTGACATCAAGAATGCTCTGTTCACCCTTTTGGCGGATGAGACGAGCCAATTCTTTCAGAGGGAGAGACTGGCGATAGTTCATGCCAGCAATTAGCATCGGCAAATTAACTCCACTAATAATTTCAACTTTCTCATCATTAACAAACTTGAGGCTGGCATTTGCCGGTGTACCTCCAAACATATCCACGAAAATGATTTTCCCTTCCGATTGCTCGTTCTCTTCCTTTAGTATCTTTTCTATCCTTTTACTTAATGTTTCTAACCCATCATTTTCATGTAAGGATAATGCCCATACTTCCTTCTGCTCTCCTAAAATAACCTGCGCTGCTTTAACTAACTGCCGACCAAAATCGCCGTGAGTTATAATAATGAATCCAATCATTTGATACGCAGACTGAAGTCTGCTACTCCTATAATGCTTTCTTTATGCCGATTTTTCAATGTCACGGTACTGAGTTTTAACAGGGTACTTCTTTCCCAGAAACTTATTCAATTCATTCACAACAATTACTGAACGATGGCGCCCTCCCGTGCACCCCACAGCTATGGTCAAATAAGATTTTCCTTCTTTAATATAGTAAGGAATTAGAAATTTCAATAACCCAGAATATTTCCTCAAAAACTTCTGGGTAACAGAGGATTTCAAAACAAATCGGGAAACTTCCGGATTGTTTCCGGTTAATGGTCTCAGTTTTTCTATATAATGGGGATTAGGTAGAAAACGAGTGTCGATTACCAGATCGGCGTCAACCGGGATACCATATTTATAGCCAAAAGCAACTAGGCTGACATTCATCGTATCCAGTTCCGGTACCTCTCTGAAACTAGAAAAGACCTCTTGCTTAAACTCCTGAGGCATGAGAGTTGTAGTATCAATGATTTTATCAGCTTGTTCTTTTATTCCCATAAGTCTCTTTCTCTCTTTGATGATAACCTCAAGTATACTTCTTCCTTCCTTATCCAGGGGATGTTTCCTGCGCGTTTCACTATATCTTCTCACCAGGACAGAATTACTGGCTTCTAAAAAGAGAATCTGGTGGCTGAATCCCATTTTACCGAGTTCTTCTAATGAACTAAAAAGGTCATCTAAAAAGTCTCCTTCTCGAATGTCAATGCCTAAAGCGACTTTCTTTATTTTATACTTCAACTGTAAACAAATTTCAGCAAATTTAGGTATCAGGGTAGTAGGTAAATTATCTACGCAGAAATATCCCAAGTCCTCAAAATTCTTTAAGGCTGTACTTTTCCCTGCTCCTGAAAGCCCTGTTATTATGACAAAGTTACCCTTGGCCATATATTTCTATTTTCCTTCCTTTCCCTAATGCGAAGGGATTTGGTGTGCAGCGAGCATTATAATTTTTAGCCAAAAATCGAAGATTAGAGTTTAGCCGAAACTGACCGTAGGGAATTTCGGTAAACTCCTGAGATTTTTGGCGGTGCTCACAGAAGATATTCCCTTCGGGAATACTTCCATAGGGGTTTCACCCCTCTGGCGTTCACCAAATGTCCACCGGACATTTGCTTCTCTGTCACCCCTTAGGGGAAATCAGATTATTTCCCCCAAACCCCCTAATCCGCATCCCGATTGTTATCGGGATGCTTACAAAAAATTGTCAGCGAGCGAACCAAATCCCGAGCTACTTCTTTTCTTTCTTTCGCTGGGTGATTTTTATTATTTCCTTATCCAACTCACTAATTGCGGAATATCCCTCTCTTCTTAGTCGCTGATTCATAGCTGCTACCTCAATAATCCTCGCTATGTTCCTTCCAGGACGAATCGGGATTACTAATTCCGGAACATTAACTTCCAGAATCGTTGTATATTTCTGGTCGAAACCAAGTAGTTCGTACTCTTTGATTTTGTCCCACTCTTCAAGTCTAATTACCAGATCGATTTTTGCCGAATTTCTTACCGTACTTGCTCCAAACAATTTTTCAACATCTATTATTCCCAGTCCTTGGACTTCTAAATAGTAGCGGATCGGTTCCTTGGCAAAGCCAATAAGAATGTTGCCCCTACGCTGTTTAATTCCTACTACTTCTCCAGCAATTAAACGATGTCCTCTATCGATAAGTTCCAGGGCACACTCGCTTTTGCCAATGCCAGTCACTCCTAATATCAAAATCCCAAGACCGTAAACTTCAACCATCACTCCTTGAACAGATTTAGTGAGTGTAAGTCTATCCTCTAAAAAAGGCGAAAGGCGATTTACGAATGTAGAAATAGAAATGGAGGTTCTAAAGACCGGAATTTTCGCTTTCTGCGCCATTTTTATAAATTCTTGAGGAGGAGCAAAATTGCTGGTAACAATAAAACATGGGATTCCCTTGGAGAAGATCCCGCTTAACACAGTGGCTTTTCCCTTGATGTCTAACTTCTTTAAATAATCTAGTTCTTCCCGGTCTAAAATCTGGAGTTGACCAGGAGGTAAAATATCTGCCTCGCCAGATAACGCAAGGCCAAGACGATGAACTTCCCAGCTGGTTATTTTCCGATTTAAACCTTCCTTTCCAGCCACAAGCTGCAAATTTAACTCTGCCTTTTTCTGTTTAAGTAATTCTTCAACCAGAAGCTTTACCATTGTGAACTGACCTCTTATTTGTTCACCATTGCACTAACTAATATGCATCTTCTTCCTTGATAATTTTAACTACTTCACTTGGGACTTTTGCTTCTCGTAGTGCCTGGCGAAAGAACTTATCCTTAAGAAGCCGGGATATTTTTGCCAATACTTTCAGATGCATCCCTGCCGAGTCTTGGGGAGCGATCAGGAGAAAAATTATATATACCTTTTCTCCATCTAAAGCATCAAATTCTATTCCCTTTCTGGATGTAGCAAATGCACAGACGATTTCTGTTACTTTATCTGTTTTAGCATGGGGAATTGCTACCCCCTGTCCAATCCCGGTGGAACCTAATTTTTCTCTATCCAATAGAGCCTGAAGTATTTTTTCTTTTGCATTTTCTTTTATCCTCTTGGCAACCACCAACTTATCAATTAACTCTTTCAGCGTCTCTTTCTTTTTGATTGCTTGTAAATCTACTTCAATGGCCTCTTTGCAAAGAAACCCCATAATCTTCATCTTTTTCTCCTCCTATGCAGAATGGTCTTTTTTTTCATTATTTTTGCTTTATAATTAAACTACATTTTAATAATTTTGTCAATTACCAGAATTTTCTGGAGTAGCGAAACTTGTTTCGCGTTAACGCACCGCAAGCGGTGCTACTCCAATTTTCTACTCCTAAGACGCAGGCTGAAGCCTGCGACTACGTTTTTACATCTTGAATTTTTCGCCTAAGTAAACTTTGCGCGCTTCTTCTGATTCCAACAACTCTTTAGCAGTTCCCGAGAGCAAAATTCTTCCCTCATACATAATATAGGCTCTATCGATGATTTCCAGTGTCTCTCTAACATTATGGTCTGTAATCAGCACTCCCAATCCATTATTTTTGAGCCGGGCAACAATCTGTTGAATTTCCACGGTGGTTATGGGATCAATGCCTACAAATGGTTCATCCAAAAGAATGTATTGAGGAGTGGTTACCAGGGCTCGGGAAATCTCTACCCTTCTCTTTTCTCCTCCGGATAGTAAGCAGGCCTTATTTTCTGCTAAATGTTCCACTCCCAACTCTCGAAGTAGACTTTTCAATTTTTCTTTCTTTTCGGACTGAGTTAGTTTGGTTGTCTCCAAAATAGCCTCTATGTTTTTCCTGACTGAAAGTCGCCTGAATATGGAAGGTTCCTGGGATAAATAACCAATCCCTTGCCTGGCTCGCTTATACATCGGTAACTCTGTTATGTCCCTTCCCTCCAAGAATATCCTGCCTTTGTCGGGACGAAGGAGGCCCACAATCATATAAAAGGTAGTTGTTTTACCAGCCCCGTTTGGACCAAGCAGACCTACAATTTCACCCGGGTTTATTTCTATTTCTACATCATCAACAATTTTGCGATGTGAATATGTTTTAACCAGACCACTTGCTAATAAGCTCATTTTCCACCATTCAGTAGAAATATTTTGTCGCGTAGGGGCGACCTTTATGGTCGCCCAGGGGCTTTATGCCCGCCCCGTAAAAATCCTCATGGGGGAATTTCTAACGGAACGCCCATAAAGGGCTACACTACCGGTTTTTGGGGTAGATAGATGCCTTTACATTTCCTTCCATAATGATTCTTTGTTCATCGATAAACATAGTAATGATTTCTGCCGAGTAGTTAGCCTTTGCTTGTTCGTTATCCTGGTAAATACAGGGAGAACCTCCGGATAGAACAATTTTTTTTATTTCATAATCGTAGTCAAGAATCTCACCTGTAGCCGTTATTTCTCCGTGTTCTACCCTGGCATCACCCTGTACATGAACTTTTTTCCCATTGTCCAATAACTTTATTACTTCTCCTTCCATTTTTATTCTGTCTTCGGGATTCTCCTCATCGATTCGGATGAGCTCTGGATTGCCAGTTAAAGTACTCTTCTTGCTGTCCACATTGTAAGTTAATCGGTCAGAAAAGGCTTCCAGTTTTATAGATTCTTCTGGATAGGCTATAAGATGGACATTCCCTTTTCCTACTATATAGTTCTTTTTCTCATAATGTTCCATTATATCGGAAGTTATTACATCTTTTTTCCTAACCAATTTTACGTTCCCAAGAAAACGGGTGATTTCCCCTCTTCCCAATACTTCCATCCTCTCTCCTGTAATATTCACTGGCTGTTTGGGCTTCTCAGCAAAAACTGCGCTTACAAAAATGAATGGCAAAAAAAGTAGAATACTCTTTTTCATGTTATTCTGATGATTTATGAATTACTCTTACGTTCTTTTTTATAACAATTTTTTCCAACCCTGGATCTGACTCTAATCCCTGCCCGGTGATTATTGTGTCACCCTTTTCCTGGCGAACAAAATCATCAGTAACTATTTTCTTTTGCTGGGTATCCCACTTCAGGCTTTCTGTCTTTAACGTTATTCCTTCTTCTTCAGAAGTAACTACTACGTCTCCCCTCACTTCCATATCGCCTGATGGAGAACGAAGTTCCCCTTCCCTGGCAGTTAGAATAGAAGTAATTTTCCCCTGGTCATAAAACCTAATTTTGAGTTTTTGTACAATTGTCCTTTCTTCTCTCTTATAAATTTCCGCTCTATCTGCCTCCAACTCCCATTCCTTTTCTCCCTGATTTGTGTGGGTGAGGGTAAAATTTTCTATGGCCTGGTCAGGAAAAGATTTTTTGTCAGAAATTTTTGGTTTTTCTGGTTTCTCTTTTCCACAACTTGATAAACTAATAATAATAAGAAAAGTAAATACCCAGAAAAAATTCTTCTTCGCCATAATGTTGTTGTTCATTTATTACAATACTCTCCAGTAGCCTTTTCCCATTTCCCTTGTAATTTCAGTATCAGCTCAACCACTTCCCGCAAGACACCCCGACCACCTTCAGTCTTGGTTACATAATCTACTGCCTGTTTTACCTCTTCTGGCGCATCTTTCGGACAGAAAGATAATCCTGCCCTCTTCAGAACCGGTATGTCCACAAGGTCGTCTCCAATATAAGCGAAGTTTTCCTTCTTAAGTTTAAATTCCTGCAAAATCTCTTCAAGGGCTTCATCTTTGTCCATTCTTTTAAGACGAACGGCTTCTATCTTTAAATCCCTTGCCGTTTCCTCAACCTGCTTGCACCCTCTTCCTGATATCCAGGCAAACTTCAAATTTCCTGGTCGTCTGGCAAGATTAAATCCCATGCGGTCTTTAACGTTCCAGCTCTTTATCTCCTCTCCAGACTCCATAATCACAATATCGCCCGGGGTGAGCACACCATCAATGTCCATTCCTATCATCTCTATATTTTTGGCTTTTGCTTTGATTTTTTCATCCATTTCGCCATACCTCAAATTATTGCGGGCATAAAGCCCCCCTTATCGGGCGACCACGGTGGGTCGCCCCTACGCGACCTTAAAGAATGCCTTCGGAAAGAAGGTCCCTCTCGTCTACAATTCCTATGGGATAGCCCTTTCCATCTACTACAGGTATATTATCGAACTTCTTCTCCTGCATCATTTTTGCTGCCTCTATAGCCAGTATGTCCTGGGTAATAGTCTTTGGATTTTTAGTCATTACGGTATGAATTTTTTTGTTTAGAATTTTTTCATCTTTCTGCAATCTACGTCGCAAATCCCCATCAGTGAAGAACCCCACCAATTTACCAGAATTATCAACGACGCTCGTTGCACCGAGGCGCGTTTTAGTCATTACTAATAGCGCTTCTCTAACTATCTTTTCCTGATGGATTACAGGATTATCTTTGCCTTTTCTCATTATGTCTTTAACCTTAAGGAGTAACCTTTTGCCGATAGTTCCACCGGGATGAAGACGAGCAAAGTCCTCTTTTTTGAACTTCTTTCTTTTCAACAGGGAAATCGCTAGAGCATCGCCCATGGCTAACATCGCTGTTGTGCTTGCTGTAGGAACGAGATTATAAGGGCAAGCTTCTTCTTTTACTTTTACATTAATGACTAAATCGCTTTTCTTTGCTAATTTCGATTTAGGTTTTCCGGTTATGGTTATTAACTTTAAATTCATTCTCCTTATCAGCGGCAAGAGTTTCTCAATCTCTTCAGTCTCCCCACTATGTGAGAGAGCTAAAACTAAGTCTCCTTCAGTCATCATTCCCACGTCACCAAGAATCCCTTCTGCGGGGTGGAGGAAAAATGCAGGAGTGCCTGTAGAGGCCAGGGTAGCTGCAATCTTTTTCCCGATCAATCCCGACTTTCCCATGCCCATAACTATAATTCTCCCCTTACAGGAAGCTATTATTTCCACAGCCTTTTCAAAATTACGGTCAATAGTGGAGATAAGATTCTTTATAGTTCTGGCTTCAATTTTTAAGACCTTTTTTGCTTCTTCAATACTTCCCACAAGATACCCCTTCTCCCTCTCCCCCAAGGAAAGAGGGGAATTTATCATTAGAGCCCTACAGAATCGGAAATTAATCTTTCAGGAATATCCGCAACAAAATATAAGCGATACCTAAAATAGCATAAATGATTGCTAAAACTTTTAGATGCCATTTCCAGGTTGGTTCTTCTATCAGAACAGGTCTAAGGTCTGCTTTGCATTTTACACAAAATTTGGCATTCTCTTTGTTGTCATGCCCACATTTTGGACAACGCATATGTGCCTCCAGAGTCTTATTCTTTACAGGTTGTCTTGACTACTTTATCTATTTTTATTAGTTTTTCCAATAGCTCTTTTACTCGACTCAATCTAATCATATTTGGGCCATCGCTTAGAGCTTTCTCTGGTTGTGGATGAACCTCTAAAAAAAGTCCATCAATGCCTGTTGCTACTGCTGCCTGAGCAAGGAAAGGAACATATTCTCTCTCCCCGGAAGTGGTGGTTCCCTTTCCCCCTGGTTTTTGAACACTGTGGGTGGCATCGAAAACTACAGGATAACCAAAGGACCTTATTATGGGTAAAGATTTCATGTCTACAACTAAATTATTGTAACCAAAACAACTTCCTCTTTCTGTCAACAGGATATTTTTGTTTCCAGTCGATTCTATTTTTTCTATTACATTCTGCATATCCCAGGGGGCAAGGAATTGCCCTTTCTTTACATTTATTGGTTTCCCTGTCCTGGCTATGGATATGATAAGGTCAGTCTGTCGGCATAAGAATGCCGGAACCTGTAAGATATCGGCTACCTTGCTAACCAATTTAACTTCTTCTATCTGATGAACATCGACTAGTAATGGAATATCGAATTCTCTTTTGACTTTCTCTAAAATCTCCAGTCCCTTGTCCAATCCAGGACCCCGATAGGACTTGATGGAAGTTCGATTGGCTTTATCGTAAGAAGACTTGAAAATAAAGGGGATGTTTATTTCACCTGTAATCTCTTTTAATCCTTCTATTGTCTTTCTGACCTGGTCCTCCGATTCGATAACGCAGGGCCCAGCAATCAGAACCAGAGGTCTGTTTCCTCCGATTTCAATATGGCCGATTTTTACTATTTTTACCATTTAATTTCCTTGAAAGTCATTACGGGCATAAAGCCCTACAAATTACTCTAATGGAATGGCTTCATCGATTAACATTATGGGAATGTCGTCTTTAATAGGATACATCAGTTTACAGCCATCACAGATTATCCCGTTTTCTTTTTCATTTAAATGGACGTTGCCCTTGCATTTGGGGCAGGCTAAAATATCTAATAGCTCTTTGTTAATGGCCATAAAACCTCCTTATCCAGAATTT
>Ga0307380_10009879_pt1 | contig 12074 bp, 11 predicted proteins | sample UN3MG_FD_202239 | JGI IMG/M metagenome (GOLD analysis project Ga0307380, IMG submission 202239) | Soil microbial communities from Risofladan, Vaasa, Finland - UN-3 | ecosystem: Environmental > Terrestrial > Soil > Coastal area > Acid sulfate soil | place: Finland: Risofladan, Vaasa | collected... | reverse complement strand
TCTACCTAAAAAAGCTTATTGAGGTGGGAAAGATAAAATCGGTCATAGATAGGCACTATCCCTGGGAACAAATTCCCGAAGCTCACCGGTATGTCGAAAAAGGACATAAAAAGGAAATGCAGTAAAAACTGTGGAACATAATAACAAAACCTGACAAGGTAAATGTACGGGATAATTTAAATAATATAAAGAATAGGTGAAAAAAATGGAAAATATAGTAATGAAATCTCTTTTGGTTTTGTCTTCATATCATCACAATAATACTGAGAAAATTGCTAATGTCTTCGCAAAAGTTCTTGATGCCCAAATAAAAACGCCGCAACAAATAAATCCGGAAGAGCTTCAAGAGTATAATCTAATAGGCTTTGGCTCAGGGATATATAGTGCAAAACACCATAAAGTTCTGCTTGACCTTGCCGATAAACTACCATCAGTCACCAACAAGAAAGCATTCATTTTCTCAACCAGTGCAATTATGGGAGAAGCCAAAGTCGCCCAAGATCACTCGACGCTTAGAGAAAAACTGCAATCTAAAGGTTACATGATCGTTGATGAATTTAGCTGTAAAGGTTTTAACACAAATAGTTTCCTTAAACTATTTGGGGGAATGAATAAGGGTAGACCTAATGCTCTAGACCTTAAAGATGCGGAAGAATTTGCTCAGAACCTGAAACAGAACCTGCAAAAGAAGTGAAACAAGACGTTAGTTTTCATAAACTTTAATTTTAGGAAAGAGGAATTGGAAAGAGGAATGGGGGTCAGGCCTTACAAATTCACATTATTTAAATCTTTATAGAGGAGTTTTCTAACCGGATGCTTGCGGCTTTAAGTATTATTATAGAAAGACGTCCTAAAGGAAGAACTTGTAAAAGAGAAAATTAAACTGTAGAAAAAATAGGATGTGTATTTAAATTAAGAAGATTTTCAGAAGAAATTTACAGAAGCATTAAAATAAATTAAAAATTATATTTTAGCTTTGATTTAATAAGATAATAAGAAAGAACTTAAGGTCAAGGAGTAAAATATTTCTTATTTTCGCAAAATATTATATATAAAATTACTTATGTTGCAGAAAAGCGAAGAGGAGATAACTTTCAGAAAACCTATATTGGAGGATTGAGGGGCTTAATCTGTTCGCTTACTTTTGCAACGAAAGGAGGGCAAAATGTGCGAGTTTTGTACTGAACATGGTGAGGGAAAGAAATGGTATCTCCAAATGAAGAACTATGCCGAAGAATTACTCCATGAGGAGCTTTCCGCCGCCCAAAAGAGGATCGTTGGAGCTACAACACGGTTCGAGTGGAACAATTGCTTCTGGGAGACTTTTGTGATACCGGCGATTGGCAGTGTGCCCAAAACACAAAAGGCGTCAAAAGATATTCCGTCATCGAGTAAGCTTCCTAAGATTCAACCCAGCGAAGATGAGATTGTGGCACACCGGAAGGTCGAACATTTCGGCCAAGTACTGCCCATCGAGGATGTTGAAAGAGTGATAGATATGATAGATTCTATTACCAGAATGCCTTGTGGATGCCGGTTCATCACCATAGGAAAGAAAGACAAACGATACTGTTTCGGTTTGGGGATGGATAAATGGAATATATTGGGTAAGTTTCCTGATGCCGCTTCATCCCTGGAGGTGCTTGACAAGGAGGAAGCCAAGAGGATCTTTTGCCAATATGATGAGGAAGGGCTGATACATAGCATTTGGACAGGAGTAACCCCTTATGTTGTAGGCATGTGTAATTGTGACCGGGATTGTGAACCCTACAAGGGGTATATTGAGAAGCGAGGCGCTCCCAACTTCTTCCGGGCAGAGTACATCTGCCAGATAGATTTGGACCTCTGTACAGGGTGCAAATCTTGTATGAGTCAATGTCAGTTCGGGGCTCAGTTTTACTCATCTGCGCTTTCTAAGGTGTATATCGATCCCACCAGGTGTTTCGGGTGTGGCTTGTGTAGGGCGAAATGCCCAAACAATGCCATTACCTTATTACCAAGGCAGGAAAGTCCTGAGGCAGTGAATATCTGGTTGAGAGATAAAGTGAAGTAAGGCTCTGGACTCCAGAACTGACTCGTCGCACAGAAAGATATTTTTGTCTGGAAGTCAAATTTAACGATTAAGTCTTTAAAGGATAATGGAGACGGCTTTACTGGCTCAATAATTGGCTAACTTTTAGCGGAAAACTTATAGTATCTGGGGAGTTTTTTAACCAAATGATTGAGGCTTTAGATATTATTATAGAAAGACGTCCTAAGGGAAGACTTCGTAAAAGAGAAAATTAAACTGTAGAAAAAATAGGTGTCCCTATTTAACCAATTCCGGAAGAATTAAAGACATGAATAGCAAGTAAAGAATATTATTAGGAATTAGGAAAATATTATTTAAAAAAATGGGGATAAGAAAATGAAAAGAAATATTTTCATCTTATTGATCGTCGCGAGTATTTTAATTGTTTTTTCAACTTTAGTTTTTGCTTCCGGGACAAGTGATGTAAAAGATTATATCAAAGGAAAGTTTCCTGTAATTTTTAATATTTATCTCGCTCCTCTCGGAAAACTTGATGAATATGAGAAAGAATTTATTGACTTATTGCAAAATTTGCCAGAAGAAGAACAAAAAAACTTTGCAAAAGAAGTATACAATAATGGATTTTCAAAAGAAATCTTGGAGAAAATAAAAAAGGAAGACATTATTACTAAACCTGAAACACTATTAGGAAGTCCTGACATATCCTTCGCGCAATCAGATGAAATCGACTTAACCGTAGATTACTGGAAAGGATATGTTTCTGATACAAAAGCCTTAATCACCTCGCCATTACATTGGGATAGTTCAGATTGGATGAAGGCTTTTGTCTTTGTAAGCATAACGGGGGTGTTATATGTATTTGATGAAAATATTCAAGACTGGGTGCAGAAAAATCGGAGCAGCACCTTCGATGAAATCTCAAGCTTTGCTAAATCCTTTGGTGAAGCATATATACTTTTTCCATCCCTCGGCATACTTTATCTTTACGCCCATCTTTCTGAGGATAAAAAGGCAAAGAAAACCGCGCTTTTGAGCATAGAAAGTTTTGTGGTTACAGGCATTTTTACTCAAGCATTAAAATTTACAGGGCATAGACATAGACCAAGTTCCGGAGATTCATCAAATATATGGGATGGTCCCGGATTTTCAACATCGCATCTCTCCTTTCCTTCAGGTCATGCATCTTCTGCATTCGCAATAGCAACAGTAATAGCCTGCGAATATGAGGATAAATTTCTTATACCCGCGCTGTCATATGGAATAGCTACGCTAACTGCATTATCAAGGGTCAATGATAATGCCCATTGGGCCTCGGATGTCTTCTTTGGTGCTGGTATCGGGTATTTTACAGGTAAAGCCATTGTCAATTTACACAGGGGAAAGGACAATAAATTTACTATCCTTCCCGTAATAACCGAGAAATGCCGAGGCATATTAGTTGAATATAGCTTTTAAGGAAAAACTTTGGGGGCAGGCTTCACAAATTCACATTATTTAAATCTTTATACTCGATTTAAAATAAATAGCGAAGGGGTGCCAAGTCAATAATTCGGTAACCTTTAGCAAAACCTATAGGACCTGAGGAGTTTCTTAACCAGATGGTTGAGGCTTTAGGTATTACTATGGATAGACGTCCCAAAGAAAGAACTCGTAAAATGAAAAGCTAAACCATAGATAAAATAGGATGTGTTGCCCCATTTTAATTAAAAAATTGAGGGGTAAGATGAAAAGCTTTTCTTTCCGGGTGATAACAGATAATGCTAATGAGGGGATGAATGATGATTTTAACGCAAATTGTGAAAAAGCACTTGAAATTATGGTTCCAGTATTAAATAAATTTATTTTCGAAGATTATGTCAATAAGTTTTGATATTACATTATAAACAAAGTAAGTGATAGATAATGAATTTAAAATTAGAAATTTTAACTGAAGATCATGCAAAACAAATATGTTGTTGGAAATACGAAGAAATTTATTCTATTTATAATTATCCGGATTGGAATACTCTAAACCAGCAAAGGTGGGGGATAACAATAGAGGAGAAAAGAAAGAATGAGTTTACTGCCGTTATTGATGAGAGTAATAATTTATGTGGATATATAAGATTTATAGAAAATAAGGATTTTGTTTTGGTTGGATTGGGATTGAAGCCTTCATTATGTGGGCAAGGTTTAGGCAATAGCATTATGGAATTACTAAAAAATGAGTGCAAAAAGAGGTATGGCAGTAAAAAGATTGCTTTAGAAGTCCGTTCTTTCAATAAACGAGCAATCAAATGTTATGAAAAGGTTGGTTTTGAAATAACCGATGTTTACCAAAAGGATACTTTAATAGGCAGTGATGAATTTATAAAGATGGAATATAAATGGTGACATAATGACATAAAAATAACCTCCGTCTTTCTTTTCCTGACAACCGAAAACTTTTCTTCCAAAAAAGAAGGATTTTTAAAACTTATGTCGTATACTTAATATAATGCGTGAAATATTTCACGTAAATTAATTTTTTTTATTTCTATAACTTAATAAAACTTAATACAATAACCTGTATGAAGGTAACGGGAGAGACTTTTCTTTCCATCATAAAAGAAAAGGAACCGAAGAGGCAAGATACTAAAAGTATTGAAACTTTCAGGTAAAAGAACCGTTACCGGACAGGACTCTGGAGAGCTTTATACTAAAAAGCACCGACGGGGCAACTCCTAATCTTTAGGAAAACCCATACAGAGTTTACTAAAAAGAACTATCTCCTAATTTCCTAGGAAGAATCTTTCAGGTAAAAGGACAGAGCAAGAGAGTAATAAATTATTTTCTTATTCTGTCTTTTTTGTTTTAATTGAATACAATTTTTCTATTTTTATTATATTTTAAAAAAATAAAATATCTCAATTACCTAAGATATTGAAAAATAAAGTTATTAGTTTAAAATCGTGTCAAAATTGATAACTATTTTGTATTTTTGTATTCAATAAATATTAAAATAAGTAAAACGAATAATTAATTATAAATTATGGAGGGAAAGAAAATGAATGATCAAGAAAAAAGAATTCTTGTGGATAAAGTTGCAGATGATTTTGAATTAGGTTGCAAAGAAAAATTAGGAGAAAGACTCGAAGGGCTTTATTTAATTGGAAGCTATGCATTTGGTAAAATATCTCTCGACAGACCAGATATTAACTTCCTATTGATTTTTAAAGAAAGAGCAAGTGCTGATGATTTTCTAATTTTAGCAGATATTCTTAGAAAAATGATAAAAGAACTTAAAGATAAAGTGTTGCTTAGACCTGATTTTAGGCCATTCAGATCAATTTATCCAAAGTTTAAAAGAGATTACGAGATTACAATAAACCCTATTGTTATGAATATGGTAGATAAAGACCTTCCTGCTCCATTTGCGTATCCTAAATATTTTGTAGAGGGCATTAAGAATTCAAGGAAACTTCTTTTTGGAAATGACATATTGGAGGATGTTAAGATTAGTAAAGTGACAAGGCAGGATATACAAGATTGGATGATAAGGGATATCTTATTTCAGGAAATACCATTAGCGAGAGCACCGGTGCAGTACGATGAAGATGAATATGATTTATTTTTCAATGAAATATTGACAGCTGCAAAAAACTTCGTTAGTTGGGGTGTTGAGATCGCTATGTCTGATGAAGAACTCGCAGAAAATAAGTATGTTTATTATGTAGAGAATAAAGAAAAGATAGTTGATTTCTATAAAGAAAGATATGGTGAAGGTACATCTCAAATGGTAGAAAAAGTTCTTGATGCCAGAAATAACTATCTCAAATATAAGACAGATAAGGAAATGGTTAAAAATATGTTTAGAATAGCTTTGGGATTAGCGGGTAACTTGAAATATAAGTTATTTTCAGGAGAATAAGAAACATGCGATTTATAGTACTTGGAGACATTGAAAAAGCAAAATATGTAAATGAATTATTAAAACTTGATCTGCATAAATATGATTTTATATTAATGACCGGGGATATATCTGGAACACCAGAGGGATGGAAAATTGGTAAAGCTAGAGGAATGGGTGATAAAAGTTTTATTCCAGCAGGTAAAATCCCTAAAATATTTTATAAAGAACTTCTGCAAGCCAATATTGTAAAACTCAGGGAAATAGATTGTATTATAAATGATATAAAAGACTATACAAAAGTATTCAGTATCTGGGGAAATGCAGATTTCAACTTTGTTGTATCTGAAGTCAAACCAAAAAACATAGAAATTGTTCATAAGAAAGTAGTTAATATTAATGGATTTTATTTAACAGGGTACAATGGTCATCCAATATACCCATGGGAAATTACAGAACCAAATAAAAAAGATATCTTTGGATATACACATAAGGAAACAGCAAAGGAACTTCGTAGTTTTAGAGAGGAAAAAATATATGCTGATTTAACAGCAGTTACAAAAAAATTAGCACCCCGTAAAGTGATCGTAGTTACACATTCGCCGCCATATAAAATACTTGATAAAGTATTAACCAAGCTAATACCCTGGGCGGTTAAATCTTACGGAGATATATCAAAAGATGGAAATATTGGAAGTACTGGTTTAAGAAAATATTTGTTTGAATTTAAACCAATTTTAAGTGTGTTTGGTCATATTCATGAAGCTAAGGGAATTAAAAAAATAGATGGCACAACATTTATAAATGCGGGAATTTTTAATGATCAATTGGAATTTGTTGATGTTAGAATCGATGACAACACTGTCAATGCGAAATATAGGAGGATTGACTAAATGAAACATTTGGATGTTGATACACTTTGGAAAACAGCTATACTTACAATTTTTAAAACGTCAAAAGACCCTTCGGATGTTATCTTTGAACTTGATTGGTCGGAATATTCCATTGGTTTTATGAAAAGTGGTACGTTGACAGCTGAAGATCAGTTTGAAACTGCAAAAAGTTATTTTAGTAAAAGCGAAAAAGAAGCTATAGGTAAATATCTAAATGAGGGCATTTATACTAAAGAAAGGTTAGAAGATGTAGGCCGTCTAATTTGGAAATTATTTCCAGTGCCCATCCAAGTTTGTTTGGGAAAATTTGATTTATATGCATTGGAAGTTTCTAGTATTAGTCCGATATCTCTTATAATCCGTGCAGATATTTTAGATATTCCTTGGGATCTATGTGTTACAGAATGCCCCACAGAATTACAGAACAAAGTGTCTGAAGAAATAAATAAATCTAAGAGAAAGAAATGGTTTGAGTCTAACTGGTTTTTAAAATATAGAACTTCCGTGGAGCTTTTTGGAAATTATAAGAAAAATGAAAGCGAGAATCGGAAAAGGGAAAAAAAGAATTTACTGTTAATAGCAAAAACATGCAAAGAACTAAACAATAATGAATGTAAAGATTTTGAAAATGAATATAAAAAGCTAATAGAACTAAAAGAAAAATTAGAAAACAAAGAAAGAATAAATATTCACATTCATGAAGCCCCAAATAGCGTTCATGAATTAAAAGAACTTGAAAGAGATTTTAAAGAATGGGACTATGATTTAGTTGTATATTTAGGTCCATATAAACATAAAAAATATAAAAATGACACAGAAGGAATGAAGGTGGATAATCCTATCACAAAAGATCCAGAATTTATAAAACCTGAAATAATAAATATGAAAAATCAACCACTTGTTTTTCTAGATGCATGTTGCACGGCAAAATCCAGATTTACTTCCAAAAAAAATGATTCTGATTTTTCGATTGATCTAATGAAATATTTTATCTCTTCGGGAGCTTCAGCGTATATCGGCACTATTCAAGAGATAGAAACGATAACTGCTACCGTTTTTGCTGAAAGATTATTAAATTCTATTTTTAACAGAGCTTCTAGTTTGTCAAAAGCCATGTATGATGCAAGAGTAGAAACGTATAATTACTTCTCTGGTAGTAATATGCCTGATAAAGAGATGTTTCTTGCAGAATGTTGCTCGTTTTTACTATGTGGACATAGCGATGAAATTCTTCTTGATTCGTTTCGGTATAGAAGAACTGAATTATCATTTATATATCCAAAAGTAGCTGAACATTATTTTAGTGGTTTTAACGAGTATATATATCCAACTTCTATTCCTGGAATAGAAGTTTGTCAAGAACCTAACGTAGAAAAGGTTATTGAGAGGATTGATGACATCGCAAAACCATTTGTTGCAGATGTATCTATTATGCAGGCTGCTAAATTGATATCTAAATATAAAGGCAAAAAGGAAGAAGAATTAGTGATTATAGGTGGTTTATTTAGATTAAAAAAGGAGGTTAATGATTGTTCTTTTTATTATAGCAAAAATAAGCCCTTAAAAGACTATAAAATATTTTACCAAGAAGATCATCTTTCAACAGTTACAATTATGGCTTTAACATATTTATTGGATAAGGGATTTTACGAAAATTTCAAAAAGAAGAGCAGCCAAAAGGAAATGCTATATGAACAAATTTATAGAAATAAAATAAATTCTATCGAAGAAGGCAATTATGATATAGATCCTTTTGTCTTGGCGGCTGAATATAAAAGTTGTTTTGATAAATATATTAGAGAGAGAGGAATCGAAGATAAATTTATTTCTGTTTTTTTGTATAAATATTTTCTAAATATGATAGAAGAGAAATATGATAATTATACATTTTTTGAAAATTTACCTGCTGAAGTTCTAATTACCAGGAGAGAAGATGTTTTTCGTGATAATAAACTGTACATAGATATATTTTCACAATGGGGAAAATGGAAGGAAGAAAAGGAAAATACTTTTTTAGAAAGCCAGGAAATAATTTTTTCTTTTGACGAAAAGGATATCAATACGATAATTAATTTTACGAAATTTGTATATTGCGAACTAGATGGCTTTTTTTCCGAAAAAGAGAAACCCTTAGAAAGAAATGATTTTTATGTAGTTCATTCTTGGGAAGAAAATGAGAAGGAATTAAAAGAAAGCAGAGAAAAATATTTAAAAGTAATTTATAGATATAAAAGGTATCATGGTTATAAATTAAACAAAAAACTTGAAGATACAAGAAAGCAATATAAAGAAGCAGAAAAGGCAAACAAGATCGGTCCCGGACTAGAAAAAAAGCTAAATAAAGATGAAGAAAACATAGTGAAACTAGAAAATTTTTATTCTAAATATTCTGATAAAATTAATTTTACAAAAACAAATAAACAAATAGAAAAAATAAGATATGAGCTGAAGGAGGAATTGAAGAATTCTAAATTTAATTTGCAAAGTAATACATAAAATATCTTCGCATTATTATGGTTTTTTTGGAGGAGTTTTTATATCAACATCGACTAGTTTATTTGTTAATTTACTTGGTAACCAAAAAAATAAAAATATGATTATTTTGAGTAGTGTCTTAATCTTTTTCTCAGGATTTTTTTGTACTTTAATAGGATGGAAAACAAATTTTAATTTAATGGCCTCAATAGAAACTGCAAAAGATTTTGATGAAAAGGAGAAATTTTTAGATGATTTTATTAAACGAGATGCTAAATTATTATTCTTTTATTTAATTGCTGCTGTAATACTTGTTATTATAGGATTGGGTATAATCGTCTATGTTGCTTAATATGGATTGAAAAAGGTTGCAAAATTCATCATTTAATTTTGGAAAACCTATTCTTAAATTTATATCTTCCTGAGTGTTCTGTTTAGTTTTAAAGCAAAAATTAGTATATAGTTTTTTGTAATGTGGCAGGGGATGGTTCTTTGTCACATTAATTATTTAGTATTATAATTTAATAAAAATAGTGTACTGGGAAATTATTACACCTAGGAAAGAACATTGGGTTCAGGCTTCACAAGTTCACAAAATGTAAAACGAAAATAGAAGAAAATGTGAATTTGTAAGGCCTGAACACTATTTAATACATCATTTAATATAAATAATTACCATCGAGGAGGCTTATTAATATGAAAATAAAGTGCCCGTTATGTGATTTTCAAAATGAAGAAGGTAGTATATTTTGTAAAAATTGTAATGAGACTCTTTTTAAACAAGGATATTCTGAGGATAATCCTTACATTAAAAAAAGAGGAAATAAAGATCAACCTTTTAAACTTATCCCCGATGAAGAAGTAAAGACTGAAGCAGAAGAGGTAAAATATAATATGAACATTGAACCTGTAGATGTTATCTTTTTAGAAAGAGCTGATGGACACAAGGTGGGCGATGAGTTTCCGAATTATTTTGAATATCAATACGGTGCAAAACCTAGTTCATTATTAGAAAAAGCGTTAACCAATAATTTTTTAATCAAATCAGATTCTATTGTAAATAACATGGAAAAAACTAAAACCATTAATTTAAAGGAAGTATTAAAAAAGCATAACTTAAAATTTTCAGGTAAAAAACAAGAGCTAATTGAACGTCTAATAACCAATGTAAGCGAAGAAGAGCTTAAAACTGCCTTTCCAGACTCGTATTACATTTTAAACGAAAAAGGGAAGAGTATAATTAAGGAAAATGAACACATTATTTATTATCATAAATCGCAACACTTAAGAAATGAAATTTCTTTAGATAAATACCATGACTTACTTAAAGATAAAACCGATGAAAGCGCAAAATATGATATAGCCCTTGAATTACTAAAAAACAAAGCAATGCAAAATAGGGATAATGGAGATTGGGGGCTATATAGAAATTCGCTTTTCTCAAAAGCCAAAGTTTACGAAGACAAACAAGACGACCAATCGACTTTAGAACTCTATTTAACAATATGCCATATAGATTTTAGTGGTTTATCAAATGGTAATGCTTATATGCCTAGCACTATAATTTTGGCACCAGGAATCATAAGTTTGGTTAGAGAATTAACCTCTAAATTAGAACTGGGTAAAGAAACTTTAATAGAGAAATATTTATATTATGTTGAGAAACTAAAACTACCAAAGACGAGGTTTTCTAAAGAGCAATCCGTTGAATATTTGATTAGAGCGACGGAAGATAATATTGATAAGGTGAATGAGGAACTAAGGGAAAAAACTAAGGAGGACGAAATAGAGATTTTAGCCCGGAAGATTTAACTTTGTCACAAATTTTGCTTGTGTTAGAATATAGATGTTGAGCAGAGCTGCAAAAGCTACGTCAGGCACTTCACAGCCGTAAAACGGAGCCTAACCAGGGGGCGTTATACTGTATTATATTCTTTTAAAGAGGAGATTTATTATGGGAGATTGTCCATTCTGCAATGCTACAGATCAACGGGGACCTGTTTGTCTAAGATGTGGCAAGTCACTTTGTGAAGCCGATATTAAAAAATTGAATTCACAAAGGGATGAATTGGTCAAAAAATATAAAGTCTGTTACAAAACCTTAAAGAGGGTAGAAAAATCTATTAAAAATGGTTCATATGAACGAAATAATTTACCTGATGACGTTGTGATTATTCTCAGGAAATTGCCAAGCCCTGAAAAGATTGAATCAATAGATATAATATGTATCGCAGACAGTATCTCACGTTCTAAATTAGAATATTATTACCAGGTACCGACAGATATTGGAAAGAGTTTAGGAGAATTTGCCAGACAAGAGATTTTGAAAGGCTATGATAATAGAGATCGATTAATAGAACTTTCAAAATTAAAAAACGGCTTTTTGACATAATTTTGTTTAATCTGACCCCAGTAATGTAGATTTTTTAAATTTTGCTACTTAATTTAATGTAAACAGCATGACAAAAAACTGAAATGGATACAAACTTAAGAGGTTAAAATGGGAATAAAAATATTTCACACTGCAGACCTGCATCTGGGAATGCGTTTTGCAGGATACCCGGATGTTCAGGATGAACTTATCAATGCGAGATACGAAACACTTGAAAATATGGTTGAATTAGCCAACAGGGAAAACTGTACTCTTTTTATTATGGCCGGTGATTTGTTTGACCGGACAACCCTTAATGTCAAAGATATTTCCAGGGCTGCCAGGGCACTCAATGAGTTTAATGGTGAACTGATAATTATACTGCCTGGTAACCACGATTATTACACTCATGACAGCAATTTGTGGAATGAATTC